>Ga0114900_1001630_pt1 | contig 13430 bp, 9 predicted proteins | sample MalvireepMed_231_FD_89685 | JGI IMG/M metagenome (GOLD analysis project Ga0114900, IMG submission 89685) | Marine viral communities from the Global Malaspina Expedition - Malaspina viral metaG DeepMed_231 | ecosystem: Environmental > Aquatic > Marine > Oceanic | place: Mediterranean Sea...
AGGTTCTTCTATTCTCTCAGTAACCATATATTCTTCCCTCCCCCTCTAATTCGTAAAAGACTATACACAATATGTGGCGATTGTCAAGTGAGCATACACAACACCATGCGCTATTGGAACCTCACCCCGCCCCAAAAGTCTTGGCCGGTCCGCTGCGCCCGTGCGGGGACATAGCCATACCTCACCAAAACCTCGTCCAGCTCCGGGTTTCTAAGGCGCATCATCCTTTTTGCATCGCGCTCCTTGTTTTTAACCCCCTTGCGAAGCACTTCATGCTCGGCAAGGTACTTTCTGGCCTCCGGCTTCTTGGTCCTGTCCAGTCGTTTGTACTCTTCCAGTTCAGCGCTGACCCCGTACTGGGATGCAAGGGTTTTGTCCACGTCCCAGTAGCCGGTGCCAGCTATATAATCTGAGTCTTTCCTACGTTGGAGTTCGACCTCTGGGAGCTTGGCCCTTGAAGATTCCTTCATGTCGCTAACAAGTTTTGCGCCGTAGGTGTCCTCAAGGTACTTCTTCCTATCTTGGTACTCATCCCAGTTGAATCCCAACAATTCATCTTCAAGTGGCATATACTCTCTGTCAGGGAAGAGCGCCTTCACCAACTCCTCGTCGTCTACAAAGAGCAATCGCACGTATATATCCTCAGCCTTTCTGAACGGTCCGTCAGGGTCCTGCTCTCTAAACAGATCTCTCCTTTCGGCGCTTTCCCTATCTCGTTCCCTGTCTCTGTAGAAATCACGGAGAATTATCTTAGCTCTTAACCTGTACCATGCCATTGGATGCTCAGAGTCTTTCGATTCGGACAGAGTTGCCAGCCTCGCTAATTCACCTTTTTCTCCAAACACTCTCTCCCATTCCATATCCTGGCCTTCATAATACTCAGCAAGGCGCGGATTATACCGTTTCGTAGCCTCTCTCGTCCTGCGGGAAAGATCGGCAAACCGGGGATCAGCCTCTATCTTATTTCTCATACCCCTACTAAACTGCCAGTATTCCCGAGGAGATTCAGCAAGTTCGGACGGGGATATCGCCAACGGGCCTGTAGTGGGGAATGTATATCCCTCGCTATCTGCGATCTCTTTGTATGTGCCCCCTACGCCTTCAGGCAGCGCTGCCCTTGCCAGCTCTGCTCCCACGGCTGCCTTTTGCTCACCGGGACTCTCAATGCCAATGTTGCTACCCATGAATTGTGCCGCCGACTCCTCGGCAATTTCCTCGCCGGGTAAGCCCCTGCGTGCGCCCCCTATGGCTGTACCGAAAGTCAGAGGAGCGAGTCCCTCTATCTCATATAACAATGACCGCAAAACTGCCTCCGGCATACTCCCCTTGTGGATTTTGTTGCCGTAGAAGTCCTTGTTCGCGATTAGCTCCAACTGTGTTTTCAAAGCGGGGTTGATACGATTCTTCACGAAGTTGCCCACGTTGGCAAACGGCACAGGGAACGGCGCCCAATCCACCTCACGGGGCACGATCATCTTTATCATGCTCCTAAACGGCCCACCAAGAGGAATGTAGCGACTCCCGATCACCACAGCCGCAAACTTGGCCGACCTGGGATCAATCACATCTAAGGTCGCATCCCACGGGTCTCTGCCCCGCGCCAGCGCCGAGATCACCGAGCTACTGATAGACATAGACATGGTCGTCGCGGCCACTACTACGGCAAGGCGGACGGCCAGTTTTTCGGTGGGAGTGAGTGGCAGCCCTGCCGGCAACTTAACAAAGCCCGTGGAAGCCTTAGCCATAAAGGCCGCTGGCCTCGTAATAAACGACACGGAGATCGGAAGGGCTCGGAGCGCAGCCGCCCGAGCGGGCGAGAGCCCAATTCTGGCAGGGCTCCATATCGGGTACACCATCGTGGAGATGTCTGCCGCCGCCAACTTCGCCGAATCCCCGGTAACGCCCTGCTTCGCCAAGATGGATATCTGTTTATCATATAATGCCTTGGACTGTCGCATCACCAAACGGTACATGGCCTCATTGCCCCTGGTGAATCCTGGTATGAACCGCAGCAGTCCGCCCGAGAACTCGCGTGGGGTGCCGCTGCGTATGGGGATGCCGGACCAGAATGCAAACTCCTGCCAGCCAACAGGATCGCTGGCCACATCGTCAGCCAAAGTCCTTGTCCTGAAGACGTGCATAAGATCTTTGCTCCGTGCAGTTGCCCTGCCTGCGCCCACAAGCCTCTGTATGCCCAGCTTGGAGTTGAAAAGAAACCCAATCGGCATTTGGATACCTGCAATCGGAGAAAGGTCTCCGGCAAAAGCGGTTCCGCGCCACTCATCCGCTATCCTAACCAAGCTACTGGTGGAAATACTCTGCAACTCTTTTACCGCCTTGGCCTCGGCTGACGGATAGTAGCGGAACAAGGATTTCTGCACGAGCTGGAGTCCGGGGAGGTTAGCCGCAGCATACTGTTGCCGCAGCTTCCAGAGCATGGGCATTAGCTGGGACATCTCTGTTGCCATCGTTTCGGCCTTGCCTCTACGAGCCCCCGCACGCAACCCAAGATTCAGTCCTCGAGTCTCTGCCTGGGCAGCCACACGCAGCAACTCGTTGGCCTTCCCTGACAGGAAAGCGAACTCAGCCCCAAATTCAGGATTATTTGCATCAAGCTCCTCCATACTTTTCAGCATGGGTTGAGCCCGACGTTCCGCCTGCTTTGCCTGTGTCCCAGCCTGACGTGCCCCAGCAGTTAGCCCTCTTTCCTGCGTAACAGCAGTATTGATTCTTGCTCTAAGATTCCGTATTCTCCTAGCAAGATCATCCTTAGACTTACGGAGATTGGGATGTTTTAGGTCCACGGCCTGCACGCGCGTTAGCCCGCCCGACCCCTGCTTGAACACCTCTTTACCCGCAATCCTAGCCTTCCAGTCGTCCATCGAGGTCTGCAATTTGCGGATGTTGGTCAAGGGCTTGAACTTAGAACCTACCTTATCCTTGGCGTCAAGAGGTAGAACCCGACCAGCTCTAGGAACATATGCCATCCGATCTGCCGCAGTTTTAAATGAACGGGCCTTGCCTCTGCCTATCATCGCCGCACCAGACTCCGAAGTGCCAAGGGCCTCTAGAACATCATCAGCTATGTCTACGTTCGATAAGAACACCCCGCCCGGAGGAGCCGGGTACTCTCTCAGATTTGCGCCATACGATTCTATAAGTTCCTTCATGAACTTGGAGTTATGCGGCTGCCACACGTTGGTTAGGAACGCCCTCTGCTCAGCCGACAGATCGTATAAATGGGGACGCTGGGCTACGTCGAACAGAGTACCGTCAATCGTTCTTGACTCATTGGCCGTGCCGATAAAACGCACGTTGGTTTTCACATCATCAACTGCCCCAGGACCAAACAACCGGTCAGCTTCATCAAATATCTGTTGTCGTGGAGAAATCGTCTTGGCAGAGAAAAGGGCTTCCTCACTCCTCGAAGCCACATACGAAGTCTGTATATTAACTGGAGTCTCGGCAGCGCCCGGGCGAATATACCGCTGTGTCTGCTTTATACCGGGTATCAAATCTAGAAATCGCGAGAAGAATCCGGGTTCGTCAACCTCCCGAAATGTATATGCCTTCCGCACCGCCTCCTGAACAGCCGGAGCCCCACCAACAGCCTGCGTAACATCGGTGGGTAAGACTCCTTCAGGTACATCAGCAGCCCGTGCGGTGGTGGGGACTGGTACACCAGCTCCGTATGTTTTCCGAAAGTGGGTCTCAAAGTCAGGGCCATAAAAGAATGGCGCTTTTCGATCACTGGGAGACAGGTCATCTGCGCCCTTCGCAAGCCCCTTAAACAACGCTGTCAATTCGTCGGGTGACTTGCCTGCCATACGACGGCCAATCTCCGGATCTATAAAGGGTCCAAGGGGATTATCTACCGCCTCAAACCCAAATCTATCTGCTATATCTAACTGTTCCTGGGTAAGTTCACGACCCTTATAAGGAAACCAACCAGAGTATTCGCCCCCGGCCCGAGCCTCCGCTAATTCACCTTCTATATCGGACCTAAGCGATCTTTCACCCAGCTCACGATCACTCAAAGCCCGTACACCAGCTCGTCCTTGAGTTTCAAATATCTGCAAGGCAGACTGGGCTCCCTCATCCACAGGAGATGCCTTGAATCTACCCTCTGGAATAACTACAGGTTTTGTACCCCTCGTAGCCATCTCCTCAGCCGATTCTACAAACAGCTTATCAGGGATTGCGTCCCTGTCTATTTCAAATATAAATCCACCGCGTTGCCTACGAGCAGCTATTGCACCTCCGCCCTCCCCTGCCGAAAAGCGCGTAGCATAATCTTTTGCGGTAGCGCGATCTCTAGTGAATGACACGCCTACTGTGCGTCCTTCAAAGTTGGGTGACGGTTGAAGAACCAAGTTTCCATCAGAATCAATAAATGATTCAATCCTTCCTCCGCGAGTGCCATGAAAAACGGTATCTACATCAGCAGCCTGTGTGGGAGTAAGGGACCTCGCCATTCCTTCTGAAACAAACTCTTCTTTGATTCCACTTGGTGTCTCATATCGAACTGTCAAATGGGGCTTACTTATGCCCTCTATTTCCGTTACCCCCTTACCTGTGACCTTCCCAGAAATATCTCCATCTGGCCCCGGGAAAACAACATCGTCGCCAATCTCTATAGGCTTCCTGCCAACAGGACGTGGTTCGGGAGCAGCTTTAGCAGCCCGTAGTAAGGATGGGCCTGCCTGTTGCCGTGCAATTGCCGCCGCAGCCCCTTTGGGAACCTTCAGCGGAGTGGTTGCGCCCATCTTGGCTATCTGCCTGAGTCCTGCCTTCCCCAGCCCTGCGGTGATGCCTACGCTTGGGGTTAATTCAACCGGGTCAGTCAGCATGTTTATGAGGAACGACTTGAACCCGCCAATTTCCCCCGCCTGCTCTGCCTGCCTTGATGCGGCAGCCAATGCGGAAATATGGTCTACCCCCCGTTCCCTGAGTATGTCATATCTCTGCTTGACCTCCTGCTCGAAAAGCCCGTACACATTCTCCCTCGTATACAGGTGTCCCCTCACCGGGTCAGTTATCTCCTGAAATGCCTCTAATGCGCCAAGCTCTGGCTCAAGCTCTGTCAGGGGGGCAAGAAATCTCTGCACGGCCGTTGCCTCTGGCGGTGCTTCCGCAAACGCACGGCCCGCTGCTGTCACCCTTCCTGATATTGTGGGCGGGGCTTTCCACCCTGCATCTCCGCGCTGTGGCATCGGTGGCGGAGATATCCCGGCAGCCTGTGCCGCTGTCCCGAACGCAGACCCCAGCCCCCTGCCAATCCTTTGCGCTCTCTCTGACCACACCTTCGGATCAAAATAACTCTGTACCTGTGGGACATCCTCGGGCAGAACCTGCGGCGTCGGAGGCGGCCCTGCGGCTGCCGGCTGCTGTGCCGGCTCTCCCCGCATCGCAGCCTGTATGGCAGGGACATTCATCGCATCTCCCTTGAGATTACTGTATGCCTCCCAAACCTCCGGCTTTATCTCGCCATCGCCCGTGAACACGTCGTCCCCAAACACCTTCAGCGAGGGATTGTAAAGCTGGAGCGTTTTCCATGCGTCCCTCTTCTTCTGTATATCTTTAAGTCCATTTCCATTGGGCATCGTCATCAGTAGAACCGCCTCACGCCAGGCGCAAACCTGGATGTCCCGCTGCCCGGCCTAAGCCCCGGGCCAAGGGCGGTATACCTCTCTGTCCACGGGTAGTCAGACAGGAAGTCCGTGAAACTCAGCGTTGGTGTCTGATTCTCCCTGAGCTGCCTTCCCCACTCTCCCATATACTGGTCCTGCAAGTTGCCGCGCTGCCCTTGCCAGTATCTCTGTGCCGCGGGGGAAAACCCTCCACTAAACGGTGCGGCGCTGTAGTACGCTGCCTCTGGCAGATCTTCCAGCCATCCGCTGAAAAATTCATCTGTAGCCATTTTCTCACTCCTATACTAATATGTTATGATCCAGTTGCTCCTATCCCATACTGGGCGGGAAGCACATTTCTCAGCCAGTCAAAGTACTGCTCTTCCGGGGCGCCGTATATGTCTGAGCCCTGTGTCATCCTCTGCTTTTCAAATAAATCCTGCAACCTTCCTGCCCTGTTCCCCATCAGCCGCCCAAGGTATCCCCTCTGCGGGCCTCCAAGTGCGTACTGTGTTATATAGGACTGGGGGTCGCCCGTCAGAAATCCCCCATACGGGCTTGCGGCCATCTCTACCTGCTGCGCCGGAGTGGGGTCTGTCCCGTACAAACTTGACAGATTGGCTATGTTCTGGAACGTCTGGTATGCGGGCGTGCCGGCAGCACCTGCAAACGGCATCCTCGCACCTGTGGCTGCGGTAGCCGGTTGCCGCTGTGCCCACTCTGTGAATGTCGGGGCCCGCATAGCCTCATACTCACTTCCGGGAAGTCCTGAAGGATATGCTGACAGCAGGAATTGCCCAAGGGAAGGCGCAAACCTTGACATTGCAGCCCTCTCAAGCGCCTGGGAAGCCCTCGTCCCGTAAGGCATGGAGGGCAATTGCCCGTAAACCATCCTCCTGTACTGCTCATACGGGTCCATCGCCTCTGTCCCGCCAGGCACCCATGTCTTCATAAAGTCATCGTCGTATGAGGGGCTTGGAGGGAGACCGCTTTGAACAACACCTGGCTCGCCTTCGTAAAGTCCTGGAACGTCCGGAAACTCCGTGACGACCTCTCCTGAGATTGGAGATCGCCTCTCCTCACGGCCTGTTGGGGGCGGTGTACCCTCGAGAGGGATGTTGCCAGCGGATGGCTCCCAGCCTGGAGGGGGCACGGGTGGCGGGATATATCGCGTATCCATTGGGTCTCGCGGAACCGGGACCTCCGTGACGGGAAGCCCTGAGGCTGGAGATGTCATAGGGCCTGGAACACCACTTGTGCCAGGGTCAACCCAACCAGGGGTTCCGCCTATCGACCCAGGTATTGGGTCTGGTTCACCCTCGGATGGCGTGTAGTATGGAGGGCGCACGGGCCTTGGGGCCGGGGCGTCCGCACCTGTGGGGGTGGCGTAACCCATGCTCACCGTGGAATCCTCCTTTTGGAATTCATAGCCCGGATCATCGGTCACATACGGGAAAGCAACCATTTGAGTCTCGCCTGTATCGGGATCTGTATATAAATAGTGGTACCACATTTTTCACACCATCCTTTGCGTTATTGTTGTTGTGCCTGCCGAACCTGTTGCGATTCTCCCCTTTTCCCCTTGAGTTCGTCCCAGAACGCTATAAAGCCTCTCCTTGGACTGCCGGGGGCTCTTATCTGCTCGTTCTGCCAGTACTTATACGTTTTGCCAAGGGACTCAAGGCGCATCTTCCCGATAAGCCCCCTGCCGGTTATGCCCTCCCTCGCCGCCACTATACTGAACTCATGGGCAGGGTACTTCACTACGCCCCCTATATACCCCGCCTTCACGGGGCCTATGCCTAAGCCTTCATGCCAGTTCGGGTCATTATCATAGGCGCGCCTGGACCCCTGCAAAAAGTCCTGGTAAGCCTCCTCTGTGACAGGGCTGCCCATAAATTCAGAGGGCTTGCGGCCCTCAAGGAACTTGGGGTAGGTCCAGTCTGGGTCCAACTTCTGTTCCTGCGCGGATTTCCCGCCCACTGACGCAAGCAGGAAATGCCCCTGGGAAAAATACTTGCCCCTCTTTGCGGCTTCCATAACCCTGGCGTTCCCTGCCTTCACGGGGCCAAGCGTACTGTAGACCATCGAGGTGAACGCGGCATCCTGGGGATCATCATATTGGACAAACGGGCCCACAAGGTCGCCAGCCTCCATTCCGTGCGCGGCAAGGTACTGCTCCTGCCCGGGCGTGAGACTCACATCTCTCGTGGCCTTCCCCGTTACCGCCGGTATTGCCGGGCCTCCCGCCGCTGGTGCCGTTGGCGTTGGCGTTGGTTTGGGAGCTAAATCGATCGCCGCTTGAAACTCTTTACCACGTAACCCGTAGGTTTCCGTGGTTGCCGTTGGTGTTGGTGTTGGGGTTTGCGTTGGGGTTGGTGTTTGCGTTGGGGTTGGGGTTGAGTCCGATCCGGCCATCTCCCTGACTGCCATCTTCAACTCTTCGATCCCGACCTTATACTGATCTGCATATATGCGTACCGTGTTGTTATACGGGGAGAACGAGCTTATATCGTTCATCATATCGCCGGCGACAGAGGGGAAGTCCTCCATGAGCGCCTTTGCGGCGGCCCTTGCGAGGTTTTTCCTCCCAAGCGCTGCCTGTTTCACCACTTCGTTCACTTTTTCAGCCGCTGCCCCAAAGGCCTCTGCCCCTATTTGTTCCATCACCGCGAAGGGCGAGACTTTCGGGTCCCCTGCCATCCTCTCAGACTGGAACTGCCGGGGTTGCAATTTCCCCTGCTGCGCCATTTCGCCAAACTCCGTGAATGAGCCTGCCCCGGGCTCACTTCCCGTTGCATTCCTTGACAGGTTCAGAAACCCGTCCAGAAGCGAAAGTTCCTCCTTCTGTGAAGCCATATGTTATCCTCCCGGGCCTGCAAGCCCTATCCTTCTCAGCCTCTCGGCATCAGTCTGCGCTCCCGGCCTCGGCTGCCCCGGTGCGGTCACCGGCCCTCCCTGCGGAGTTGGAACCGGGGGAGGAACTCCTGCCATTGCCGGAGGCATCACCTGCGGCGAAGGCATTGGCGGTGCCATTGGCGGTGGAGGCGGTCCCATCGGCCCGGTAGGCACTGCCCCGGGCCCAGGAGAGGGAGGCACCTGGGGAACGCCCTGCCCACCGCCGCCTAGAGTATCTGCTATCTGCCTCGCCTTTGTAAACATCATTGTGACGAGTTCGCCGAAGTATATCTTCGCGAGGTCTTCCCTGCCCTGTTTCATAGCTGCCTGGTAGAGTGTCCACAGCCCTGCCTCGGGCAGTGTGCGCTCTGCGATCTGCTCCTTCACGGCATCGTCAATCTGGTCGGAGTCCTGTATGCCGAGTATGTTGTCCCTGATCCAGAGGTCAGGCAGCAGCGGCGTCTCGCCCTCCCTTGCGATCTGCGCCATGCCGTACCGTGACATATCGTCTTCGGGCAGTTTTGCCACTATCTTTATCTCGGGGTCTCCCCCGTCCTTTATCCTGTCCGCCGTTATCTTCTCTGAAAAATACATCCTGTTGTTGTCCTGCCCCGACAGCTCAACGGCCCTGAACGAGCCTGTCTGGTACTGGTCACACAGGTGGTTTGCTATCTGTATATATGCGCGTTCCAGCGCCTGGACCCTTGGCACGAGGACTGTCTCCACGCCCTGCCTGAGCGTGTTGATCGCGAACCCTGAGAGCTGGAACTGGAGTTCTCCGTACACGGAGTGCGGCAGCGATCCCCTCTGCATCTCGCCTGCCACGAGACCCATGAACGCGCCGGATTCCCTTGCCATCTCAAGCAGCCCGAGGGGTTTCACGTCCTCTCCCTGCCCAAGCGAGATCTCGGTGCCCTCCTGGTACGGGTCCTCATCGAGTGTCTTGGTCCCGTCACGGCTGGTGACCTTCAGCCCCTGCTTCCTGCTGCGGGCGGTCATCTCCAGCATGACGCTCATCATAAAATTGTGGTTCTCGTACAGTTCGCGGGTGCTTTTGAACACCGACTCCCCGTAGTCCTCAAGGGTGTCCTCTATGGACGACCACTCCATCGACTGCACCAGCGGTGTCGCCCCGACCGGGCCAAGGAAAACCGGCACCTGTTCCGCCCCATGCGGTGTGCGTTTCTTTATGAACCTGTGGGGTATGACCACGGTGTTGTACTCCGAGTCGTAGTGGTCATACACATCTATGCCATCATCATCATCCCTCACGTCGCCCATCCTCACGCCGTACTGTGACTCTATCTCGGCCCTCGTCTTCTTTATCTTGTAGCACGCCCATGCAAGCCCGTCGCCACCGACTCCCCAGTACGTGTGCATCGGGTCCCACGGTGTGACGTCTATCGAGGTGGAGCCGTCCTTCGCCTTAACGAGCAGCGCCCTTCCGGCGTACCATCCCCTGACGGCGATGTACCATGAGAGCTGGTCCTTTATCGGCGGGACGAGCCTCCTTGCCAGCCTCTCGCTGGCGGATTTGAGCGCCCCTATTATGAACCTCTCCTTGTCGTTGTTGACCTCCCGGGTGTTCCTGGGGTTGCCGTTTGGCGGGATCCTCACGATCATATCTGCGCTCGTGAGCCATGCTATTATCTTATCCGCGTAGGTTTGCGGCTCGTTTGACGTGTACGACTTGTAGCCGTCACCGGCGTCATACGGGTCCAGCTTGTAGAGCTGGTGGTCCGCGTCCATCCGCACCCTCAGCGGATGTGTCGAGTCGTAGTGCGCCTCAACCTTGTCTATGATATCTTCCGGCTTTAATCTTGGCATAATCTACCCCGCCCAGCGTTTGACTTTTATAAATTCCCTGCTGTTCACATGTCCGTAACCGAACCTGCTCACCAGCCCGTATATCGCTGCCTTGACAGCGTGGTTGTTCTTATCTTCGGGGGTTTCCCCCACGATGTTCCCGTCCCTGTCCATCTTCCACCTGTAGGCCCTTGTCTGCCCGTCGAACGGGCTTGGCACGGCCCCGAACTCCGAGAGCACCCCAAGGCATTTGGGCGCAAACACAATCCGTGATGTGTGTGTGATGGGATCGGGCTTCAGGAAGCCTTTCAGCCTCTCTGTGCCCTCGTTTATCCTTATCTTCTGTGCGTCCAGGTATATCCCGGTGCGGGACATCCACAGCTCTGCCGGCGCCGACATTGCCTGGTGCTGGTAGCCCGCGATGTCGATTGTGCCTGAATGCACATCCTGCCACCACGGCCTGTTTGTCACGATGTCTATGATCGAGTCAGTTGTGAGTCCCTGCTCATACACCTCGTCGAACACGCACATCTGCCCGTTTATCTCCTGCACCGCCAGCACGGCATACGCGCCGGCGTAGCCCGGGTCCATCCATATGTAAACCGGTTCTCCCGGCACCCATTCGACCCGGTCATCAACATGCACATCGGCCCTGAACTCCCCGAACACGAGCCCTGCGGGAGGGCACGGTATCCCCTGTATGCGTTCCATGAAGAACTCATCGGACGCCTGTGCCTTGAGTTTCAGTATCTCGGGGTCTTTTTCGCCCCCGGGGTACAGGTGCGGGTTTGAGTATGACGGCAGTGAGAACGACTTCTCGTCCTCCGACCCGAGCTGCCATGACGAGAAGAGCTGGGGGTACCATCCGAGCGATCCCTCGAACGTCCCTGACAGGAACATCCATCCCCTCTTCGGCGCTGCCCTGCCCCTGAGCCTGTAGAAGCTGGCCATGTCGAGCTGTGACGCCTCGCAGCCGAGGATGCCGTCAGGCGCCCTCATCGCAAGTGTCCTGGGGTCCTTTGCCGACTTGGTCTCTATCCTGGTGCCGTCCGCAAGCACCATCCTGCCGGGGTCCACCCTCTTCGTCACCTCCGAAAGTATCCCCAGCGACGCAAAGTCCTGCGCCAGGTATTCAAATTCAGCCCGTGTGCGTTCGTAATCCGCTGCAACGAGCCAGTACAGCCCCTTTTCCTCCGTCTCAAGGAACCTTGAAACGAGGTACTTGGACGCGACCATGCTCTTACCGGCCTGTTCCCCTCCCGCCACGAGGACAAACCTTTTCCTGCACGACAGGATATCCGCCTGTAGCGGCGTCGGCATGAAGTCGAGCCTTGAAAATATATACTCTGTTACAGATGTGTCCCGGCCATCAGCCGGAGCTGCCATTGTTGCCATTGGACTTCCGTGCAATTATTTTCTGTGCCTCAGCAACAGCGTCTCGTGGTGCCGGCTCCCCTTCAGGAGCCTTTCCCTTCCCCCTCCTGCCCGTGTCCTTAACCCATCTCTTCCACTCGGCCATCATCTCCTTCGCGGCATTGTCCGACTGGCCCGCGTCCCTGCGGTACCTTTCCGGCCAGTGCGCGTTCAGCAGCGTGATGAGCAGCACGGGGTTGTCACCCGGCTTCTGCCCCTTCACCCTGTCAATCGCAATGTCCTGGAGATATTCCCTGAAATCATCCTTCGCCTCCTCGTACCGGAGCCTGAAACCGTACAGGTCCGCCCTCAGCCACGTGTAGACCGTGGCCTTCGGCATGTTTATCGCCTCCGCAGACCTCTTCACGGACCCCGTGATCGCATACGCGCCAAGGAAAGCCTGCTGGTTCGCCTCGGCAGCCTCACGCGAAATCCTGCTCATGTCACTGCCCTCCTCTGGATGTCCAGCCTCTTCACAATCTGCCCGACACGCTGCCTGGTGACACCGAACTCCTCCGCAATATCCTCATATGTCCTGTCCGGGCTAAGAAGCACCGCACGCGCAATATCCTTAGACGACCTGGACATATTCCCAATACCGTGCCTGTCCTTTAAAGCAGCATATCTACCCATAATGCCAGCAAACGTACCGCATAACCCCGAAATTGTCAATTTTTGTACCACTCTCAAACCATTCCTTCCATAGAAATTAAAACTTACCGGAATCCGAACCTTCGCCTCTATATATATTTCTTGAGCACCTTGAGCATCTTGGTCATCTTGAGCATCTTCAATACAACTTTAAGTAAATAAGTGGTTATCAAGAAGGCCAAGGATGCCAAGGTGGCCAAGATGGCCAAGATGGCCAAGATTATATACAGGACTTCCCTGGTCAGTAAGTTTTCGACAAAGCCCGAAAAGTGGGGGTAATAAGAATAAGAAAGAGTAAGAATAATAAGAATAATAAGAGTAAGAATAATAAGAAGAGTAATAATATAATAATAATAATAATATAAGAACCGTGGTTCAGCAACATCCGGAGGGCCTTCAGGGACCCTCCGTCTGTTACATCACGGGAATAAACATTTATTACACGTAAAAAAAGGGGAAAAAAGATTTACCCGTAGTCTCAAATATGTTACATGAAAATACCTCCAGTAACAGTGTTGTAACACGCAGTAACAGTGTTACTCAGGACACTTTTGAAGCTAAATGAACCTTTCTTACACGCTAAAAGAACCTTTCTTACACGTAAAAAGAACAGGTAAAACATGTATTATGCGCTCTAACAGCGCCTTTGGCTAAAAATTTCTGTCATTGGTACCCATATATAATATTCAGATGGCGTAAGCCATACCCCTCGAAACGCGTGTTTAAGGGTACCAGTACCTTAGTCGCGCCGATACAATTATTAACGCATACATAGCGCGTCATTTGGTTATTTGGTTGCCTGGTTAACGCCTTATTAGTTGGTCTTGTGTCTTGGGCCTTGTGCCTATTGTCCGGTTGTCCGGTTGTTGCAGTTAATTGGGAAATGATTGGCACGTTTTTTACGTGGAAGCGCGAATGATTGAGTATTCTATAACCCCAAAATGCTTGCACTGGTACGCACTATTTGCCAATCCTGAGACTAGACCGCTTCCCAATCAACCACTCACCATTCCCCAATCGACAGAGCAATAT
>Ga0114900_1001634_pt1 | contig 13421 bp, 17 predicted proteins | sample MalvireepMed_231_FD_89685 | JGI IMG/M metagenome (GOLD analysis project Ga0114900, IMG submission 89685) | Marine viral communities from the Global Malaspina Expedition - Malaspina viral metaG DeepMed_231 | ecosystem: Environmental > Aquatic > Marine > Oceanic | place: Mediterranean Sea...
CGGGGCGGGGGGGGGAAACAGCGGGCCATATCAGAACGGGGAGGCTCGACCTCCACCAGATGGCGCTGGGTCTCGGCACGCAGGGGATAGACCACCCAAGGGTCATCCTCCTCCAACAGACGCATGAACAGGCAGTGCAGAGCGGACACCACACTGTGCAAGTCATTCTGAAATGCGTCCTCCCCGACCTGCTGATGGACCGCATGCAACCAGTTCTCGATACAGTGATGCACGCCGTCGAAGAAGGAGTCCACCTCATCATCATCGAGTGTGCCTCTGCCGTGCAACAGAGCAGCGAACGGGGTGCCGAAGCCCATCAGCACATCCATCGGAACATTGAGTCCTCTCAATCGAGCACCTCTGCATCGACCTGTTCCAACAGACGTTCCTTTACTCGTCGCCATACCTCTGGGGCTTCTTGTGCCAGTTCGACTTTGAGCACGTTTATCGTCTGGTTAATGGTCTGCTGCTCCGGTTCGCCTACCCATTTGTCCTCGAAGCGCATCAGGTCCTTGATGCTCTCCCTCACCTCTTTGTGCAGGTTCACAGCATCACGAACGAAGCCCTCCTCATGGACACTACCCTCGTTCATGAGTTGCTGCAACTTGTGGTTGAGCCCTTCCACGTTGTCTCTCAGCGTCTGAATCTCGGTGCCCACGGCGAGCACCACTTCGGTGGTGGCAGCCCGTTGCACCAGCGGTTGGAAGTGCTGGCGCATGTGGTGATACACCGTGGACTCGGGGCAGCCGACCGCTTCTGCAATCTCGTCACTGCTGGTATCTCCTTCGTAGTAGGACCGCTCATGCTCCGCTCTTTCGGGGTTGGAGCATATCGGACAGGAGGGGTTGGCGCCACGGATGTATTCACCCATGTGGTTGCGGAAATGACGGTCGGCGGTGTTCGCCCTCCAACCCATCTCCTCATCGAGTCGCTTGGCGGTCGTGAAACCCTGTTTCAACTGTTCCTCCAATACATCTCTCTCATCGCTCTGGCAGAAGCCGCAAGAGCGCTTGGATACTCGCTCACTCTCCGGCATTGGGGCCACGAGGTGTAGCAGGTGGATAAGCCTTTATCAGGGAGTCATGTTCCATGACTTTGTCATGAAGAGGTTGCCGAGAGCACCACGGAGCACGGCTAGAGAACTCTACCGAGCGGTAGGAGACATCGCCAATCGCAGGTTCGTTCCTAAGGCAATCAAGGAGGAGCGCAGGGCCATCTGCGAAGCCTGTCCCTATTGGCAGAGAAGATTGAACAGGTGCTCCAAATGCGGTTGTCAGATGCGAGTCAAAACCACACTGTCTAGCAGTGCCTGCCCGATTGGCAAATGGGGTCCGTTAGTGGGAGAGCCGTGAATACACTGCTGTGAGGAACATCAGGGCCCCAAACAGTCCTCCCATGATGTAGGAGAGGTCAGAGGCGTTGAGTTGTTGATTGGCGAAGATGAGCAGGATGGAGAAGGTGATAATGAGTGACAGAATCTGCACCATTATCATGTCAACAATAACGCTTTTCTTCGGGTTCAAGATGTCCATTGTGGTGCTGGTGAAACCATAGGGGAGGAAGGACATTGGTTCACGCATGTCACATCCTCCTCACAGGTGCTGGCAGGCCGATTAAGCCACGAGCGATTCCACCGATTCCGCTGCCCGCCTTCTCAAGGAGGCCGGGGTCTGCCATGGCTGCGCCGAACGCACTCTCCATCAGGCTCTGTTGAGCCAATGCCAGAATCTGCTGCTGCTGGTTGAGGGTCTGTTGGATGTTCTGGTTGGCTGTGGACTGCACCGCATTGTAGTCGGTGATGATGTTCTCAGAGGAAACGGTTTGCAAGTGACTGGGAAGGGAAGTGGCATCGAGAGCCATGACTCCTGACTCCTCATCAATCTCGAACTGTGCATGCCGGAAGAACTCCACCACCGCCAATTCCATCATCGACGACAGCATCTGCACGAACGATTGGAAGCCGGGGGTCACCAGCCAACGCTCCATGGGGGAATTGGCATTGAGCAAGGCCACCAGTATCTCGGTCTCATTGGGCGGGGCCACCTGTTGTGGCTGTTGAACTCCGAAAGCAGAAGAGAGGCCACCACCGAAAGGCCCTCCCACAGGTTGTGCCTGTGCTTGCTGCGCTCCCCACGGATTGGCTTGCATCCCATTGAATCCCCCTTGCTGCACAGGAGCCCCGGTCACGGCGAGGTTGAGACTCCCTCCCTGTTGCACTGGCTCGTTATTGAACAACCCCATCCTTTCGCCTCACAATTGACCACCGGCAACCACTTCATCAACCTGTTGGGGTTCTACCGGAACAGCAGAGACCGGAGCAGGGACCATCTGTGCTTGGCCTTGTAGCATCTGCTGGAATGCATCTGCCGCGGAGGCTTCCATCTGCTCTAGTTCATGCTGGAAGATGCGCAGGTCGAACACAACCATGGTCACATCATTGAGCCCTGTGACTGGGTTGCTGTAATGGAGGATGTTGATTCCTGAATGTCGTTTGGAGTCCTTCTCCAGTTCAGCGAAGAACGGCTCGTATTTCTTCAGGAACTGTGGGTCCTCATCCTTCTTCTTCACGATGGAGGCCGGGATTGCGACAGTGGAGACACCGCGCCTCACCCGGTCGCGCACGCTGCTCGGGTTGTCCCTTCTCTCTCTCTCCTCCTCCTCTTCCCATTTGCACAACAGATGGTAGAGATGGAGGTGTTCGGGGCAATAGGTCCCTCTCATGGAGCGCCCACCGGTCACCTTCTCCTTGGCGATGAAGGCCTGCGGCTCGCCAGTGATGGGATTCCGCCAATACATCTCATAGAGCGAACGCCCATTCTCCTCATCGGTAATGCGCTCATACAGATTGTCATGCTGAATGAGTTTCTCACAATCACATCCATCCACCACACACACATGCGACTGCTTGTTGTAGCGATGCTTGAGTCCCCACACCCAACGCAACGGGTTGAGCGGGTGTCGTTTGGCCGGGCGCAACAGACGGTAGGCCTGTCTCATGTCCTTCTTGCGCGCCTTGTGTGGATGTGGGTTCCGGCTCGGATAGAAGTTGACCTTGGGAACTTCGATGTTCTGTTCGTTGGCTACTCTCTGCATCTCGGCCTGTGCCACCTGCTGTTCGAGCAGTTCGGCATATGTGAGTCCGGGGTTGCCCTGTTGTGAGAGAGCCATGATGTGGCTCTCGCTCGCACCTGACAGAGGGGCACCTTGCAGCGCCTGTTCATATCCACCGATTCCGGGGATGCCGAACTGAATCAATCAATCACCACCAATAGGTGAGAGGATGAGCAGAAGCGAGCCATTCTCCGCCTTCACGGTCCAACGCACCTTCTGTCCTGCAGCAAGTCCGAGTTGCTGCACTGCCCACAGAGGGACGGTGGTGCGCAAGGAGGCACTCTTGCTGGATGTGCGGACGAGAGTTGTGGAATTAGCGGTGTTCGCCATGTCATCACCGAGTATGAGAGATGGGAAAAAGGTTCCCCAAGGGGGCAATCACTCCTGCGGCTCCTTCTTCTTTGGCAATACGCCGACAGGAGGCTCTTCTTCCATTGTCGCAGGAGCACCTTCTGCTGTCATGCCTTCCTCGTCGAACATGGGGACGGGCTCTTCGGCTGCCACCTTGGGGGATGGTCCCGGTAGTTCGGACATGCCTGTTCGACCCCCAGCGAAACTCATGGCAGTAGTGAGTTCTTCGAGTATTTGTTGTGCTTGAGCCTGAAGTTGAGGGTCAGGGCTCTCGATATTAGCATTGACAAAGGCCCGCAGCCTCTGAAGTTCGGCAGGACTATACTCCTCTCCGCTAGGGCCGACAGGGCGCGATTTGAGGACGGACCATGCCTGCTCGAAGGGGTGCATCATGTCACGCACTCAGTAGGTCAATCATAGTGTTTTCGACTTGCCAGCCGATGCGAGTGGCCATGAATCCGCGCTTTGTGGGGATGCCCGCCTTCTGCAATCGGATGAGGTCCGGGCGGAACGGGTCGAACACGTCATGCTCCCCGATTCTGTCCTGCTGCCAGAGGATGGAGGCGTTCTCATCCCACCACAGGTCGGCCTTGTTGGCCACCAGTATCACCATCTTGGGGCAATACTGCTTCCCCTTCCACCAACTCTTGAGCGAACGGTAGCGATACTGCCTGTAGATGAGGGCATCGCACAGATACTTGAAGCCGCCAACCGCCTCTATAGCCGGGTCCCCTCCCCTCGATGCCCGGTTGTCGAACATGAACACCACCACCTCGCACTGGCGGTCCACCATGTCGTCAATCCACAAGGACCAGAAACGCTCCTGCCCCCCGATGTCCGCCGAATAGACCACTCGTTTCTCCCCTTGCCACGACAGACGCTTGCGGGTGGGGCGCGGGAGCATGTAGCGTCCTAGCATCTTGAAATGCTTGGTGCGCTCCTCTTCTGAGATTGGCTCCATCTCACCCGGGGTCGTCATGTAGCGGTCGAGCGTGGTCTTGCCCACCAATGTGGGACCGTAGATGCCGACCTTGCGCGGCTTCCAATAGTTGTAGATTTCACGCGCCCATATGGCCGCGCCCACGAGCACGGAGCCTGCCGCAGCCGACATCCATCACACCAACTTCCCTAATTGGCGTGAGGCCCAGTCCTTGAACCAATCTGCAGTGGATTCCCATAAGTTCCAATCGGTGTAGAACTCGAAAGCCGAGATGATGAAAGCGGCGATTCCGCTGAACAAAGCCACCTTGAGCCAACCTACACCTTTCTCGTAGGTCGTGTCAAGCACGTTCTGGTTGTGCATGGCACGGGCCATGCCCTCTACGGCATCATCGCCCGGCGTCTTGAAAATGCGCCCCATGCACAGCCCTCAACCCTTCTCACTCTTGAAGGTGCCATCAGGGTTTCGCTTACCCTCATCCTTCTTGGCACCCAACTCCAAAGGAGCCTTGATGTCGGCAGAATGCTCAGGAGAAGAATAAGGCCCATTCGGAACAACTCCTCCCACTGGGGGCATCTGGCCGGGGTTTGCTTCCATCCAACGTAATTCATTGTCCAATTGAGACTCTTGCATCCTGAGTTCCAAATCCTCACGCCGTTGGTCGAACATGTGCTGCATGTCGCGGTAGCGGCTGTGTCGGCGCCGCTCCCCTTCTTGCATCCTCACCCTGTCGTCCATCCCCTGCTGGAAGAACATCTTGAACACGTAATACCCGAGACCCTGCATGGCGAAGGCCGCCATCGCATACGTCATGCCATTGAGCAGCGCGTTGTCCAGCACCAACCACAATTTGGAATCATAGATACCGACGGCGACACCCACCACCACCGATTGGGACAAGATGAGTCCCATCAATCGAATCTCGGCCTGCTGTTCTGAACTGGGAACCCCTGACACTTGCTATACCCCTACGGATAGCCCACTACAGAGGGCAACATAAGCGTTGCGTCACTCTTGAGGGCGGGTTCTGCTGAGGACATTCATGGCTTCCTCTCTCCCCATCTGGGGCAAGACTCCGACGCTGCCAGCCCCATATTGAGCCTCTGGGCCCCATTGTTCACTGAGGGAGGCTCGTTCAGTTGGAGGGAGGACTGCCACTGGGGCGGCGCTGACCGTGGTTCTCGGTTCCGCCAACACAGGGTCGAAGGTGGTGGAGCGACTGAACGGCACCTCGGGTTCCTGTTGTCTCAGGTAATCCCATTGTGACATCCCACCCCACTCTCCCTCTTCCCTCGCTCTATGCTCTTGCTGCCTACGGTTAGCGGCCTCGATTTCCTCTTGTTTCCGTTGTTCTCGTATCTCGTCCATAGCACGGCCCAAAGGTGTCCGTCTGAGGGGCATTCTCGGATTAGGGTCCTCTTCCCATTCACCCGAATCCAGCATCTGTTGCTCACGATGCCGTTTGAATTGTTGAGTGTGGGAGCCGTGGATGAGGCGGTTGAGCGCCCACGCCGCAGGGGGTATGGCTGCCATCCCTCCCGAAAGGGCGAGCATGCCCAAAGTCTGCGGGTCAAGCGGGGCCTTACGCACATCGGATTTGCCGAGCCAGCCCTGCCCGCCCTCCTGCATACCGGACACCATCGCCTCGGCCAATGCCTGCGGGTCGGAGGCCTGTGAGACGAAGTAATCCAACAGCGCACGCTCAGGAGGCATGTCCGGCTGCCCCTTGAAACCCGTGGGACGGTGCCACATGGTCGCCGCCAGCCTGCTCGGACTCTCACCCATATCCGGAGGGGTGAGTCCTGCGATTTCCTGTGCCATCGGCGTCTGCAGAAGGGCCTGCGGTCCCGTGTGCTCATAGGCGAACTGCGCCATCTCCGGTTCATGCTCCTCGAAATGCCCGAGCAGAGACTCGCGCGAACGTGGCGCTATGACACGCGCATGGGTCCCCGCTGGCCGTCCACCCCGCTCCTGCCAACCACGCAACATGTCCCGAGTGATGTCCCTGTGCGAGATGGGATAATCGGTGAAATGGCTCTTGGGCCTGTCCAACAGCGACTGATGCCGAGTGTCGAAGGTGAACGGGCCTTGGTCGAGCCCGAGTTGCTCCAACATGTGGTATTGCTTGCCGTGCGGCAGCCCCATGGGAGAGATTGACTTCCCTTGGGAAGCGCCGGGTCCGAGATAGGAAGGGGAGGCAGCGCTCATGTTGATGTCGCGCACGATGTCGCCGATGTCGCCCCCTTCCCAGCCTTCTCCCACACGGCTCTCAATGTCACCGAGGTTCCCAGCGAACGTGCCCAGCCCGATGTCGCGCATGCGGGGCATGCCGGCGGCGGATGGGCTCTTGCCCGTCTGCTGGTATTCGTGCCACCACTGCGGGAGGTTGGCCATCAGACGAGGCCACTGCTGACGGATGGACTGCATGGCGAGGAAATGAGCAGGGGACAGCAGTTGCGGGTCAGGACCGCCTGACTGATAGCCACGCAGGGCCCGATTCTTGATGTCATAGAGCATGGCCGCCGGTGAGACCTTATGTGGTTCAGGCAACTTCCCGGCCACACGCAGGAACTCAGGGTCGAACTCCTCTGTCAAGAGGCGCTGTGCCTGCTCACTGGCGCCTGACATCTTCCTCTTCCTCCGCTTCCGCCTCTTTGCGCGGCGGGCGGAGGACGGGCACATCCCGCGCAGGCTGCCTCTCTGGCATAGCGACCGGTTCAGGGCCTTCGCCTTCCTTGCGACCGGCCTCTTCCGCCCAATCCTCTAGCGGAGGGTGGTCATGGCCGTGCTCGAAGGAGCCTTGCGCGAGTTCTTGGAGCAGTTCCTGTATCTCTCGGGCGCCACCAGTGACGCGGGGCTCTTCCATCGGAGTCACTCCGCCCCCGTATTCATCCCACTCGTCCGGCAGACGGTGTCGCCACTCGTCTATCTCGTCCTCCCCCATGCCGTGCGCAGGACCCTCCTCGGTCTCTCCATAATCCCCTAGTTCCTTGGGGTCGATTTCGTCCTCGTCGTAAGGGTCCTCCTCCGACTCCCGATGGGCTTTGAGCAGCGACCAAGAGGTGTTGAAAGCAATCCGATGGCCCTTTATCGGGGTGCCATGAGCGACTCCCGGCCCGGTCCCAGCCGTGGTCGCCGCCTGCTCTTGGGCCAACTGCTGCTGTTGCAGTTCTTGTTGTTGTGTGTGCTGTTGTTGTGCCTGTTGAGTGGTCTCGGAAACCGTGGGCGCTTGTTGCCCTTGCCCACCACCTCCGCGGGCTAGAGCCCCAGCGGCGATACCGGGAGCATGCCTCCCCAACGCTTTGGGTATTTCTTTGACCCCTTGAATAACTCCTTGTCCAAACTGTGATTCCGCCGCCTGCTGTCCAAGGCTCGGGTCCGGCTTCCAGATGTCTTGGTCCAGATTTTGCAAAACCTCTCCTGCCCGGTCCCCGCCTAGAGTGGTCTGGCCGGCAGGCACCGAGACTGTAGGCTTCGGGACTCCCCCGGCACCACCTCCACCAAAAAAGCCCCGGACCTTATTAGCAACATTTCCGAACATGCCCTTTCCAACCTCCTCCTTATCCTCCCGCTGTGAAGGCATTGGCACCGACCTCGGCATACGGGCGGCAGTGCCTGCTGCTCTAACCCCCGTCATACCTGCTGCACTTGCGGCGGCTGGTGCGGCCGCTGCTGGCACACCTGCACCTGCTGCACCTGCGCCTGCTGCACCTGCGCCTGCTGCACCTGCGCCTGCTGCGACCGGGGCGGCCGCGGCTGCCGTTCCTGCGGCTACTGGTGCTGCGGCTGCCGCTGGTGCTGCTGCTGCCGCTGGTGCTGCTGCAAGCAAGGGTGCGAGGAAAGGGAGGAACTTCTCAACACCCTCGGAAGGAATGACGGCGACATAGCCCTGTTGTGACGGCATCAGCATGCGACACCCATGGGTCGCCCATCAAGTTTGCTGCCCTAAAGCCTATGGGACCGACCCCTTCCATACACCACAGGCGAGAGCGCTAGCGAGGGGAATGGGATGCAAGGAGGGCCCATGGATGCAGCATGGGGACTGCTCAAACAACAGCAGACGCTGGAGGATTGGGGAGCAGAAGGTCTGCCCCCCACTGAGGGAGGGGGGGCGGTCCCACTCAATCTGACCAAACCATCAGATTGGGGACAGAGGCTGCTGGGCCTCTCGCCGGACGACTTCCACATCATGACCCAAGAAGAACTACCGCATGTGGGACCGGCCGACCTGATGCAGAGAATCTACAACATCCTACCTTACGAAGGCGATGAAAAGGACTTTTCAGAGGAAGAACTGGTGCAAAGATTGGCCTCTGAAGTGAGACGCAAACCCCAACTGGGGCAGGCAGCGGCCGAGGCCATGCACCCTCCTGTGCACCGAGTCATGTTCGCCCCACGGGATGCTGTGCATCAGCACATCATGCAGGAACACAAGGTCGGGCCGAACGAGGCAGCAGAGGCCATGAGCCCCGAGGGCGAGCCCATCTCCTACAATCCGAATGAGGTAGGTGCTGATTTTGACATGCACGGGCACCAAGACGAAGTGGACTACATGTCGCGGGAGCACGACAAGGTTCCCGTGGCATACATGAAAACTACCGGCCCATACATCCAATGGGCCGTGACCCACCCTGACCTCCGCCGGCAGGGATTGGGCAAACTGCTCGGTCAGCATGTGCTGCAAGAAGCGGGCGGGGTGATGAGCCATGAACGCAGTCGTGGCGGGCAAGGGCTGTTCCAAGCGGGCCTCATGGCTCTCCCCGGCGCTCGTCGACTAGCGAGCAAAGTGGGCCTCCCGCCATATGCCGAACTCGGTCCCCTGCACAGCAAACGCTTCAAGGAAAAAAGTGATGAGGAGGACTTCTACGACCCCTACCCCTATGAACAGATGATGCATGTAGAGGCCCCTACTCGATGGGACTCCTCCCTGCGTCCGCATTTCTCGCATGTCCCCGTCTCAAGGGCAGAAAAGAAGCGCCGGGCCACGCGGGCCCCGCCACCCCAGACCCGCTTATTGGAAGAAGAGAATCCCGACCCCAAGCACCGCCGCTCGCGTTTCGCTTCCAATCAGGGTCGCAGGATGAAGCATTGGTCACAAGCCGCAGAGGAGGTCGAGAACAGGAAGCAGATGATGGCTGCCCTCGGAGCGTTGCACGAAGGCGATGAGACCGGATTGCAGGGCAGCCAATGGGAGGACCTGTTGACCCATGTTGCCGCGCAAGGGCGCAACCGTTGGGAAGAGCCACGAGAAGGCATAGGCTTGGAAGATATGGGGCTGAGCCCACTCACTGACGTTCATGGCTTCACCCCGACAAGCCACCTGAGGAGGCTCATCTCATGAGCGCGAAGAGCCCGGAGGCGCTCCGGCGCAAGCGTGCGTATGATGAAGAGTATGAGGAGACCCCCGAGAGGGTGAAATACAGGGAGGAACTCAACCAAGAACGCCGCAAGCGGGGCATCATGGGAGAAGGGGGGCCGGACATGAGCCATACCGAAGAGGGTGGCTTGGTCGAAGAGGACCCGCATACGAACCGAGCGAGACACTTCGCATCAAGAGGGACACTGAAAGGAGAGGACCCAATGGGACTGGCTTGGAGGCTGCTCAAAACGCTCGTGCCGCCCATGGACCCCCTCTCTTGCAGATACTGCGGCAAGCAGTTCCCTAGCGAGTTCCAGCGCAAAGTGCACGAGACGGTCGTTCACGAGTCCGGTGACCAGCCTCAGTGAGCGGGCCCCTCTCTCACCGGTCCAGAAATAGCCTCCCTCAACTGTTGCTCCTTCAACTGTTGCATCAAGAAGGCCAACGTCTCTTCTTCCGGCTTGGCCTCTCCCTTGAACGGGTTAGGTGGGTCAGGAGAAGGGTCCGGTGGCCATTTCTCTTTATCGAATGACGGGAGAGCCAAGCCGGGGCGCGTGATTGGGCCACCATGTCGCTGCCGATGAGGGGCAGTCCAATCAGGGTTCAAGGTAGCCGTGCCCGTCCTGCGCTGGGTGTCTCCGAAACTCTCAGCCTCTGGCCCGGAGGTCCAAGGGAATCGTTCTTCACCGACAGCGGTGGGGATGCCCTCCATCCCATCCTTGAGGACAGTCCAAGCGGCATCGAACGGATGAGCCATACTTAACGCCCCCTTTCAACGATATGGCTCACGAAGGTCCGAAGGTGGGGGTTGCCTAGACCCCGATGTATCTTCTATTTGGCCTGACCCATTACAGTAAGGGCATTTCACCATTATCGGCGCATAGGGTTCCCTTCCCCTCTCTTGAGGCGTTAAAGCATGGGCACCTCGCTCGGGTGGTAAGGGTGGCGGCAGCCATGGCCTCGGGTCTCTATAGGGATAGGGCGAGACATCAGAAGGCTCACCAGAAGGCTCATCCAACCCCCCTATTTCCAGTGGAGAATAGGGGTGGTTAAACCAGTCATCCGGATACCCCTGTTTCAACAGAGTCCATGCGGCATCGAACGCGCTCATGGGTAGCCCATGGGGGATGAGCCCATGAACCTACCGTGCGCAACGGATGGCCTGCTGGTCAGCCCAATGACGGGGCAACATGAAGGGTCGGTGGGAGCGACCGCATCGCATGCAGTGTATGCTTTCTTGCATGGTATGTTCTGAAATCCACCCATATTTTAACTATTCGAGTAAGTGTCTGCTGACTAACAGACGGATTTGAGCAACTGCCAGAAGAGTTCGATGGGGTCATCCGAGGCCTTGGCCGCTGAAGTCCCACGCAGCCTCTCCACTGCCTCCTCAAATCCCGGACTGTCGGCCAACCCCAATCGGGTGGCCTCATATCCTGTCAGGTCAGTCATGGTCATTCCGAGGTCGAGCCACCCGACGAGCAGCCCGACCCAGTATTCCGCCGCCTGCTCAGGGTCCATTTCCGCCACAGCATCCCGCACCGCTCCCGCCCGAACCGCATATCCCTTCTCAGGATGTCCCCACTGTCTCCCTGTCCCGCCACCGGTGTAGATGGGCTGGCCTGCCCTCTTCCCTCTGCCCGGCACCTTGAACATGCCTTGCAGTTCTGGGGGAACATCCGCCGGGTCCACTCGCCCTAAGACGGTGGCCGGCATATCCTCCACGGCCACCTTCTTGGCTGTAGTCTGCCACGGAGCGAACGTGTCAGGGTCGAGCGCAGGGGTCTCCATCCCGTGGTCGGCGTTCATCTCATCGAACCTCTGCTTCTGTTCGGGGCTGTGGTGCCCAACGGGCACGAACAATGTCGGGTCCTTGGGTGTCCAAGGGGGTGTGGACTGCATCGTTATCGGCTTCCAACGGCCGCTCTGATGCTGCGCATAGACTGTGTGCATGTCGTTCATCGTGTAGGGTTTCCCCGTCTTTCCGTCGACCACCGTGTGCCCGCCCCCTGAGATATTGCCCCAATGGAAGGAGATGCGACCACCGGGAGGGACCTTCTCCTCCAGAAACGGGTTGCGCCGCATCACCATCTCAGCGATGTGATGGCCGACATCCAGAGGATTGAGGCCGTATTCATCAAGTCCTGATTCTTCGAGGCGCATGTGGGCGATGTCCCTCTCCTCCATCTGCTCCCTCAGGTGCTCGTTCCCAGCGGAGTTAAGGTTGACCGGCATGATGTGTTGAAAGTTATCCTCCTTGTTCCGCATGGCCTCGCCCAAAGCGCCGACGCTCTGCTCGAATTGGTGCCCGGGGACCGTGAAATCGAGAGGGATGTATGGCATCGCTCCCGCTTCTTCCTCTCCTTCCTGCGCCTGCTTGAGCAGGGCCCATGCCTGCTCAAACGCGTCGCTCATGCCTCAGCCGAAGTCCCTGCACACGATGAACGTGGCGGTCAATCGTAGACATCGTAATCGTAGTCCATCAGCCGCAGGAAATAGGCTATGCTCAATGCCCACAGGAACAAACCAACGCATGTCACACCAGCGAAGGAAGCGATGAACACCACGGGGTCCATCAGGTCAGCACCTCCTTGCGCAAATCCATGGCGAGCAGGCGAGCAGGTTCCAACGCCTCCAGTTCGATGCCGCAATCCAGCCCCTCTCGGATGCCCCACGCCACGAGTTCGCTCGTGTCGAGGTTGCCACGGCTGCCGAGGACGAACGGACAACCGCCCAGACCCCCGATGCTGGCATCGAACTCCCTGATTCCGGAATCATAGGCCACTGCGATGTTCTCGAACATGCGCCAGCCCTCTCTGCCGTGGTGCAGGTGGAGAGCCGTGCGCCCCCCTGACAGCCCCACGACCTGTCGCACCGAGTCGGGCGAAGCCCTGCCCTCCGTATCGCACAGCACAACGGTGCCCCCCAGCGTCTCAGCGTCGGCCACAGCGTCAGCGACCTCGTCGAGAGGGGAGGAGAACGCCAGAGAGACATAGACTCGCACGTGTTCCTTGGGCACCCCGAACAGCATCACAGCGAAATCCTCCACAGCCTGCTCCCGTGTCTTGCCGAGGTTGAGCAGGTTGAACTCCTCATCAGCAGAGAAGAACACGTTGAAACGCTCCACCCCTACAGCACGCGCATCACGCATGCCACGCGCGTTGGGCACCAGTGCAGCCAGTTGAGCGTCCACCTTGGCACAACGCAAGAGCACCTCGTCCGTGTCAGCCATCGTGGGCACACGCTCAGGGTTCACGAAGGAGCCAGCCTCAATGTTCTTCAGGCCGGCAGCAGCCAGCATGTGGATGAGTTCCACTCGGTTCTCGACGGGAATCACATGTGAGAGGCTCTGCAAACCGTCCCGCGGCCCGACCTCATAGACAGTGAAATCGCACGCCATGTTTGCGCATCGGCATCCACCGTATAGTATCAGTAGGAGGGCAAGGAACAGCAGGTGTGACCGGCCACACCGTCCGGCATGACTTTCTGTCCCCTCCTCATCGGGCGCACCATGAGCGAGCCGCTTGAAGCAGCATGGGCTTCGCTCAAGGAAGAGAACGTCGAGAAGTTCATCCCGCAACTCTTGGGAGCGCTGGGCCGCTTCGGGAGCAAGGCCAAGGGAGCACTGGGCCGTGGTGGAGCAGGAGCGAAGGCTGCCAC
>Ga0114900_1001645_pt1 | contig 13338 bp, 18 predicted proteins | sample MalvireepMed_231_FD_89685 | JGI IMG/M metagenome (GOLD analysis project Ga0114900, IMG submission 89685) | Marine viral communities from the Global Malaspina Expedition - Malaspina viral metaG DeepMed_231 | ecosystem: Environmental > Aquatic > Marine > Oceanic | place: Mediterranean Sea...
CCACAAGGCTGCCCAGGAGGGCAACGCTGCATTTGAGGCGGTAGTCCTTCTTGCCCATTCTTCCTCCTTCTTGCTACTTCTTGCTACTTCTTACTACCTCTTACTACCTCTTGCTACCTTACGTCCAAAGTGTAGACACGCGCCGGCCACGTGGTGTTTTCCTCAATCTCATCGGCCTCGAAAAGCCGGACAACGCCGGTCTCCCAAAGTTCGATTCCTTCCCGCCAGAGCTTTGGTCCCAAATCGAAAACCGTAACTGCGTGAGGCGGCTGCGCCTCAACAGCGACCCACCGCCAGCTATAGGCGTCGCCCGTTATGGCCTCCAGCCCGGCCATGTAGTGGACCGCCTGCGCGGCGTATTTGTATCTCAAAACCTCTCTCAAAAACTTGCCTGGGTGGACCGCTCCCGGCGTTCCGCAGGACTTGAGGTCAACTGCGATTAGGTTCTCCGTGTCAAGCCAGTCGATTCTGGCCTTGAGCGTGGCTCCAGACTCGTGGGTCCAAACGACGGTCACCTCCGGCTCGCCCTGCGTGAAGATAGGCCCGGCAACAGGGTTGTCCCTTACCGCCCGACCGCACCTCTCAGCCGCGACCCAGTCGCTTGGCGCGACCGGCTCCAGCCCGGCCTCCCGGATGGCCGCCTTGGCCTCCTTCACCGCCTTGCTGCCGCCGTGTCCGGCCGGTTGCTTGGCGTACCGCTTGTCCATCTCGTCCGGCTCCAGAACGATGGTGTGAATTAGCCTCCCACGAGACAGCGCTGCGGAGTCTGGCCTCTTGGTTCTGGCGTGCTTGACCGACAGGCTGGCGGCAGTCTTGATGACTGTCGACCCGTAGGCGTCAATGGACCGGTACTCGTGGTCCGGCATTCCAAAATAGATTCCGTCTTTCACTCGTCCTCCTTGGGCTTCAAAATAACCCCGTGTTTTCGTATCCAGTCTTCGTATTTTTGGCCGCGTATCAGCTTGACCCGCTGTTTCTTGCGCCGCTTGAGCGGCCTGCCTCGCCTCTTCTTTCTCCGGCCCATTGACCTCTCGCCAAGCGTCCGGCTCATCGCCCGCTCGGTGATGAGGGCCAGCAGGAGGGCTAGGTCCGGGTCGGACACAATCTTGCGGAGAATTATGCCCTCACCCTCACGCCAGTCCAGCAGGGGTAGCAAATGTGAAATGCATTTTATTGCCCGCCACTTTGCCCGTATGCCGGTCGCGACATAGCCGCCGGAGAGGGTGTGGATGACGACCCAGTTGTGGACGCCCTTCCGGTAGAGCCCTAGGCCCTCCTGGACATTGGCCGTCACAATCTCCCGTGGCCCCGTGCCAGCGGCGATGGCAATTGAGCCCTCACGGAGCGTCAGTCGCTGGTATCGGCAGAAGCATACCTCCCGCGGAAATATGTTTTCTCCAAGGCTGCCGTCTGGCAGGTACCGGGGGAGCTTGACCCCAACGCAGACCGCGTGGTGGATGTGCTCGCGCCAACGGCCCTTGGCGCACCCCAGGCAGGCATCGATGTGATCGATACCGGTGAACTGGAATGCGCCAAGGTCAACCCGCAGGTACGCCGGCTTACCGCAGCCACATGGTGGTGGCCCCTCGCCGCTCATTTGAGGGTGGTGCCAAGCGAGGCCGCGTACTCAGCAAGCTCCGCCCAGTCGACCCCCTTGCGGCCGGCCGGCTTGAACACCTGCAGCGGGACCCCATGCCTCCGTCGGTAGCGTGTGGCCCGGTTGCTGGCGATGCCCTTTGGGACCCCCAGCCTCCGGACGACCTCGTCCAACGATTCGCTGGTCTGCCAAATCAGGACAAACCGACGACGTGCTCTGCTTTCTTTGCCCATTGAAACCTCCTTCCAGGCTGTTTACTATCACAGGTATGTGCTAATGTCTAGCACCCCCTAGGGGTGCGGTAGGAGAGGCCTTGCTCGCAGGCCCCATGACGACGCTACCGCTCGCCGCTGTTTATGCGCTCCATATGTACATGCAGCCGCCGCTTGGAGTTCGCAGGAAACAGCACCCTTGAGGGAGAGGCGGCCAGCCCCATAATATGTTTTGACAGCGAATTGTGTATTGCAAATCTCTCTCTCGTGCCTGTTGACAACAGTCGGAACGGGGAGGTGTCTCCCCGCTCCTCAGATGTCACTCCACTGCGGGGCACGATTCGCAATTCTCTTCGTATCCCTTTTCGGCGCCACAGGCGTGGCAGTGATGTTCATCCCAAAGGTCACACCCCTCTTGGTCTGCCTGCTCGACCGCCCTGTCAAACTCGTCAAGGTCGATCGGGAACGCCAAGATAATGGGCTCGCAGTACGCATCGCCAGCCCCCTCCGCGTACCCAGCAACCAACACTTGGTGTCCGTCTGGGTAAGCGTAGAAGCTGATGCCGCAACGTGTATCCTTGAACAGCCTCTTGGCAATCGATGCAGCCGTGTCTCGCGGCGCACACAGGTGCGCCGCCAAATCAGCAAGATTGAAGGCGCGGTTGCCCCTCTCCATGTGACCCTTGTCGTAACACTCGATGTCGCCAGCGGCTCCGCACTTCGGGCACTCTGGGCACTCGCACTCGCGCCCGCGAGGGGCTCTGCGTGTAGCACCAATCCAGCCACCGCACACGTCGCAATAGTCACCACCATCGTATTCGGGCGGGTATTCATCCCTACTCATATCTCTCCCTCCATTGAAACCGCACGCTGCAAGCCCGAAGTGGACTTGCTTCTGGTTACAGATTTCCTTGCCTGCACGAACCGAAGTTCATGCAGACTGGGAAAAGCTAACCCTAGTTTTCCTCGCTGATTAGGCGCAGAATTTCGCATTCTCCTCTGGCCCTGAGTCAATGCAATCGAGATCAAAGGCGGCGTCAGGGTAAAAGCAGTACCTTTCGCGGCAGTAGACCGGGCTGCCCTCCTTCACCGTCCAGGGCACGCTAAACCCCGGCTCATAGCGCACGGTGGCCCAGACAATGCGCAAGAGCATTCCGTCCGATGTGGCCGGCTGCCCCTCTGTGTTGTAGTGCTTGTACTCAAGGTCAAGCGAGCAGTAGTCTATTTCACCGTGAATGTGTATCAGGGTTCCGGGCTCGCACGACCTTGCGCGCAACTTTTTGAAGCTGGCCCCGAAGGACTCGCGCAACTCTTTCTGGCTAATTGTGTTCAACTCCATATCTCCCTCTCTGGTTCAGCGCACAAATGCGCGCCGGTTGTCTAGCTGACAACAGTCGGAACGGGGAGGTGTCTCCCCGCTCCTCAGATGCCCTAGTCAATCTCCAAGGAATTCCAGCCCTTGTCCTGCTGGAGCTTATTCCAGGCCCACTCGTAAGAGGACTCTGGGATGCCCGGGAACAGGCGAGCAAGCTCCTCCGCGTCCGGCATATCCTCCCCCGCAGCCTGCGCCACGTCAGCAACCCGCGCTACCGGGCTGGGCTTGGGGAGGTGCTTGACGGTCTCGACCGACCGGTCAACCCCGGCTTCCTCCAGCACCTCTCGACAGGCAGCCTCAACGCCGGCCCGCGAGGCCTCAAGCTCCTTCTGGAGGCTCTTGATTTTGGCGTTGGCACGGTCCAGCCGCTTGGTTGCCTGCAGGCCGGCGGTCCCAGACTTGTCTCGCAATGCCTCCAGACGCTCAGTAAGCTCCTGGTTTTTCCGCTTCAGGTCCGCGGTGATGACAGACCGCACGCCAGCAGGGTCGCCAGCCATCGAGCCCATCTTCTCGCGAGCATTCTGGATGCATCCCGGGAACTTGTCGGCCAGGGCGCCAAGCTTTGCGTTCGCGGCAGAAAGAGAATCCGCAGCAGCATAGCTCACTGAGAATTCAAATTTGTCGCGTGCGCCTCGCTCCGCCTTGTTGCAGGCCTCCGAATACACCATCGTCGCAACGATGTAAGTGCTCAGAATGTCATTGTTTTCCTTTTTCATCTCTCTCTCCATTGTGGTGCGCTTATTTCCAATTGAAATTGGCGGCACCCTGCCAACCTCAGTCGGACGCACAAGCCGAAGCTCATGCGCCCTGGTGAGGCCACAGTCTATGCGTACATATTCTGGAGCACCTGAACAGCCTGCTGGTTGAGCCCGTCGCCCCTGCCAAACCACGCCGAATCCAGCCGCTTTGACTGGTCTTGGCTAGGAACAGAGTGATAGTTAGTCCACTCCGTTACAGCGTTCAAGGCGTCGAAGGCAGTCTTGCCCGCGTTGCCACGCCCGCTGTTGAACAGTTTGTGCAGGACAGAGCGCTTATTCTCTGCCTTCACCGTGCTGGGAAGCGTCCCATCCGGCCGTTTGACCGGGTTGGGGACAATCTGCAGAGCAAACTCATCCCAGGCAGCCGCGGTCATCACCTTGCCAGCCAGCATCGTCGCCAGGGCGGCGTAATCGCTGACCTTTTTCTCAACGAGGCCAACCAACTGTCCAAAGTCATCCAGCCTCGCCATCACATTCTTGCGATGGCTTGCTTTGCACTGAATTCCCTTTTCCGACAGGGCCACCGCAAGCGTGTTGCAGCAGACGACCCGCTCAATGACGAGCTTGACCACATTCCCCATTTTACCGTCGTGCCCTTTGGCAAACAGCAAATAGGCCTTGTGCTCGTCGCCAGCCGTCGGCTGGAACGTCCCGTTGATAGGGCACAAAATCCAAATCTTGCGACCCTCCAAAAGGCTTCCTGCGGTCTCGACCTTCAAGCCATACTTGTCGACCCAGTCAAACGCATCTCGATTTTGCACGATATTGTAGGCCTTGGTCTGGTTAGCAAACCAAACCTCAGCGCCAAACTGTGCAAACGCGGGAGTGCCCGGCCGATTGACCCGCACTAGCGCCATTCCATTACCGGCAGCCACGGGCTGGAACCCGGGGCCTGGATACTGCAGTGGTCGCTGTTCGATGTGCCAGTCGTCGAGCCCGGACGCCACAATGGCTTCCTGGGCTGTAACGGCAAGGTCGCCGACGTGGACTCCAAGGCCATGCCAAGGTGTTTGCCCGGCATACATCATGGTCTCTACATTCGCAGTCATCTCTCTCTCCACTGAACCGCACATACCGCCAGACCGAAATGGTCCAGCTTCGGTTGCGCGCTTCATCGGCCGCACAAACTGTTTGGGTTTGTGCGACCTAGAAACACACTACTCTTCCAGCATCTTGCGGATGACCTTGGCGGCCTCCCGGTGTGCCTCTGCGACGTCGTCGACGCCATCGTTGGCCTGAAGTACCTGCTCATACAACCCCGGTCCCAGACCAAAGGCGCTCTCAAGCATGTCGGGCAGGTACACCCGATATGTCTCTCCGGGGCCGTCGTCTTGGTAAATCACATCACTGTCCCAGTATCCGTCTCCCCACCGGAGGGTCGCGTCCTCCTTGACAACGGTGTCCAAAAGAACCCCAAGTGCACAGAACTGCGCCTCACCTCGCTCGATCGAGCGAAGCGTCGTCCGCGACATGCCCGCCGGATATTGGTTTGTCTCCAGCAGTTCAACACACTCAGTAAGCCGCTCTTTTTGCTGCTTTGTGAACATAAGTCTCTCCCTCTAAAGCGCATGCTGAAATGGCATGCGGAAACCGTTTGTCGGCTTCATTGCCCGCACAATCCGAAGATTGTGCAGACTAGAAACATCAAACAGCGGTTCTGTTTTCCGGCTGTGCGATGACCCAGGGGATTGCGACGTCGGCAAAGACTCTTCCGACCACCACACCGGAGGTGTTGATTTCCGCGCCCTGGCTTCTAAACGCCGGACCCCTGAGCGGGTTGTATGTGACCACATAGCCAGCGATAGCGCCAATCCTTGCAGTTGCGTCGGCCACGTCGCCGCCCGCCCACTCCCCGCAAATGAAGGCATGAACGTTCTTTCTGCCGGACCGCAGCACCCGCCGCCAACCCGCATCGGAGACCACAAACGAGACGTCGACAACCACAAACTGGTCCGAGTAGCCAACGACAACCCACCGACCCTTGCGCTTGGCCTGGATGGAGTAGGTTTTCTTGTGGAAATTCCAGTAGATGCGGACACGCTCTCCGGGCTGCGGAGAGTATCCGTTTCTGGATGTAATTTGCATTTCTCTCTCTCATTGAAGTCTGCGAGACTGCTGGGGAAATTCCCAGCCGACATTACACACTCCCTTGCCTGCACAATCCGGAGATTGTGCAGACTGGGGAATGCAGACTAGCACTCCGGGCACCACTGGGCGGCCGCGTCGAGGCACATCCAGCAGGGCGGGGGAGCAGGGCTCCGGTCGCGCCGGAAGAGGGCTCGACGGGCCTTCTTGGCGGCAATGCGGCAGAGCTTGCGGTAGTACCGTCGGCCCTTCCTGGTGGACGTGTCCGGTCGGCCGATAAGGCCCTTCGGGTCGTTGAACATAGTATCTCCCTCTCTATTCATGCGCCAAATGGCGCAAGGAAGCGTTGCTTCATTGCCTGCACAAACTGTTTGGGTTTGTGCAGACTAGAAACAGGCTTAGCTGTCGACCAGCGCATCGATGACCCGTGCCGCGGCCTCGTGTCGCATTCCGGCGCTCGCGCCGTGGTCATTGGCATCAGCGATGGACAGGGCCTCGTTTGTGGACAAGCCGAAGTAGCCGCCGACCTGCTTTGACCAATCAGCGGCACCATGCCGTTCATCGGCATGTGCAAGCCGCTTGCCAGCCTCGTCGCCTTCCCAGCACAAACCCTTGTCCGTCTCGTTCACAAGTATGTCGCAAGCGACACCGATAGCGCAGAAACGCTCGCCTCGTCGCAGTTGCCCAGCGCACTCAGGGTATTTGCCGGACCGCAGTTCGCGAGCCAGATACTTGAGCCTTTCCGTTTGTGTTTCAGTAAACATATCCCTCTCTCCAATGTGCACGTCCCAAACGGGACGCGGAAGCAATGCTTCATCGGCCGCACAATCCGGAGATTGTGCAGCCTAGAAACACACTCAGTCGCCGATGATGCGGTCAATCGCTTTTGCCGCCGCGGCGTGCCTTTCGCCTTCGTTGGCCTCGTCATTGGCCCCAGCAATTCGGCAAATCGCGTCGTTTGGAACCATGAAGTACAGTCGGACCTCATCCATCGCGGAATGCCGTTCGCCTGTTTCGGGACACCAGAAGGTGTTACACCGGGCTCCCTCCTCTACCGGGCTCCATTCCAGGCCTGTCTGGCTTTCGTTGAGTATGATGTCGCAGGCAACGCCAAGAGCACACCTTTGGCCGCCCAGCTTAAGGCTGCCGGCCGTCTCCTCGTGCTTTCCGGAACGCAATTCACGTGCCAGATAGCGGAGCCTTTCGATACTTGTTGGGTTTGTCATGATTCTCTCCCTCTAAAGCGCACACCGGAATGGTATGCGGAAGTCTGTCGTGCAGAGCTTCATCGGCCGCACAAACCCGAAGGCTTGTGCAGCCTAGAAAACTACACCGGCCAAACGTGAGCAACCGCCGCATTGTTGAATTCAATGAAGTAGTTGCCTAGCAAGGCGCTGGCTTTGCAGGAGTCCTCGTCGCCGAAGTTGTAGTAGTCTAGCGGCAGGACACAGTCTCCGGGGCCACCGTGCTGCTCCATATAGATGGTAGCCAGCGGTTCGCCGCCAGACCACTCATTCGGGTCACCGGGCACGATGTAAGCCCCATATTGACCGCTGCTGTCGAGCAGGTTTTGTGCTCGCTTGGCAACGCTCTGCGGCTTGTCGACGCCGAACTGTTGTCCCGCGCCGAGACTGCTAACCTTCGCCAATGCTTTCGCCACCTTACGAGCAACCTGCTCTTTCTGTCGTTGAGTTGCCATCTTGTGCTCCCTCTCTATTCGAAGTCTGCGACATTGCAAGACTTCATCGGCTACACAATCCGAAGATTGTGCAGCCTAGAAGGCTAGAAGGTCTCTGTGGTCGGCACAAACACGGCCGCTCTTACCCAGTAGCCGCCCCGGACGGTGTCGGAGTAGACCGCGGCGTCGTCTTCGATGACGATGTCCTGGTCGTATTTGCCGCCGACATTGAACCACCGCAGCAGGGCTTCCTTGATGCGCTCTGGGCGCCCTTCCGGAGGTCGAATATCGCTGTTGCGGATGTATGCTGGCAGCCAACTGGTTGAATTGGTTTTCATTTTCATTCCCTCTCTATTCGAAGTCTGCGAAATTGCAGGGCTTCATTGCCTGCACAAACCCGGAGGCTTGTGCAGACTAGAAACACTCAACAGTGAACGAGAAACCTGTACCGACCACCGTTGGTGGTCAGTCTGTCGAACTTGGCCGTTTTGTGTCGGGTTGGGGTGTCGACGCTGATATGCCAGACGAAGTCCCGCTGAAACAGACTTGCGTCATCGCGGTGAAAGGCCTTCAGCAGTGCATTCAACCTGGACTTGGTAGTCGACGTTTCGTATCCGCAGTGTGAAATGCTGCATGTAGTCGCGGATATTGACCGTATCGGTCCTGGTACCGCGAACGTTGCAATGATGCTGTTCCACAGGAACACGTCGACGGTGCAGGCCTCCCGCTGGTATCGAATACGGTCCCGTTTCGTCAATTGCTTGTCGAACGACTTGGCGTACTTACCACGCAGACAACCCAGCACAATGTCGTTGATTCTGGTTTCAATTTTTCTCATCATTCCCTCTCATAAACAGCAAACCAGGATTGATTTGCCGGCCGATGCCGCCGACCGGTAGTCGGAAGCATTGGCGGGCCCCCAGCCCTGCCCAAAGGCAGGACCGGAGGCCCATTAGAGAGAGAGAGAGATTCGAGAGAGTCCCATTGCATTGTCTGGCCTAGTCGGGGTCGCTTCCCAGCGATGTGTGCCCCCAGCGACTGTCCTGCCTTTCGCATGTCCACCTACAGAGGTGCCCGCCGATTGTCAAAGACGCGAGTGGTACGGTGTTCCGTGCTCCACCCTACGGTCGGCGCCGTGCAGCGCTTACTGGGGTACTCAGTTACTCCGAGACTCCGGGTTTATTCGGTTTTCAAGCTCACGGTGGGTTTGTCCACCTCGCCTTACCCAGCGCGCAACCGGCAGACGGACCCCCCTTTTACAGTAGGCCGTGCTAGCGGTCAAGGCCGTCAACAGGAAGGAAAGGCCTGAAACGACCAGGATATCGACTGCGGATGAAGGACTGCTCTGCTTTGTAATAGCTGTGTAAAACCCCCCGTCTCCCGTTTGGCTGAATGGGGTACTGGGGTTTCAGTGCAGCGTTTGGGATTATGATCAAAAGGTAGGGGGCCTGGGGTCAATGTCCCATTCCCTCCGCCGCCCAGCACACTCCCCCTACAGCAAACTACACCCACAACTCAAGGATTCCGCGGGGTTAGGATATGTGAAGGCAGCACAAACCTGCGTGTATATATATAACGTGTGCAGGGGGCCGGGTAAGGGGCCCTCGCCGCCTCGCGCTGGTGCCTTTTATTTGAAACCCCCACACCCGATATATCTGTATTTTGCAAAGCCCTGCGGGGAAGCTACCGGTTTTCAGCAGCCTTACCGATCGCTTATGAAGGGGCAATGGGGTTCGTGGCTTTGGCCGCCCATCAGTGCAGGGGATATATTGGTCCTTCCGCTCCGGTGCCACACCCGTATTCCTCTGGAATTCAGGTGTCCGACCTACGGTCAGGACATACAATGCAGCACCCCAAAGTGTGCCCCGGGTCCCCGTACACCACAACCTGTCAAGTCACCTTTTACATAACTTTTACATTTCTGTGACACTTCTGTGACATTTCACTGACGGACAGGGGTCTCCCCCTTGGAATTGTTGGGGTTCTTGCCTATAGGACAGGCTGTGTCCTACGTGCATTTTATGATCAAAAACAGGCCGTTTGCGGTATTTTCTGCGGTTGTGGTAGGCTTTGCTCGCTCGCCCTTCGGCCCCATCTCCTTCCAGGATGCGGTCGGTAGCTCCGGCCCCTTGCCGTTGGGCGGGCACAACGAGGTGCGGCATGTCAGCAGGGGCGGTCGATGAGGTTGAGCGAGCATTTGCGTCGTTGCGTTTTCAGAACGAGGCTGTCAAGAAGATGGCTGATTTTGCCCTACTTCGGCTTGCTGATGCTGTCGAAGGCAATAAAACGAAGGCGGAGGCGGAGTGGTTCGACCGGTGCATGAAGATTGCGGTCTCTGCCCCGGAGAGGACGAAGGACGAGAAGATGCAGAGGGTCAGGGCAATGACCGCCAAGAGGCGCGAGTATGTCGACTGACAGCAAGGACACCTTCCCCCTGGACATCGTCGAGAAGGCCCAGTACCTCCACCACTACTATTCTGATGCCGATCAACTCGACGAGGAGTACGTCCTGGAGTTGGCCAGGGACTTTGCCTTCTTCTGCGAGAACGAGGTTCGGATTACAAATCAGGCCGGCCAGTCGGTGCCGTTTGTTTTGAATGACCCCCAGGTCCGGGTCACAGACTATGCGATTAAGCGGCTGTTTTCCGGCCAACCACTTCTGCTCATCATTCTGAAGCTTCGGCAGGAGGCTGGTTTTTCGACCTGGGTCGCCGCTCTGATTACGTGGCTCTGCACGTTTATGGACAACTACCAGACCATGGTAATTTCCCACGACGAGGACTCGACGGACACGCTTCTCTCCAAGTACCAGTTCATGTACGACAACATGAGCGCTGACATCAAGCCGGACCAAGATCGATCGTCGAGGAAGCTCGGCATGTTCTGGAAGAACGGGTCGTCTGTTCGGATCGCAACCGCGGGAACCAAGGCTGTTTCGGCGAAGAAGGGTCGTTCAAAGACCCTGCAGGCGGTGCATTTTTCGGAGCCGGCGTTCTATCAGGCGGCCAGAGATCTGGTTACCGGCGTCAAGTCCACCGTCAAGCTGGGGCCGTGGAAGATTGTGATCTTCGAGTCCACCCCGAATGGAAAGGGGGGCTACTTTTACGAGGAGTACCAGCGCGCCAAGCTTGGGAAGAGCGATTACAAGGCATGGTTTGTTCCGTGGCACGCGGTTCCGACCAACTCGGTCAGGCCAACACAGTCTGTTCGCGAAGCGTGGGACGAGTGGAGGGCCACCGGCAAGAGGGACGTAAGGGAGCGCGGCGGGTTTGTTGCTGACGATTACGATAGGATCGGAAGGCTCGGCCTCGACTGCGGGCAGTGGCTTTGGTGGGGGAACACGTTTAGGAACGTTTGCGACGGCGATGAGGAGAGAATTCTCCAGGAATACCCCGACGACGACGTGTCCTGTTTTCTTGCCTCCGGGCGCACAGTCTTCTCGCACAAGCATCTGGAAAAACAGCACAAAAACGTGTTTGAGCCGACCGCCTTTGACCTTGTTGAAAAGGACGGGAGCATCCGTGTTGAGGCCGACGAAAACGGCCAGTTCTTACGCTGGTTAGAACCAGAGGCAAACGAAAGGTACATCATCACGGCAGATGTGTGCTCCGGCGGGACGGCACAGGACTTCAGCGTCATCTCTGTTTGGTGCCGACGTGGTCGCATGTTGGAGCAGGCCGCCTCCTATAGGGGCCGCCCAGACCCCGACGAGTTGGCCGTTATGCTCGATCTGCTGGGAAGGCTTTACAACAACGGGGTTGTCTGCCCGGAGTCCAACACATACGGAAGGCACACCCTGAAAGAGCTAAGAAAGCTCGCATATCCCTGTATTTATAGGCAGTTGGAGTGGTCGAGGGCCGAGGGCAAGATCATCAGGAACACGCTGGGGTTTGAGACGACCGCCAAGAGTCGGCCGATGCTAATCAGCGCCGCCCGCAAATACCTTCGGGGCGGGTCAAGGTCTATCGTCATCCACGACGAGCGCCTCCTGGACGAACTGGGGCACTTCTGCTATTCAGCGTCTACCAACAAGCCCCAGGCAATGGACGGCAAAAACGACGACTACGTTTTCGCGATGATGATTGGCTGCCTGCTGGACGACGAGGACTCAGATTTGGACGATCAATTCAAGCCAGAGCAGAAAAAATCCAGAATAGTCTGGACAAAGGTGTCGGATGTCTATGAAGATCTAGAGGAAGATGGGTCGGAGTCCATCCCAGACAACCTCCTTCGCCTCGGCCTGCTGTAGGTGCCCATGTTGACGCTTCCCTGGTCCATTGTGACTCTGCTCGCGGTTGCCCTCATCATTGAGCATTACACAAACAGGACTGCGGTTTCTTCGATCAGAAGGGCGCACGACCTGGAGCGAAGCGAGCTAATCAAGCAGATTTCAAGACTTTCTCTTGCCAAGTCGCTCCCAGAGTACGACTCTTCCAACAACACGGACACTTGTGTTACGTGGGGGCCAAACGAGCGCTATCCGGCGGAAGAGGACGGCCCAGAGATCGCCATGCCAACCACGATTTGGGAGTAAGACATGCCTCCAGGAATTGGCTACTCGCCCAACGTCACCCAGACCCAGGCTCCGCCGCAAGGTATCGGGGTGGCCCCGCCCAACCAGCGCGCCTTGCTGGAGTTTATTCAGAGGCTGCTTGCCGACAACCAGAAGCTCCGGCAGATTGCGACACCTGGAGATCAACGGCTGGGCTCTACGCCAGCGCCACTTCCGTACATCAACGCCCCGCTGCGGCCCTCGGCCTTTATTCAGGGCACAGACATGGCGGCATTTCCCCTGCAAACAATCGTCGGCCAACAGCCCAACCCGGCCGGAGGTCCGGCCAGATATTTCGCCGGGCAGGATGTTGATCCAGCAAACCAATACCAGACCCAGACTCCCCCGGGCACTGTTGCGGAGTTGGACAGGTCAGCGCCACCGCCAGACGGGTCCGCTGGACGACCTGGGCAAACGACCTCGTCGAGAGTGTACCGCCAGCCCACAACCCCGGACGACCAAAACCTCCGGCCTAGAGCATCAAACCAATACTACGCCGACCACCGGCCCGATGGTGGCCCGGACTACAGCCAAGCGAGCGCATTCGACCAGATGATGGGCATGTCCATGCAGAGGCCCGGCCCGAAGCAGGTTGCCGGAGGACCACACAAAGACACGGAGATGGGTTCTGGCGTTATTGACCCAAGAAAGCTGGCGGCCCAAAAGGCAATGGCCGGCGTCTCCAGCGCAATCGCCTCAGCAGGCCGCTCGAAAAAGAAAAGGAGCGTAACCCCGGGGAGCACCCGGGCAAAGCCGTCTTCGGAAAGGGCGGAAATGGCGGGGTCAGGCGACCGGTACGAGGGGCTGTTCTTGAGCATGTACTCGCAGGCGGTCCAGGCCGCAAACAGAAACAAGAAGGCCGGGCAGGCACCGTTCATCCCCCTAAGAGACTACAGAAACAACAAGGTGTTTTTGGTCCTGGCTGACGGCACCGCGCTGGTTTTCGATGTTACCGACCCGCTAGAGGTCAACGCATACAGAGAGGCCCTTACCTCGTCTGGATACAATCCGGACGCAACGGCCCAGGTCGCAGAGCAGGCCTCGAAGCCCCTTCTCGCGGAGATCATCAAGGGAACGGACC
>Ga0114900_1001649_pt1 | contig 13319 bp, 23 predicted proteins | sample MalvireepMed_231_FD_89685 | JGI IMG/M metagenome (GOLD analysis project Ga0114900, IMG submission 89685) | Marine viral communities from the Global Malaspina Expedition - Malaspina viral metaG DeepMed_231 | ecosystem: Environmental > Aquatic > Marine > Oceanic | place: Mediterranean Sea...
GAAAACAGTTTCATGGACGAATTTCGACTATATAATCACTACTCATTCTGGTAACGCCTGGGAGACGAGACACCATACCTCATCTCCTCAGATTCGCATCGGTGGCGATGCAGCAAATGTTTGTGCTGTGTCTTTGTCCGTCGGTACGTGGGCGTTGGTCAGAACGTATTCCAACGGAAGCAGTACGGTACAGGAAATAAATAACGATGGGCCAACATCCACTTGTAACCCAGGCGGCACAGCAGCATTCGACGCGATCAGCCTTGGCTCATCAACATCCCCAGGGAATTTCAGTAATATCGAACTGGCCGAAGTTTTGATAGTGGGTGGAAACATTAGTGCAAACGATTTAACAGCACTTAAAACATATTTTCGTGAAAGATATCAATTATGGGCGGAGTAGGATGATGGGAAAATACGCAAGATTAAAGAATGGCGCTTTCAATGGGGTGGTGAGGGACTTTGCGTCTCACCCTGGCGATCCTGGCGCTCCCTGGGAATGGCTGCCGTATGTACTAATTGACCCACCATTTGATTCTGCGACACAGAACAGAAGCGGGCCAGTAGTTGAAATTGGCGACGAGGTAACTGAAACCTATACGGTCAGCGCCAAAAACAATGACGAACTTGATGATGTCGCAAGTGATGTGCTGGCAACCACGCCTTTGGCTGAAGCTATGGTTGAACTGTTGTGGGAGTTGAGAGAGGTGTCCACGCTCGATTCTATAAGCAAGGATGATTATAAACAGCACGTTAGAAATGTTTATACGAGGGCGCTGTGATAAAAATCAGCGCCCGGGCAGTGCTCATGCTTACTGCTTTTGCGCTTTGTGTCTTTGTGGTCGCCCTGTTCGTCCACGTATTTCCAACTCTCCCGTGACAGATGGCAAACTCAAAAAAGCAGAACCTGACAATCACAGCAGCGTTTGGTTTTCTGGCCCTGACGGGTGGAGCCATCATGGGGTGGGACCGCATAGACGGATTGCTGCACAGCGATTTAGCGCAGGCATCTGAGTTGCAAAGTGTATCTCGAAAAGTTGATAGCAATATAATTTTTGCAGGTCAAAACAGATATTCAATCCTGCACATTATGTTAGATCGAAAACAGGAATTACTCGCAAAAATAAATCTGTCCATCGTAGAGCACGGCATGACTCCGGCTTTACGGGCTTCAAAGGCAGACATCGAAAACAGCATACGCAGAATCGAGACGGACATAATTAAGCTAGTTGGACGGTAGCGTGGGAAAAAATTATGGAGCTGATCAGAGACTACTGGCACCAGGTTTTATTCTTGATTACAGCAATCATTGTCGCAGTTCGCCTGGAAAGCGAGGTCCGATCTTTGCGCAAAGATTTAAACAGCCTGGAAAAAGAGTCCGAAAGACGCGACGTTTATGTGGAAACTGTCAAACAACAGTCTGAGATTGACATTTTAAAAAAACAAATAGGTGCATTGTGGGATTTTTCGAATCGGCTAAGGGACCGCTTTTGATTGCCGCTACGTATTTGCTTACGGCCTGTTCAACGCCCGAAAAAGTGGTGAATGGGTTTGATCGGCTGCAGGGCTGCGGGGCCGCCACTACATTTGAAGAAAGTTTAGCGGCTAAATGGAAAGAGAAAAGATATCAAGTGGGGCTTTTGTCAGATGGCGTGACTTTGGTGACTCTTTACACGAGTAAGGACGGGCAGAGCTGGACGCTGACATACTCGAGTCAACGCGGTGTTCAGTGTGCTGTTGCAGCAGGAAGTTTTTGGACCGACGCACCAATTCCATGAGCTGGCAAAACTTCAGACACGCAGAGTTCAAATGCAGATGCGGCTGCAACAAAAACCTGATTGATTCAGATTTTGTCGATCGGCTGCAGCGACTGAGGGACAGGTATGCGAGGCCTATGATTATTACGTCCGGATATCGGTGTAAAAAGCATGATCAGACGGTTGGCAGCGGCACGGGTGTTCACGTTAGCGGCCACGCTGTTGATGTCCTCGTGTCCAGGGTAAATGCTTACGATCTTATCAGGTGTGCGCTGGAGCTGGGCTTTACGGGCATTGGAGCCATGCAGCATGGACCGCATAAAAAAAGATTTGTCCACCTGGATGATTTGCGCAGCTTGAAAGGCAAATGGATCCGACCAATGCTCTGGACTTATTAGAACTATTGACCTTTTTGATTTGGAATTTTACATGAATTATGCAGAATACAGAAAAACAGCCAGATCGCTTGACATTGTATTGTTTGAGGGAAAGGGGCGAATCTCTCAGGCTATTAAATGGGCAACTAAGTCTGACAAATCTCATGTCGCCCTGACATTGCATGTCCACCAGTTTGAAACACTTTGTTTATTCGAGTCCACGACTCTCAGCAATACCCCAGACCTGATTGGCGACAAGGCGGTTAAAGGGGTTCAGCTCGTCAACATGTCATCTCGGCTTACGTCTTACGACGGAAATGTATGGGTACGCCCGATACTCGGCCCGAGAACACGTAAAATGAAACAGGCGTCTATGAAAATTATGAGAGAGTTCCATGGCCGACCGTATGAGAGGTCACAACTTGACCTGCTAAGATCCGCGCTGGACATCCCGGGACTCAGCATCACCATGAACCAGGGTGACGCCTCAAGCGTTTTCTGTTCGGAGTTGTGCGCCATTATGTTGAGAGAAGTCGGTATAATGGAAGGCGGCCACCCGCCGGACGAGTACACGCCGGCGGATTTTGGCGGCGACGGCTGTAAGCTGAAAGAAGGCTATTCGTTCGGCGAGACGGTTCCGATTACGATCTGATCTCGGGCGACTGAAACCAGTCTGCCTGGGAACGTATGCTCCCCATGGACGCACAGACCGTGAGAAAGAAATCCGCCGTCACGCTGGACTTCCACTTCCTTGTGTTCAATCCAGCGTTCACAGGTCTCCCGCATATTAATGTGGAGATGGGGATCAAAATAAACCGCATGGTGTTCACATGTATAGGGATAAAGTGGGGTCGCGAGCCAGCAAAACAGCACGATAGCGGTCATTTTGGCGGCCTTCGAAGCATGGCCGTCTCGATAACGCCAAGAAGATAAGCGTCTCTTTCACGCACCGCGATCTGTTCAATCTTTTCAAGATCATCCACGCGCACTTCGTAGGTCGTGAATCTGTGTCCGCAGTTGGAACATCTGCGTCTTCTTAAAACCGCACCTGAAAACTTTTCGGACTGCCGTGTGTCGGTCACAAGCACACTTCGTTCGCTCAAACAGTGCTCACAAAAGTTGATCGCAGTCATTTTTTCAATGGTCCGCTTAACCAGCTGCTAAATCGGTTGTCCTGATTTGGATCCTCTTCTGACATGTTCAGTATTGCCGGCTCATGGCGCTTTATAATTTCCTGTCTCTGCTCGGCCGGAGTTGTTTCGAGCAAAGCAATCAGGTCATCAACAAACTTGATCCAGTTTGGGCCTCCATCCTGCAAAAATGTCACATGTATCTGCTGTTGAGACAAATTTGTTGCGCTGACAGCCTCACTGGCGTGCGTTGAGGGCTCTTCCGATACAATCTCTCCAGATTCACCGTCAATGCTCTCTATCGCGCTCTGGGGAGCTTCAGCGGCCTGTTGCATAGCCAGAGCCTTTCGGGTCGGAACATCCGCTTCCGACATCGACGCCGGCGTGATATCACGCATGACCGTACCTGACCGTCCAACTTCTTCGCCGATGTACTGTGAGCCGAGTTCCTCCGGGTAAGCACGACGCAGGGCGGCCGCTTCAGCACATTTTTCCAGCTGCCCACGAGGTCTTGTTTCCCACATGCTGTTTGGAAGATCTGTTTTTCCCATCGTCGCGTAAGTTTCGAGCCAGTACACTTTAGGCCCGGGAAACGACACGCGCTCACCCTGGACGATCTTGTAGACTGTGAACTGCGCCCAGTCAGGAAAAGTAATTTGTTTGGTCACCTGCTGCCTGTAATCGCCGCGGCCGGTTTCACCCGTAAACACCTCTGTGATGTCTTCGCCGAACGAGCACGGATCGTTGCCACCGTAATCTCCTGTCCTGTTAGCCGTTGTGCGCAGCTCACCGATTCCGGGCCAGACCGTTTCCACTTCCTTTTTAAGTTTGGCGTTCCAGATCGGCACAATGTGAATCGGACGCTTGAACGGGTCAAGTTTCCGCGCCTTGCAGTAAGCCAGCGCCAGCGTCACGCCTTCAAACGTCTTGGCCGACGGCCATACCGAGTCACAAATGACATTCCAGGCCCCGCGATCCAGTCCGTAGGCTTTTTCAACACGGGCATCATACGGTATGCGTGGAGCTGCAACGGCTACCTGTTGTTTTTTGTCCTGTGCTGTAACCTGTTGATCTGACATGGTGGTTCTCCTTTCTATCTTACGACCGCATCTTTGCGGCTGAAAATGCGCAATCCATCAATCTGCCGAAGGCCGTTTTTCCCGCGGATTGCGGCGCGCACGACCTTCTCGTTAACCATTATGTAGGCCTCTGGCACCTTGCTGATGTCCAGCACCTCAAAATCGAACGTGGTGCGCAGTGATGCCACTGAGCCATAGTCACCGCGGGTGCGTGAAAGTTCTGCCGCATTGACTGCAGCAGCTTCGTGGGCTTTTTGTTGTTGCACAGCCGCCTCTACAGCGATCTCGAGCGAGACATCGTCGGTGATGTCCAGAGCTTTTTGTTCGGCTACAGCCGTGGCTTCCTGTTCTGCCTTAATTCGTGCGTTCCGCTTTTCACTCTCTCTTTGCCGCTGGTACACACCAAGAATGGTCAGAGCTGTTTCGGCGGCTTCCGCCAGCGGCAACTTTATTCCGTTGAAAAAGCCGTCAACTGCGTGAGCAAGCGCCATGTGTGGTGCTTTTTCGCCGACACGTCTGCTTTCCGCATCCTTTGCGCAGGCCTTCAGCTGCTTGATTTGATCACTGACCCTTCCGGCCTCCTCGTCATCCAAAACTTCTTTTGGCATACGTTCGGAGGCCGCCAGCAAATCGTCCCTGCGTTTCAGCAGAGGAATGTTGTCCTGTTCCAGTTCCGCTCGTAGCGTGTTGATTGGGCTTTGGACATTGTGGCCGAGCCCCGGCTCTGTTCTGTTCAGGGTTTTCATTGCTCTCCTCTTATTGGTTTCAGTAAATGGTAGGCAGTGAGCCAAGGTCAATCGGCGAGAGAGGATTCGCCGCCGGATGCCAGGGTGCTGATTCCTCGGCCCACTGCCGCTGGGCTGTCAAAAAATCAAATTCCTTTCTGTCTATCTCGGAACCCTGTTCCCACACCTTTTCAACCAGCGCCGGCGTTCCGTTTATTTCTGCGCGCAGAGGCGGAAGACGATAGGTCAGTGCGTAAAGAAAGGGAATCGGCGGCCGTGGCATATCAAACGGCCACGGAAGCCAGCCACGCTCCTTGGTGGTTACACGATATATCCGTGCCGCTACCCATGGCCCGTCTTTCACGAGCTTTATTCGAAAGAAGCCCTCGACCGGCTGGTCAATTCTCCGGTTCAATTTTCCGGTTCCTTTTGTTTTGGTCGAGCAAATTTCTCAGCTAGGAATTCTTCCAGCGAATTTTCTTCTGTGTAACGATTCTCGGCGTCAGACTGAAGTATGGATTCAATTTCCATGTATTTTTCGATATCCGAAATAACGGCGTACAACTGTTGGCGAATCCGCGAGATTAGCGCGTCAGTTTCAGTGGATGACGGTCTTGTCATTTAATCTGCCTCCTTGGGATGGAGCGCGATATTTGCATCTTCTTGACTAAAACGCAAGCGCATAGTAGTCATACCATATGAATTTCAAGGACTGGATTAAAAATCAAAACATCAGGCAGCAATGGGTTGCTGCCGATCTGCAGATCACCGAAGGTCATTTGTCCTACATTCTGAGCGGAAAACGCAAGCCTTCCGGTTCACTTGTTCGCGACATTGAGACGCTGACAGGTGGCGCCGTTTTATTTGCAGACTTTTTTCCGCGAGAGGCAACGAATGAGAGAGCCATTCACAGTGACCATTCTGGGACAGCCGGCCAGCAAATCAAACCGGCGGCGCTGGGTAAAGAATCGAAAAACCGGCAAGATGCTGTCGATCAAAAGCCCGGAAGCGCTGGCTTATGAGCAGAGTGTCAAAGCACAAGTCATCCGTATTGCTCCGCTTTTTCTCGCCCCTATCAAGGCCACGATTCACATCTGGTACAAGACCCACCAGTCCGACCTCGACCCGTCAACTCTCCTTGATGCTCTGCAGGACCGACTCTACGCCAACGACCGGGCAATCAAGGAGATGCATCTCTTCCATCACATCGACAAAGTCAATCCGCGCGCGACCGTGACGCTTGAGCAACTGAATGACCAGCAACTCTCTGTATCTTAAAAAACCTGATGTGAATGATCCGGTGTGTCGATGGCGAAAATGCGTAAAGTGCGGAAAGTACCAGCAAATGAGACAATTTATCTTTCGCTGTGATAAGTGTCTTATCGCGGAAGCAAATCGAGTAAGACAGGCAAGGAAAACACCCAATGTCAGTAGTTGATACTTTGATTACAATTATCCTGGCATTCTTCGCCGGCTGAGACTTTAGTGTCTGACCAGCTGAGAGAACCGCCGCATAACGACGAGCTGGAGTGCGCCCTGCTGGGAGCGCTCCTCTATGCTCCGGCAACCTATGACCGCATATCCGATTTGACGGATCCAAATCATTTTTACACGCCGGCTCACGTTCTTATTTACACTGCCATATCCGAGCTGATGAACCAGAATCGCGACGCAACACCGTTAATGGTGGCGGAGCACCTTGGCGGTAAACTGGAGAGTGTCGGCGGTAAACGGTATTTGTTTGAACTGTCAACCGCCATAATTTCAGTGCGCGAGATAAGGCATTACGCCGAGTCAGTGCGGGATCTGGCGTTACGTCGCGCTATGATACCGCTGTTCCACACAGCGATCGAAGATGCCTATGCGCCGCTGAACGGTGAAATCAATACCACCATCACCAGCCGGATTGATTCGCTGGAATCTGAACTTTTCCAGCTGACCCATTTACAGCACGAGGGAGAACTCCGGCCATGGGCCAGCGTTATCGACGAAGCAATGAACGAGGCCAGCGTGGCCGCCAAGAGGCAGGGCTCCGTTGTCGGCGTACCGACGGGGCTGTCTGATCTTGACGCCATGCTGGGAGGCCTGCAGCCAAGTGATCTGATTATACTGGCCGGACGGCCCGGAATGGGTAAGTCAGCCCTCGCTGTGCATATTGCGGAAGTTGCCGCGATTAACGCCTCAAAAGTGGCAATATTTTCTCTGGAGATGTCAGGGTCTCAGCTGGCGCAGCGCCGCATGGGTGCGCGTTCCGGAATTTCGGCTGATCTGATTAGACGCGGAGAAACGGGCGACGAAGCAATAGGACAGGTTGCGCAGGCGGGGCAGGAGCTTCGAGCCCTGCCTATTTATGTTGATGACACGGCGGCCCTGCCGCTGGCCCAGATCAAGAGCCGGTCACGCCGGCAGGCGCGGCGCACCGGGGTGGACCTGATCATTGTTGATCACCTTCAGCGCATTGCCGGGTCCAGCCAGGGGCGTCGGTATGCTAATCGTGTATCTGAAGTTGGAGAAACCAGTCGAGGCCTCAAGGATCTCGCGAAGGCGATGAACTGCCCAGTCATCGCTGTCAGTCAGTTAAGTCGCAATGTCGAGGCCCGTGACGACAAACGCCCCATGCTGTCGGATCTCAGGGAGAGCGGCGATATCGAACAAGATGCCGACATCGTCGCTTTCCTGTACCGAGACTCTTATTACTTGCAGAAGGTTGAACCACGCCAGAAAGGCAGCGAAAACGATCAGCGCTTCTCTGATAGGTACATGAGCTGGCAGGCGGACGTAGCAGAGAGTGAAAACCTGCTTGATTTAATCGTGTCCAAGAACAGGCACGGACCCACTGGCAGCATCAGTTGTTTCTTCGACGTTCGCCTCGGGCGCTTCGCTGATTTTCAAAAAACCTGATCGGATCAGCTCTTTTCTTACCACTGAGCGAAGGTAATTTGACACAGTCCTTGTATCCTCGGTTGAGGCCTCTTCTACAGCGGCCCACTCGAGGTCACTCATCCTTATTGTTCTGTTGTGCATCATTAGTCGTTGTTCCTAATTGTTGTTATTGCAGCTTATTGCGTTTAGAAGTCAAGTTATGCTACAATAGTGTTGTTGGGGATCTTTTACAAGACCCCTCGCAACTATTAGAGAGGAATTTTTATGACATATCTAGAAACCACCCAAGCACATAAAGTCGATGTGAGTCGCGGATCGCACCGAGGTGAACTGAGCCATCAGTGGTTTACCAGACCCAACGATCAGCGGTTTTTGTCGTTAAACGATCTTCGGGATTACACCCAGCAGCGTTACGACGAGAGTGCAGCCGAAGTAATTGATAACCGCCGGATAGAGTTTCTGGCCCCGGAGGCTGAAAGCATTGCGGACACGAAAATAATGTCCGTTGGTTTGCCGAATGGTATCGAAGTCAATCCGACGAACTGGTCATTTGGCCAGCTTGCAGGTCTGGCGGATGCACCGGCAAGCTACCTGCGCAAACTCCCAAGCCAGATTGCCACGGATGCCCTCGCGTGGGGGATGCGTCAAAACCGCTCGGTGGAAAGTGTGAAGGCCTACTGGCAGTCGAACGGTGAGCAGGAACTACGTGCTGTGACGGGTCCAACTTACGGACGCATACCTGACTTCGAGGTTGTCGAGGCTGTGCAGCAGATCGCAGGTGATGGTCTCGGATCCCACGGCTGGAAGGTGCCGGGGGTGATCGACTGGTCGAGCCAGCACTACAATCCGAACGTGGATGTGACGAAGGATACCACAACGCTGTTTGCGAGCGATCGCGATGTCTGGCTGTTCTTGTGCGACGATCGCAACCCAATCGAGATTGGCAAGCTGCAGGACGGCTCACCTGATCTCGTGTTCCGCGGGTTCTATGTCGCCAACTCCGAGGTCGGTGCCAAGTCACTTGTAATCGCCTGTATGTACCTCAGAGGCGTCTGTCAGAACCGTTGTCTGTGGGGTGTCGAAGGATTTCAGCAGCTGGACATCCGGCACACGAGCGGCGCACCCGATCGGTTCATTGACGAGGCCGCACCTGCTCTCGTGCAATTCGCCAACGGCTCGACTGAGAAGTTCTTGGACGGTGTCCAGGCCGCGCGGGACGCCAAGATCGCCAGTGATGAAGATGAGGCTCTGGCGTGGCTACGCGCGCGCGGCTTGTCCAGACGTCGGGCGTCACAGATTGTGACTGCTGTCGCAGAAGAAGAAGGTCACCCCATCAGGAGCGTGTGGGACGCGGCACAGGGCATCACAGCCATAGCTCGGTCCATACCGCATCAGGACGCGCGTATCGAGCTTGAGCGTGTCGCTGGTGGCATTCTAGACAGGATTGCGGCCTGACATTAGACTGCGTCTATTGCCTCCCTTAAACTAGGCGCCTTCGGGCGCCTTCTTTTTTCTAAATTTTTTGGTATCTGTCAAACCATTACAGCCACCTGCTTATCACTTGAAATTGGCTAGAGAGTTTTTGGACACGAAAGTGCGCAACTCAAGGCAAACTTCTGAAATTGCTTTTCTTTTTGGTTGAAAACTGTCAAAAAAAAGCCGGCACGAGGCCGGCTAAGTCAGGGAGGCTAATGATGTTTCATTCTATCACCTCTTCAGTGTATATATTATCAAGTGTTATGGGTTCCCATGTATCCGTACCCTTTTGTTTTTTCTTTATCTCAGCGGACAATATCTCTCCACTGTCGTCAGTGTAAAAGGTGAGATATAATCCTGACAAATCTAGTTCATGCATCTTCATTTCTTTCCCCCTTCCCTCTTCTCCACCACATCCTCAATGACCCATGTGTAGTGGTCATGTTTTTTTCCTATCTGTATCCTGTTTTGACCAATCCCTCGTCATTTCGATCAGCGCATCAGCCGCATCATGGTTCGGCGCGTGGCAATACAGACAAGTCATAAGGGATTTGAATAGTCCAGCATATGCGTCCGTAAAATGAGATTCATGTTTGCCCTCAAAAATTTCTGCGAGGCTGTCGATTGCGTCCAGCCCGATATCGTACCCGTGAGAAAATGCCTTTTTTGTTTCCATGAGATTCTCCTTACGATTGATAAGTATTGGCAGTCAATGAGGATTCATTAGTGCCAGGTTGCCGAATGTCGCCGTCTTTGGCGTGTTTAATCCCTTCCAGCTTACTTGCACGCTTGCTTATAAATCTCAAGGGCGTCGGTGCCAGCCAAACAGTTAAGGATGATTGCTTCTGGATTTTTCTTTTTAACAGCGCCGATATGCTTGTCTTCAATTTTTCGAACGCCTTTGAAACGGATTTCAAAAAGTGGTCCGTCCGCTTTTTTTATAAACAGCACCTTTGAGCGCAAGGCGCGTTTAAGGTCGCCAGCAATCAATTTATCGGCGACGGCATCTTGGCAAACACTCTCCAAATCTGGCTTGCTTTCAAAAAGTTCCTGATCTCCAAAATCAACCATCTCTGACGGAATATTTTCAGTGATCCATGTCTCAACGCGCTTTAAGTCATCGTAGCCGAAGCCCTTGCGAGGATATTGAGAATCGCAGCCACCGCATCCGTCGTTCTTCACGTCAAACATCGCCACACCGTCAACGTAGACGGTCGCTGTGTAGGCGGGGGTCTCTTCGGAAAGGTTTGCTGCGTGTTTGATGTTTTTGATTTCGATTTTCATTTCTCTCTCCTTTTGTTGTTTTCACCCATAAACCCCGCAACGTGCGGGGTGGTAGTTTGGGGATAGGGGAGGGTTAAACGATGGGGTTATTGTTTTTGTTTCTGCTCTCTGCCGCTCCCTTGTTTGTGTTTCTGTAAAAACATGGGCGCCTTACAGCCGCTCCTGATGTTGTCTGGCCATTCAACCTGACTGCGACACCAGCAATCCGGATTGTCACAGGAATTTTCGTAGATAAAGGCGGTCATTTTTTCTCTCCTCATTGGAAATAGAAATAATTGATTTCGGCAAGCAAACCAAAAAGAATTAAAATTGATATAATCGCGAATGCAAACGCGATTGACCCTCCTATAAATGAAAAAATCTTTAGCATGGGATTAACTCTCTTCATAACAAAATGGGCAGAACAGCGAGGAGCGCTCCAAGCGCTCCCAGCACGACCGTAGTGCCCATGGCGAAAAAGATAATTTTCATGTTCAGTCTCCTCGGTTGTAATAGTGCCCAAGCGCACCTGTAGTGGCTCCCGCGCGTCGTGGGAGCCCTAACAGCTATGCTTGGTTGTGCTCGTGGCCTCTACGGCCGTCCATTAGCCCGTGGTCCGCTATGACAATGTTACGCGCCGCGATCCCCGCGCCTTTACACAAGCCACAGCTGGCACATTGCACCCGTTTGCCGCCTTCCGCGCTAGCCGGACATATGGACTCGTTTTCAAGAGTTGGCGCGTCATGCTTCCGAACGCGAAACGTGCGCCAGCCGCGAGCGGTTGCGGGCTCAACGTCGGATTCATTATCCGCGCTTGCCATGCATAAATTCTTGAGTCCGGCACCAATACGCCGCCGCCATTGGTGCGTATATCCGGTGCGGTTCTTCACTCGCCGGGTTGCTGTTTTCCATACGCGCGACGGTATCGCCGCTGGATCGCCATATGATCCTATGCGAAATGCCAAGCCTTCAAATAAATCCGGCAATAGTGCGGCGTCGAAATCAATCCCCGGCACGGCATACCTTCCACGGTGGTATGCATTCCAGACGGCTAGCGGCGCTTGATGAACTATGACATAGCAACGAGTCGCGCCTTTGTTAATCGGCCGCAATGGACAATCACCACACACGCTAGCGTCGTCGCCGGTTTTCAGCGCCTTATTCGGGGCAATATCCCGGCACATAATAAACGTTTGCACCATTGCCCCGGTTTTAGAATTATTGCTTGCGTCGGCAATGCGGCAGGCAATCGCGATAATTGGCGCGCCATCAATTTTGGACGGACCGTCATACAGAACAACGCCGGCATAATCCTTGCGTTTCAAGGCGCGACGCAATCCTTCAATTGTTTTGATCATCGTTTTCCTCCCGACGTCAACGCATTCTTACGATGATAAAATGGGATCGGAGCGTATGGACCGCGAAGCTCCACGTCGTACCGTTCACAATATCGCTTCAACCACGTAATGCGTTTATTCCATGAGAGCTCAGTCGACCGGCTCGTACTGCTTTTCCCGAACAGCAGCATACGTGCGGCTGGTCTGTGATGGAGTAGTGCTGCCAAAACTTTATTATGCGCTTTACACCACTCCGCGTCTGCGAGATTTATCTCAGAATCTAGGCGTGAGCGGGAGAGAATGTGGATAGGTGTACGTTTTTTTTTGATAATATCCAAACACTCTTCAATGTTTCTCATATTTTTTCCTCCCTACCAAGATGCCTCGTAATAAACCGAGCGTTCGAACGGATTCTTTTTGCCGGCTTCTAGCCATTTGATGGCTTCCTCCATTTGATTGGCGTATTCTTCAGATTGCTCCTTTTCTTCCTTGTCAATCTTTTCATTACCAAAGAAAAATCCTTCAGTTTCGGGCAGATCATCATCGCGAAGAGCTTTAGCAATTTGACGCAAAGCATCTGTGCTAAGTTCTATTTTTCGGCAGTCGTCTACACCATCTGCGAAAGTGTTGACGATAAAACCGTGAAGTCTGCGATGCTTTCTCCAATAGCCAAGAGACACTTCTATACTATTGATAGGGTGATCATCTTCCTTGCGAATTGGTTTATCGCGTTGCCAGTGACCGCCTATAAACTTGCTGCCCGTCATATACATATCTAAACCCATAGCGTCCTCCATTGGGTGGTTTCACGTCAAAAGCCGGCACGACGGCCGGCTGATGAGCGGAACTATTTTGCTGACTTTAAAAACGCTCGTTGAGTGCGGCTACGAGGCGCGGCGGCAGGTAGTCGCCCGGATCATCATAGCCAACTTTGATCTCGTCTTCTTTCATCAGCTGGTTGTTATCCTGATCAAAAATCTGACTGATCATGTAGTTGTGGAGAAACCAGTTTTCAGTTTTAACAACATAACCCAGCGATCGAATAAAATCCGCCACCAAGTCTGTATGGTTAGCATCGTCGCCGTCGCCGAACCCAAACTTGTCAAACGCGTCTCTCCATGAAAAATCTGACATTCGCTACTCCTTGCTGTTATCTTTTGTGGGGATTTGTCCGGACGCTCCGCAGCGTTCACATGGCCAGATCTCGAAAACTTGCTCCACAGTCCAGCCGTCCAACGAAACGGTCTCTCTCGCATTCTTGTCGATTGCGCCGCGACCGCCACAATCTGGAA
>Ga0114900_1001655_pt1 | contig 13292 bp, 17 predicted proteins | sample MalvireepMed_231_FD_89685 | JGI IMG/M metagenome (GOLD analysis project Ga0114900, IMG submission 89685) | Marine viral communities from the Global Malaspina Expedition - Malaspina viral metaG DeepMed_231 | ecosystem: Environmental > Aquatic > Marine > Oceanic | place: Mediterranean Sea...
AAAGTAAAGTAATTGACTTAAACCTAGAAGATTCTGAGTTGAAGTGGAGTAATATTAATACCTATCGGGTAGAGTCATATTGTGAAGTAATGGAGGTATTTTTTACCGCAATCTCCAATGGCTTAATAAAAATGAGAGTCATGTTTACAGACAACCGATTTATACCCACTAATTTGAAAGAAGGGCAAAATAAATTAGAATATCAGTTACTTTACTATCAATTTATCAAAAATATTTTTGGTTTTAGGTATTTGCAATCTGACTACCCACTTGATTTAGAGCTATATTTTGATGTGCTTCCCGACAATAGGCAGAAAAACAAAAAGTTTAAAAATTTTATATATGGAATTCAATTTCTTCCTGAATTAACTAATGCAAATCTTTCAATAAAGAGAGAATCCATTTATGAAGTAGATTCAAAAAAACATATTATACTGCAATGCACCGATATTGTATTAGGTGCTATGGCTTTTAGGTTAAATAAACATCATAAAGATAAACCAGCTAACTCTTACAGAAGAGGAAAAAGAACTGTTGCAAAAGAGAAAGTATATAAATTCATCAATAGAAAAATCAGAGAATTAAGACCAAATTTTAATATCGGAATATCGACCGGAATAGATCATGATCCTTTAAATAGATTCCTACATCCATACAGGCATTGGTTGTTTATTCCGAAGGAGCATGAGTATAAGGAGAGGGATTAAAATAAAAAACGCTCCAAGCATTCCTAATAAAATCCTACGTAGCACGTAAGCCTTCAAAATGCTAAAAGCGTTTTCAATTGTAAAACAGCAATATTTTTATATTAATTCAAAATGAGATTAAAAATTTTTGATATATGCTAAGTATTTTAACCAGTAGGTCTTTTGAGCTGCACAGGTCACAGCGTTTACATTGGATTAAATTCCATATTGAAGAAATGAAATCCCAAAATGTGGAAGTTTTTAGCTTTGAAGATAGAATTGATAGAAAAGATGTAATCCGAACCTATATATATGACAAGGTAGAGGAATATGTGATTATACTGGAGCCTCAAAGAAGCAAAGCAGATTACTATTTACTTACCGCTTATTATCTAAATGAGCCGGGTGGCAAGAAACAAATCAAGAAGAAATTAAAAAAACGATTGGCAGAGGTCTATTAAACCGCAAAGCTCGGTACATATCTTGATGTATCGAGCTTCGAAACTCCTTTCTCCTAGTCTGGTAGAATGAGCAATGCAAAAGTATCAAATATTATTGAGATCACAATATTTTTCGTTACTTATTTAGACGGATTAAAAATTAAATAGTTCATTTATTTAATACAATTTCATGAATCCACAAGACAAAGAATTCACTTTCCCAAACCGCCAACTGGTAGGCAGACTTAGCCACAGTTTTGCCAGCGATCTTGAAGCTGTAAAATCACATATTGCTGAGGGAGGAGATGTCAATGCAAAATCAGCTATTGATGGCGAAACTATATTTCATAGAGCATTAAATCTTAATTTGGAAGAAATAAGTGATGAAGTAGTCATCTACCTAATTGAAAACCATAACCCCGATCTAAATGAGCATGAGAATGATGGTATTACTCCACTCTATATGGCCATGATGGAAAATAGGGTTGAACTGGTGAAATTCATGCTTTCTAAAGGTGCTGACCCAATGGTGAAATGTGAAACTGGCTTAACCATCATTGATGAAGCTTGGAGCGAAAAAGCCTTTAATGATACTGAAAATAACGGAATTGATTTTACGGAGATGGTTGAGGTGCTGGAGGCTTATAAAAAATGAATTGGTGATAAGAGTATATACCTATTTACCGCACTTTTTTAATAATACTAATTATGTGTAGTAGGGTAAAGAATAAGGGTGTTACAGTAAAAATTAACTTATACACACTTGGTGTTAGTTAAAAAGAGGCTAAATTCACTTTATACTTTAGTTGAAGTTCACCAGAAATCAAAAGCAGAAAATCATTGCAATGGGTAAATTAGCCACAACCGTAGATGAGCAAATACTATTATTAGAAGCAAGAGGAATGATCCTCGACCTAAGTAAGGATAAGGTCAAAGAAATATTAATGGATATTGGCTACTATAGGCTAGGTTTTTACTGGCATCCTTTTGAGAAGAACAAGGCACATGAATTTGAAGAAAACACTAAATTTTCTGATGTGGTATCACTATATTATTTAGATGTGGACTTGAGGCACTTACTTTTAAAGTACCTTAATAGGTTTGAAATTCACTTTAGAACTCAGGTCATATACATAGTATCAAATTATTATAAGCAATCTCCTACTTGGTTTGCAGATTCTCATATCATGCAAAATAGTTTTATATATAACTTAAAAAACAATTACTATACAGAGCAGTTCATCAATCAAAATAAAGCTATCAAAAAACACCATGAAAAGCATATAAATGATAGATTTGCTCCTGCATGGAAAACATTAGAATTCCTTCCATTTGGTTCTATTTTAGCTATTTTCAGAGCATTAAAGAATAAAAAATGCCAAGAATCCATCAGCATTCAATATGGTGTCAGAAATGTACAAATCTTCAAAGATTACATAAAAACGCTCTTAACACTTAGAAATATTTGTGCTCATGGTGGTCAGCTCTATGATTTTAAAACTCCTAAAGGTATTCCAAAGATTCCGAAATTGAATTTATTAGATAATGATAGACATTCACTCAACGGAGTTTTTAAATTATTATACTTTATGTTGGATTCTATTTCGAGTTCACGGAGAAATGAATTGAAACAATGCATTACCGAATTGCTATCAGAAAATGCCAATAATGATAAATTAAAACATATAATTGAAACTAAAATAGGGTATAAATTTGTTTAAGGGATACAAGTATCAAATATTTTTGATACATTTGTGACACAGTGCCCCATATAACATTTATGCTTATATGCTGCACTATAAAATTTGATAAATAAGCCCGGACATGCTTCGGGCTTTTTTTATGCCCTAAAAATTAAAAACTATCATGACACCCTTCAGTTGCTTTAGGGAAGCATATACTAAAACCCAACATCACCTTATTTGGGAGCATTAAATGGATTCCAATCTGCTCAAAAAGGATTTGTTGGAATTGGTTCCTTCAAAAGAAATTGATGCTATAGAGGACTACTTAAATGAGCATGATGTGAAACCCTATTTCAATGATATTGAATAATCAAATACAATAATAGAACCCCTTCTTACACTTAAAAGCAAAAATTTTCGAAAACCAAGAAAGCAAATTACTACAATACGAGTTCGGCTCAGCCCTGAATGAGGAACTCTATGAGAATTTAAAGAGAGGTCCAGGCTTTATGGAAAGGATAAAACCTTTGATTGAGCAAGGAGCTGATATTAATGCCCGGAATTCAGATAAGGAAACTATTTTTCAGGCTACATCGGACTGTTATCCCAAAATGGATTATGATGTGGTGCGCTATCTAGTCAATGAAGCGGGAGCAGATATTAATGCTCATGATGATGAGTATGTTACTAGTTTGTATTCCTTGGCTTTGAATGAAGATTCTGAGCGTTTGAAATTATTCCTTGAGTTGGGCGCCAATCCTAATACCATAACACCAGACACTTTTGAGACTGTTTTGGATGATCTCGAATCACTTCATTATTCTGCCTATGAAGTTTTTGAGAATAAAGAAGAATCTTTACTGGAGGCAATTGAAATCTTAAAATTTTATGGAGCTAAAAGCGCTCATGAATTATTTACCACTGAGCCAAAGGATTATCTCGCTGTGAATATGTTTTACCCTACATTTTTGGTTTCTAAATATGGGCAAATGCATGTGGAGGATTTGACTAGTGATCCTACTGTTTTAAAAGCGTTTGAGGAGTTAGAAAGGCTCAAAAAACAGTATGAAAATATTGGTGATGATAAAGAGCAGTTAGCGTTTTATAAAGGGGTTGTAGAGAATCATGTTCGGAGAATTAATGTGTTTTTGGAGGGCTTGGATGTTTTGAAGGGGGTGGAGGTTGTAGGGTTGAAGCCCCATCCTTAGTCCTTCTCCCAAGGAGAAGGAGATTGGGTGAGCGATGTGGTTTTAAAAGTGTTTTTTCCATTTGGGGAGGTATTGAGGTTTATGGATTGATTGTGCACAAGCGAGACGCTTGTGCCAGCAGGGATCAGACTATCTCCCACGAAATCAGCAATCTCCTGAATTTCCGGGTATTGATAATAATGCGCTAGAATAACCGCATTTTTCTCTCCCTTCAGTTTTAAAATTTTCTCCGATAAGTCCATGTCAAGATTTAACCCGTCTACTATTTTGCCCTAAATAAAATACGCTAACAAAAGTAGAATAAAGAATTCCTAAATAATATGATGTTCATCAGAGCGGGTATTGATTCATATAATATGTTTTGAGATTTACCTTATTATTTAAAAATAAGGGCCTTATGTTGCTCCATATCGGACAGGACTATTCCCATACCTCTAGATACTGACAACAATGAATGACCTGCTAGATGCACTTTTAATTGTATTGAGGTTTCCAGACGTTCTTTGAGACCCTTTAAGAGTGCTCCACCCCCTGTCAGATACACCCCATTCGTATATATATCACCTGCTAATTCTGGAGGGCACTGTTCTAAGGTTTTGATGACAGAGTCTTCAATTTTTGATAACGAACTGTTCAATATCATTGCAATCTCCTTATAATTCAATCTAATTTGCTTAGGTATTCCAGTTAGATTATCTTTCCCCACAACGGTGCATTCCTCATTTAATGGCAGGCTGCTTTCACTTGCAGCACCAATCTGTAATTTGATTTGTTCTGCAGACTTTTCGCTAATTGTTAGGATATATTTCTTTTCTATATAATTCCTGATATCCGCATTAAAACTGTCACCACCTACCTTTAAAGCCATATATGTAACTACACCTGACATTGAAATTAGACTGATCTCCGTTAGTCCTCCTCCAATATCAATTATCATCTTCCCATCGGGCTCTTTTATATTCAAACCCATCCCCAAAGCTGCGGCTAAAGGCTCAAATATTAGTTTAGTGTTTCTAGAGTTGAACTGGTCTAATGAAAGGCGCAAAGCTCTTCTTTCTACTTCTGTAGTACCATATGGTACACTCGCAATAATATTATGAAATCCTAAAATCGATCTATTTGGATAAACTATTTTTACAAAAGCATTTAGCATTTTCATAGTGGCATTTAAATCAGCAATAACCCCATTTTTTAAAGGTCTTATTACTTTAGTATCACCATTGATTTTCCCTTCCATCTCAAGTGCGGCTTTACCTGCAAGTAAATAGCTATTCTTTTTACTATTAAGTGCTACCACTGTGGATTCTGAGAACAAAGTATTAATCGAGCTCGTGAGAACTGTATTATTGTTACCTAGATCGATCGTAATATTTCTTTTATTAGCCATGAGGATTAATTTGTATAAAGAAGGGCCGTTGTTGCTTCATTTTTCGGCCTTATTAGTTCACGACATTTAAAATTTTAATTGTACTTTTTCCTTTAGGCAAGTCCCAATCAGCTTCATCTCCTTGTGCATATCCAATTAATGCCGACCCCATGGGCGATAAAAGAGAAATTTTATTTTCATTTATATTTTTTTCTGTTGGCTTCACCAAAATAATGTTATTTCTTCTGCCATACGGAGTTTCCACATCCACTTTACTCCCGATTTTTATTACATCAACTGGCATTTCATTTTCTTTTTTTACGATAGCTCTAGAGAGCTCATTAGTTAATTTAATTATCCATGCTTCATTTTGTGTTTCATCTGAAGCTAAAAATTTCTTCACTAGATTTTGAATAAACTGATATTCCTTCTCCTCCAGAATTATTTGATTGTATTTCATAATGGTATAATTATTTGATTTTGACTTTTTATTAGTTGAACAAATGAAGCATTAGCTTCCATTTGCTATAGAAGAATAATACTTAAGACTTTGCTACTCGATATGCTAGAATTAAACTTTTTACGTATATTATTTGATAAGAATTAAAACTGCTGCCGCTCTATTTACTTTTAGGCAGATGCTGGAAGATGCTATCGTTCATATTATTAATCAAGAGTCTAAGATTTTTATTGATAATGGTCACAATGAAAAATTTCTGCATCTTTTCGATACCAAGTGTAATTATCAGGTAACTCACAGTTTTAGCATAGCCTACTGGCATTATCACCATTTACAACTGAATGTGTATCACCTTCAATTAATGCCCGAGAAAAAGCCCTATTTTTGCTACTTATTGAAAAATCAGAATAATTCCATATTAAACCATTATTTAGCCTTCTATTGCTACAGTTAGCTCGATTAACAGTAGTAAAAGAAAAAATATCATTAGTTACACTTTTCATGGCCGCAACAAAAGAAGATTGCCTAGGGTAAAATTTCTCACCGAGGTATAATTACCCACTTCTAATCAAGATTAAATAGGTTGTGGACAGATGTCTAAATCACAAAAGTCGTGACAAACAAGGATAATTCTGATCTTACTTTCATGACTTTAATCATTATCGGTTCTTAGAATTTCACAAAATTCCGTTGCTCCACATGAAGCAACGGCTTTTCTATCTACTGTCTTATAGTTTTGCATTAGCATTGCTATTAACAAAGAATCTAAAACATTTTCAATATTATCTTTACACGATCACTATAAGAATGAAATCCTGATTAAGTATTGACAGCTTTGGGAGCATTTTTAACCTCAATAATTCTAATTTTTCCTTTTCCTTTTGGGAATATCCAATTTACTTCATCTCCAGTTCCATAACCAAATAAGGCTGAACCCATTGGAGATAAAATAGATATTTTATCCTGAGCAATATCTTTTTCTGCCGGAGCTACCAATTGAAGGCCGGTTTTAGGACCGTATGGGGTCTCCACACTCACCATGCTGTTAAGTCTTACGATATGTTCGGGCATTTCCGCTTCCTCTTTAACCTTAGCAAATTTTAATTCCTTTTTTAAAGTTTCCAGGCTAGTTTGGTTCATTGGGTCAGCATATCGACTATTCTCTATGATGCCTGATATCCAATGGTATTCATTTCTCTCTACTATTATATTTTTGGTTTTCATTTTCTTTTTTGTTTATTTAATTAAGGGAATATTCCGGATTGCTCATAAGCATCAGCTATTCGAGAAGTAGCCTCTATATAAGCAGCTGTTCTCCAGTCTGTATCATGTGCCTGTGAGCGAGTTAAAACTCGTTTAAACGAATTTGAAATCATATTTTCAAGCTTTTCCAACACCTCATCTATCTCCCAAATTTCTCCATTTCTGTTTTGTAACCACTCAAAATAACTAGCAATTACACCCCCGGAATTACAAAGAATATCTGGAATGATATCCACTTTTCGTTCTTGTAAAATTGAGTCTGCAATATTGTTCACAGGGCCATTAGCCCCTTCTGCTATTACTTTTGCATTGATAGTATAAGCGTTATGTTCAGTAATCTGATTCCCCATGGCCGCTGGAATACATATATCACACTTCAACGCAAAAAACTGATCATTTTCTATGCTTTCCGCACGGTCATAGCCAATTATTTTATTTTGATTATTTGTGCTGTAGTTTCTTAGTTCTTCCACTTGGATACCGTCAGCATTATACACCGACCCACTATCATCTTGAACAGCGACCATTCGTGCACCATATTTTTCCAAGTAATGTGCAGCCCAGTATCCTACTTTTCCATATCCTTGCAGAATAAAGCTCATTCCGTTTAATGAGAGTCCTCTATATTCGGCCCATCTTTTTAAACTTACAACTACACCATAACCAGTCGCTCGGTCTCTGCCCTCAAGGCCACCTGCGCTTACTGGTTTTCCCGTGACCACATGGTGAATTCGAGACCTTTCATCCGGTGATTTGGTAGAAGCAAAAGTGTCTGCAATCCATGCCATTGTTTGAGCATTGGTATTTACGTCTGGAGCAGGTATGTCATACTCAGGACCGATATTATCACCCATAGCGTAGGTGAACCTACGGGTTATTCTTTCCAGCTCTGACTTGGAATACTCTTTTGGATCTATTTGAACTCCTCCTTTAGCTCCACCGAAGGGTAGCCTTGCCAGAGAGGTCTTATAGGTCATCCAAGTGACCAAGGCCCTGGATGTATCCATATCTAAATTTTCATGATAACGCAACCCTCCTTTATATGGTCCCAAAGCATTATTATGTTGAACTCTAAAACCTCTAAACGTACGTATGTTGCCGTCATCCATTTTTACTGGGAAATTGACCACAATTTCATTATTGTTTATAGAGAGGATTTTTCTTAGCCCCTCATCTAACTGCATTATATCGGCAGCTTTTGAAAATTGGCTTTTAACGTTCTCTAAAAGACTCTCTTGTTTAGCAGCCTTTTCTACTACAAATTCTTGATTATTACTCATAATGTTCACAATAAAATTTTATATTTTTTTCATCATACCATTGACATTCAGCCACTAAACTACATGAAGCACACAATCCGCTTTTTTGTAAGGGATGAACAGTTGTTGATTCTATTTCTGCTTTCGGTTTAATCTTTGGCTTTGATACACTAAATTCAGAACAATCCCATATCGTATCCTTTGCTGTTTTCCAATAACAATTATTAGCATACTCGCATGTGCTACATATACTTTGAATTTCTCCTGTCATCATAAATATTACAATTCTGAACCCATCATTACAATAGGCATACCATATTTGTAAACATTTGATATACAGTATTATATAAAACTTATGAATGAGAGTTACTGATTGTTTTTTACCCGATGTGGTACATTTTGAACCAACAGATATTTTTATTTAATTAGACCGGTATTCTGATATTGGGTGTATTGATATTTAGATGTTCCGATTTCCAATACATTAGAAAAAGGCTGTTTCCCAGGAAACAGCCTCACTGTAATTAACGCTTGATCATCTTCTGGATTTACGTTTTTTATTTTTCTTCTCTTCTAGTTTACGAAGGATTTTTTCTTGTTTACGTGCTTGATGATCCTTTTTAGAAACTTTTAAATTGGTTCCCTTAGCCATAATAGTAAATTTTAAAAATGAAAAGCTGAAAAACCAATGGACTTAGTATGCGAAATTCCATATACCGAGTAATGTCACATATACCATCAGGTACAGCTTATTTATTTTAATATGAAAAAAATGGGGTGTTTGAAGCACACTCGTGGGTGCTTCTTTAAGAGAGGAAGATAATTTTTGCTTTTTTAAAATCAGTGTACATTTTTCTCGTTTTTAGAGCTGCAACTAATCAAATAATAAATTAATAATCGCAGGATTATAATGTTATAACCCTTGCATATTCTTATTAGTAAAGATACCGCTTTATTCTACATAATACAATCAAATGTGAGACAAAATAGTTTATAAAAACAACTGGCCAGATAGCGCTCCTGCAGTCTCAGAAAAAAACTATATTCCCAATCATCTTATGCATTTACATATTTAATCTTAAGATTAAAAGTTTGAAATTCTTTAAGAAAATTTACCTCGCCCTCTTCACTTAGTTGTAATAGGCGACTTCCTCTATTCTAAACTTATTTGTTAATCTTGTTACATGCATTAATTAAGCACCGAGCTTCCTTATCCTAATATGTTTGACTGTTTTAGATTAATTAAAAATCTTAATAGGTGCATTTTTCACCTGAATTATGTTAATTTTTCCTTCTCCTTTGGGAAATATCCAATCTACTTCATCTCCTTTTGAATATCCGATTAAAGCAGAGCCCATAGGGGAAAGTACAGAAATTTTATCCTCGGAGGAATCGCGCTCAGCTGGAACTACCAGTTGAAGGTCTTCTTTTGGGCCGTAAGGAGTTTCAATGCTCACCATGCTGTTAAGCCTGACCACATCAAAGGGCATATCTGCTTCGTCTTTTATATTTGCTTGTTCTAAATTTTTAAGCAAATTTTCTAAACTAGATTGATTTAATGGATCGGTAAAATTTTGGTTATTGATTACTCCCAATAACCAATGATATTCGTTTTTCTCTATTATTAATTGATTCTTTTTCATTTTTTAGGTCTTTTTAAACTAAAATTTTCATCTTTCCTGCTATTTACATTTGATAAAATGATTCGTAATGCCAGTAGAAAAGAATCGTTTTTAGATTGATACCATATTTCATCGGAGGCAATTCTAAATTTTATTAGATTTTTCATTGCCACGCCATTAATGGCCTTTCTGGAAAGCATAATTATTAAATACCTTTTTATACTCATCTGATTGCTCCAATGCATGCAACTAGCGTACCATCATTGTAATTGTCAGGAAATCAATGCATAATGAGGATGTCGACTACTGAGGGGTGGCACGTATTGTACCACTGTGAGACATTAGGTGCCGCTAATGTCTTTGAGTTTTTCGCGAAGTGTCTTTCTATTTATTCCCAAGATGGATGCGGCCTTTGTTTTGTTTCCATCGACAGCTTCCAAGGTTTTTATGATATGTCTTTTTTCCACTTCTTTTAGTGATAGGAAGCCTACAGTAGGATTTTCATCTGTTGTCACAGGATGACTTTTAATATATAAAGGCAAATGTTGCTGCTCAATTTTTTGATCACAAAGGATAATAGCCCTTTGTATTATATTTTCAAGTTCACGGATATTGCCCGGCCAAGAATGACGTTCTAAAATTTGAGCTGCCGTATCCGATAAAACAATGTTCTTTTTATCAAACTCTTTGCTAAATTTTTGTAAAAAATAGTTTGTTAGTTCAGGGATATCGTCTTTTCTTTCCCGCAAAGGAGGAATGGAAATAGATATCACATTTAGCCTATAGTAGAGGTCTTCCCTAAAATTTCCGGCCTTGCTCATGCTGTATAGATCACTATTGGTAGCGGCAATTATTCTGGTATTGATGGGGATTGGTTGATTTGTTCCGATTCTGGTAATTTCTTTTTCTTGTATCACTCGTAACAACCTAGTTTGCACAGCTGGGGACGCATTTCCGATCTCATCAAGAAAAATAGTTCCTCCATCTGCGGCTTGAAAAAATCCTTGTCGGTTATCAATTGCGCCTGTAAACGAACCTTTACTGAAACCAAAAAGCTCACTCTCTAATAAATTTTCAGGTATAGCTCCACAGTTTACCGCAACGAAAGGGCCTTTACTGTTTTTTCCACTATAATGTATGGCACGAGCGACCAATTCTTTACCTGTACCGCTTTCTCCAGTGATTAAAGTGGTTACTTTGTTATTATTCACTTTAGATATGAGGTACATGACCTCTTGTATACCTTCAGACTGACCAATGATCCCCCAAGTATTGGCAATTGCTTTCTTTTTCTTAGCAGGTTTCTTGTTCCGTTGAGTAGGTTGCTTCAATGCTTTTTGAACGGCATCTTTCAATTCATTTGCAGTAAATGGTTTTACTAAATACTCTAAAGCTCCGGATTTTACTGCTTCAACTGCCCCTGCTACTGAGGGGTATCCTGTAATTACTAAAACTGGGATTTCAGGATGGTTTTGAGCACTGTATTTGACCAATTCCATTCCGTTAGTAACCGGCATTTGTAAATCAGTCACCAATAAATCAACATTTGAATTTTCTAAGATATCTATTGCATCCTGCACAGCTGATGCCTGAAAAGTAGTGTAATGCAGTCGGCTTAATTGCCTTTGTATTACCTCTAACATGTCATAAGAATCATCAACGATAAGTACGCTTTTTTTGTCCATGATATTAATTTAGTGGGAATGTAACCTCAAAAGAAGTGCCTGTATTTTCTTTAGATACAAATGATATTTCTCCTCCATGGCTTTTTACAATTCCATGGACTACACTCAAACCTAATCCTGAGCCTTCGCCCGTAGGTTTGGTTGTGAAAAAGGGTTCAAAAATTTTATCTTTGAGACTATCCTTTATCCCATGTCCTTCATCTTTTATAGTAAGTGAAAAAGTGGAGGTGTTATTTTCTATAAATACAAATATACTTTGACCTGCACTAGAAGAGTGTATGGCATTAATCAATAAGTTAAAAATTACCTGAGTGAACTGTACTGGATCCACTTTCGCCATTATATCACGACTACTTTCAGAGAATATAATTTCGACCCCGGCATTTTTACTGGTAAATTTCAGTAGATTTAAAGCTTCTGTTATCAATGAATTGATCGATACCTTCTGCATCTGTTGTGGCATCTCACAAGAAAAGAACATGAGCTTCTTTACTATTTCCCGGGAGTGTATAGCTGAATTTATGATCTTTTCAGTGTCTTGAGCAATCTGATGATCAGCATTGTGTTCTTGTATGAGTTGAGCATAACCTAGTATGTTGCCGAGGGGTGTATTGAGCTCATGTGCAATTCCAGCAGTAAGTTCTCCCAGAATTACGAGTCGATCACTATGCTCAAATTTCTTTTGCAACATTTCCTCTCTTTCTTTTTGTTCGCTCAAAGCAATGATCTTGTTAATTTCTTGAGCTAGTGTTTTAATCAGGGTTACTTCTTCTGGCAGGAACACAGATTCATTATACAAATTGGCATCATAATGAATGGCAATATAACCTCGATCTACATCATCAATTTTAAGGATATATTTTTGGGAAACATGCTTTTGCGGTAAATGATCTGAGAAGAAAAATTTTGAATCAAGGTTCAATTCAGCAATAACATGTTTTGGATGCCTCCATGCATCCGGGAGAGATTGTACGATAGCTTGTAACTTGTCCTCTAAATTTAGGTTGATATTTGCTGAGATATTTGAAAGTTTATAGAGACAGCTAAGCTCTTTAATGCGTTCATTTAGGGTATCTATTAGTTGATCATTGGACATTTCCTGGAGTATGTAATTGAATTCTAAATATCTGATAAATTTCAGATAAATGGTATTCTTGATGGTATTATTTATTTTTCAAATATTCCCTCAATATGACTGCATGGTTGTGTTTCTCATCTTTAGCCCCATAAAGTAGGGTTACTTGATGTTTTTCGGCAATATCTGTAATGTGCTGAACTGTTTCTTCATTTTTCTTTAACTCTTGGTGGTACTTTCGAGCAAATTCATCAAAACGTTCGGCTTTATGACCAAACCATTTTCGAAGATCAGTAGAGGGCGCAATGTCCTTGTTCCATTCATTTAGTTTGGCATCCTCTTTTTTGACGCCCCTTGGCCAGACCTTGTCAATTAACATGCGATACCCGTCCTGATCAGAAGCTTGCTTATAAATCCGTTTAGTTAAAATTCTTTTCATGATACAGTACACATAAAATTAACACTCTAACTATTTCCAAAACTCATCTTTTGTGTTTTCCTCAAACTGTTTTTCTCTGTGGTGTTTTTTAAATTGTTCTAATT
>Ga0114900_1001657_pt1 | contig 13287 bp, 15 predicted proteins | sample MalvireepMed_231_FD_89685 | JGI IMG/M metagenome (GOLD analysis project Ga0114900, IMG submission 89685) | Marine viral communities from the Global Malaspina Expedition - Malaspina viral metaG DeepMed_231 | ecosystem: Environmental > Aquatic > Marine > Oceanic | place: Mediterranean Sea...
CCCATAGAACTCTAGCAATTGACTCTTGCGGGCCCACCCAAAGCCACGCCTGTCATCGAAATCGAATGTCTCGCAGCGGGCTATGGACTCTTTCCATGCCGCTTCACGTGCCCGCCGCTCACCAGCCTTGGCCCCCACCTGCACCTCGTCCTCCAACCAGAGGATGAGGTTCTGGAACAGGTCGTAGAGAATCTCCTCCGCCATCTGCACGTGATTGCCATTGACCACCCACACCCTTTCGAGCATGGCTAGGTGGACAGCGAGCACGATGGTGTAGTTCTCGATAGCAGGCATGAACGATGAGACGACCTGCATCAATTTGGGGTCCATGTTGCGCAGGATGGTGTAGTAGTCATCCACCGCTGAGAGCATGGCGCCGTCGAAGGTGTCGTCCTTGCTGAGTAGCCCGGGCTTCTCCACATTACCCATGACACTCTGCACGATGTCCTCCCTGTCCATGCGCTCCATCTCATCCCACTCGGAGCGGATGGTGCTAGACAGGCTGCAGGTGCGCTCGATTGCTTCTTCTTCCAATTCAGTGAAGTGGTCCACGATGTCGCTGTAGTCCACGCTGGCCTTGTCTTGCTTGGCCCACGGTAGCACGACACGCTCTTCGCTGATGCGTTGGCGCATGTCCACCGTCCAGTCACGCCAGAACAGCAGCACTCGTTGGAAGATGCCCTTGTTGAGCACGTATTCCTTCACGCCTTGTGGGGGATAGGTGGTAATCCACAACGAGACCATGGACTCCAGTTCGATAGGCCCGTCCTTGGTGTGCTTCTTGAGGATGTTCTCTTCGCTCCCGATGGCGTTGCATGCTGTCTGCAGATAGAGCACGGTGTTCTGACTGAACTTACCCGGCTTGAGCAGGATGCTCCCCTCATCGAAGTTGAGCATCTTGTGCCCTGAGAGCAAGCCTTCTGTGGGCGTGAGTTCCACACCCTCGTCAGTCTCTACCCTCTCCCAGCCGCCTATCAGGCCGGCGTCTGTGCCTTCCGTGTAGATTTCCGGGAGCAGGCCTACGTCACGCAGCACCTTGGCGATGAATCCCCATGAGACAGATTTGCCTGTGCGGCTGCTCTGTATCCAGAACACGTGCACTCGTGGGTCGAGATGGATGTCGTCCATAGGGATGCGCACGTAAGGTGCCATCAGTTGTCCTTGAACGGCGAAGAAGGAGAGCAGGCCGGGGATGTCGTTGTCCTTGGACACCTTCCTGAAGTGGTCGAGATAGCCCCGTAGGATGGGGTATCGCTCCACCGCTTCATACTCCGCGTAGTGCTTGACCATGTCTCTCCCTGCTATCGCTGTTGTCGTCGGTTCTTAAAGGGGATTGCCTTCACCAGAGGTCACACGCCTCGTTTGGTTCTGCGCTGTATCATCATCGGTTGTTCAGTGGTGAGCGCCTCTAGCAGGCGCGCCCTCAGCGTGCTCCCGAGCCCTTTCACCTCTCTGAGCGACTGCTCGTGACACATCTCCTCCAAATTGCCACACTGTTCCAGCAGTTTGTCCACCAAGTCCGGCCCGAAGCCGGGGATGGTGAGCAGCATGTCCGCGCGCACGTCATTGGTGGTCACTCGTTTGAGCGCCTTGGCCCCGTGCCTGCTGGCAGGCTTGTGCAACTTGGAGTGCAACTTGGTGATGAGCATGGCCGCCTCGCCATGGGTGGGAGCGCAGTAGACGTGGCACTCGAAGTCCGCCATGATGCGGGCGATGGTGCCTGTGAGTTCGCTCTGTATGCGGGAGTAAGTGGCCTTCTTGCCGTTGTTCTTGAGCATGGCCAAGTGCTTGCTGATGGAGCCATGGATGACTAGGAAGAAGCGTTCGTAGTTGGCGTCCATGTTGTCGAGTTGGCGCCACAGGTGACCGCTATGGGAGGAGGAGAACAGGTCGGCTATGCTCTTGGCCTCCACACAGGCGTCGCCTAACAGGTAGTCCCCGACCACCAACTGCCTGCGCACAGTGGATAGGCCGAGCCTCTCAGCGTTGCGCATGATGGAATCACAGAGCGGCCCCCGCTCGTTGGTGTCGATGATGAGTTCGGGGACCTTGAGACGCCTGCTCATTCGACCACCCCTTTCAGGAGAGGCGCCTCCGGTATCATCCCTGTGCCGTCGTGGAACTGGCACTTACCCAGACAGTAGCCCTTGGCGTAGAGCGTGGCGCAAGTGGGGTGGTCGTCATAGGTCTCGGCGATATGTCGCAGGTAGCCACGTGTCTTGCCCTCCTCCCAGTCAGCCCATTCGAGAGAACCCATGAACCCCACGACCTGCTCGACCGCCTTCTCCCGCTCCTCCCTGCTCTGGGCAGAACGTGGGTGGAACATGCGCAGCCTGTGGAGCAGGTATTGTGCCAGATACACACGGGGGTAGTGGTCGGGGTTGCTCTCCTGTTGGCATGCGACAGCGTTCAGGCAGGGCAGCACCTTGACGCCATCCATGCTCGCAGTGGCTATGTCCAACTTGGGGGTGCTGCGCTTGAACGGAGTGGGCTCGACCTTGAGCACATCCAATGAGACACCCTCGCTGCCGTAGGAGCAGTAGCCCTCACGGGGTTCGATGGCGAGTTCCATGATGTCCATGGGTCCGAGCGTGAAAACCTCCTCGGTGGTGAGCGGGATGGACCAGTAGCCCTTCTTGTCATTGTAGGAGTTGGGAATGCGAATCATGCCTGACGTATCGAAGGGGACGGCAGGGTCGGAACAGGTGAGGCCGAGTTCCTTCTCCCACCCACCGATGAGCCTGCGCCCAGCCTCCTTGACACGGGAGACCTCTCGCCCGGTGCTGGGCATGTAGGACTTGTCGAGCATGACCCACACATGGAAGCCGCCGCCACTGAACCACACTCCGTGTCTGATGTCCTCTTCCAGCAGGAAGGAGTGCAACGAGCGCACCTGTTCGAGTGGCACCTCCATGTCCACCGCTCGGCGGGCACGGAAATCCTTGCAGTCGAAGTCCATGACGAAGTGGCGGATGACCGGTGTGTTGTAATCGCAGCGGTGGTGCTTGGGGGGCCGGGTGGCCCTGTAGCCGTAGACCGTCATGAAGGCGTTGGCGAGCCCGTTCTTACCTTCCCAGTATCGCTCCAACGATGCTCGGTCAGGGGTGAGCCTACGGTATCCCTTGTCACCTGAAGTCTGGATGTCGAGAACTTCGCGCGGGAAGTCCAAAGTCAGAAAGGCCAAGTGTTGGCCTCCAAATCATTGAGTCCCATGACGTATTCCAGCATGTCATCATAGGCGTCAAGCAGTTCGATGGGGTTCTTGAGCAGTCCCCTGTTCAGGTGGATGACCACCTCTGCCTCACCCAACGGCTGGTCCTGCATGTTGGGGAGCATGTCAGGGAAGAACTCGGAGAGGCTGGTCTGGCGCGAGATGGCGGCCTCCCATTGGACGGTCTTGCCCGTGTGTGTCAGGCGCAGGATGACGCGCCCTCTGTCGAAATGACTCTGCAGGCCCGCTTCCATGACCATGACGATGGTGTTCATCATAGTCCCACGTCCAGACCATCCGTCCATGCAGGGCAGTAGGCCATCTTGTCACAGTAGGAGCACAGCATGGCAGCGAAGTCGAATCGAGAGGTCTCGGTGATAGGCCTGAACTCCTGATTGATGTGACAGCGTATGAGGTCCTTCATGTTGGCGAGCATGGCGTTCATGCTAGCCTTCTTGGCAGGCTCATAGTCCCAGTGTGGTCCTATGCCTCCGTTGACTCCGCCACGGGGGAAGCGCCAGCCGACATGGGTGATTGGGTCATCGAGCCCGTGAGCCTGCGCCCACTCACGACCGTTGGGGTATTCGGTGTCGCAGCACTTACAGTGAGAAGCGAAGTCCTCCTTACGCTTCTCTTGAAGCATGAATCGGTAGACAGACAGTTCCTTGCGCATCGGTGTCACCTTGTTGCCCTTCCACTTACCCGTCTTGAGTTCCATCAGGGCGAGCCCTCCGGCCTCATCACGGAAGATGCGGTCAATGTAGCCTCGCATCTCGATGGGGATGTCCTCTCCGTCCACTTCGATGGTGGTGCGCACGGACACCCACTGCTCGTTGCCCACCGGTAGGAAGTCCTCCCCACGTGTGGACATCAGGCGCTCCAGTTCCCATTCGGCCAACTGACGTATGGGTTCATCCTCCCCGTATTGGTAGATGGGCACCACTCGGTCAGTCTCATGGCGGAACTCGAACTCCTCCGCTGCGGGGAAGCAGTCGATGAGCGCCGTGAGAGCGCGCTGTCTGTAGCCGTCGTCATGCATCTGCATGATGGCTTCCGACTGCTCACCCACTCGGTTGTAGAACTCACCCGTGGCCTCGTGCACGTTGGTCCCACGAACCATGTCATCATTGACATCATCCCTGATGCCTTCGATGTAGACGAACTCATACTGCTTGGGGCAGAACCCGAAGGTCCCTAGCGATGACTTGGAGATGCGCAGGATGGTGCCGTCACCCGGCTTCCATGAATAGGATGATGGAATCATTTGCTGTCCCTCCATTCTTTCACGCAATACTTGTCGCAGAAGAACCATTCCTCTGTCTCCTCCGGGCGTGTGCTTGATGGCACACGGGTGATTAGGACTGCCTCTGGTTTGAATAATTCTTCTTCGCAATCGCCGCACTTCCCGATGTGTGTATCTGTGCACCTCTCGCAGTATTTCGCCCCCCATGAGGCGGTGTAGTATTCTGTCACAGCAAAGCCCCCACAGTCATAGCACCGGCGGGATGGTCGGCACTCGCAGTCCTGCGGGTGCTCGTTGCACTTCGGGCAGCCTTGCACTCTCATGTCCACGCTCATTCACTCACCTCCAAGTGCCTATACAACCAATTGTCGAGGTCGGAACCACAGCACATGCTCCGCTTAGGCGTCCAGCCTTCACCGAGCCATACTTGAGAACCTGTGGTAGTCGCAAACCGACCACATTCCATGCAACGCAATTCGCTCATTCGCTCACCTCGATACCGCAATAGGGGCAACATCCCTCTCTCCGCTCGATGTGCACATCGGGCAAGCAGTCCCCACACCACCACAGGCCCCACTTGGCTCGCAGTTGCTCTTCGGTGAGATGCGCGTCGGTTGCGCTCACCTCATCGAGTAGGGCTTCAAGGTCGGTGGCGACATTCAATGAGGAGCGTTGTATGAGTTCACGCAACTTCATCTCAAGCGTCTGCTCTCGTGTGCGTAGTCGTTGGAGATAGACCACCGCATCCATGAGTTCCTCTTGTAGGTAGGTGAGCCAATCAAGGTGCGTGAAATCCTCACGCTCCATCGTCACTCCATACTTCTTCAACCCCACCTTGGCGCGGGCCTGTATCAGTTCGCATACTTCATCTTCGACTTTGCTCATTCGTCTCTCCTCCAGTTCAGTAGTCCAGTCGTGTAGCGCACCGGCTTCGGCATGCCCACATCGAGTCGGGTCTGACCGGGCGGGAGGAACTCGAATCCGAACTCCTCCAGCGTGGTCTGGCGCAGGACGAGCCCGCCGCACTGGCACAGGTGATGCTCACACTTCTCCCAAGGCCACTTCATGTGTCCTCCTCCTCAAGCGGCGCACGTTCCTCACCGTCGGCGTTGAGTTGAATCTCAAAGCCACAAGCGGGACAGCGCAGAATGTTAGGGTCAGGTGTGAGCAGGGTCTCGGGCTCGTTCTCCGCTCGCAGTTCGAGGCAGTAGGCTCGCTCGAACGGCTTGCACTTCGACGGTCCTACGTCGACCTTCTTGCGTGGGTCTCCGCCCCAAGGCGTCTCCCCGACAGGAAGGTGGTCATCCTTATTCATCATGTTATCATCTCTGTTGTTGTCGGTTCTTAAAGGGCTACCAATACCTCTTGGGCCCGGGCTTGCCGACGCTACGGTTCGCGTCCCAACCCATGGCCTCACCCATCACGGTCATCTTGGCGAGCATCAACTTGTCAACCATCGTCGCCCAGTCGAGTGTGAAGCCTGCCAAGTCGCTCTCCTCCATGTAGGCGACCACGTTGGTGTCAGGCAGGCCCTCAGGCACACCGCAGACATACACCCACGGCACGCTATCGCCCCGTTGGAACTTGGCACCGTTGCCTATGTGGGTGTTGTAGTAGAGCGCTCCCTTGGCACCGTTGGGAACCGTCTTGTCGTAGTCCTTGGGGTCCTTCCCGATGCGTGTCCATGAGGCCACCTCGTTCGGGGACAACTCCCCTGCGAGCAGCATCTTAGCCAACGGGCGCACGGCTGAGACGACATCGTCCTCTTCGCCTCCCTCCGAGATGATGTTGAAGAGCAGGCCCTGCACCCGCTTGGACACGGGTGACGCACTGCTCGTCTTGTATTCGTAGCCGGCCACCTTGAGTTCGCCCGCCTCCTCAGGGGGCCACGACTTGATGCCGAAGTAGCGGTTCTTCTTCGCCACTGTCCAGTAGGGGTAGTATGCCTCCAGTTCAACGATGAGTTGAGGGGCATCCAACTGCTCCTGTGCAAGGGCGGATAATCTCTCGGCCAGAGGCTGCGCCTCTTCCAGAGGCACTTCGATGTAAGACGAATCGGTGTGCCCATACAACGCACGGTAGCCCTGCTCCTCCGCCTCCTTGAGCAGCAGCCTGATGCTGTCCCTGCCCACGGAGGTGATGGCGCTGGCGATGTCGTATGAGCCCCAGCCGTAGCCGGGAGCAGCGCACATGCCATACAGGCTGGCCATCGTGCGCTTCACTGCCATCTGAAACGTGTTCCATCCCTCTCGTTCCTCGGCGGTGTCCGCCTCAGCCATGCGCTGCTTGAGCATGGTGCGCAGGTCGAACATCTCTTCCACGATGGAGGGCAGCAACCCCTTGGGCTCCTGCAACCATGCGGTGCCGTTGGGCAAGAGGTGGACAGCGCCCGACTCCAACTCACCTTCAGTCGGCTGTCCCACTGTCATGCAGGTCTCCCATGACAGGTTGTGTGAGAGGATGATGCTCGGATACAGGCCCTTGAAGTCGAGGCAGGCCACATCCTCGTAGCGCCCGGGGGCAGGGGGTGGGATGAATGCCCCCTCCAACTTGGGTCGCTCGTCCTTGCTGCGGCTCGGGGCCTTGTAGTGCGTGCGCCTGCTCAAGAGGCCACGGGCGAAGTGCGTGACTCGGTGCGACGACTCGAAGCAGACGCCGCAGAGCCGTTGTAGTGAGAGGAAGAAGTCCAGCGCATGCAGGCGCTCGTCTATCAGACGCAGCAGCCGTGTGTCCTGCACACAGTAATCGACGTAGTCCCAAAACGAGATGGTGGGGTGGCCCCCCTCCCAGATGCTCCAGTCGCTGGCATCCACGTCGTGCTTTTCACCGATGCCCAGTTCCTGAGCGATGGTGTTGAGTTTGCGGTTCGGCAGTTGGCCTTTGCCGCTGTCCATCCATACGCGCTCGAAGCCACCACCTGTGGAACCTCTAGCCGAGGTGTCGAACACCAGCCTGCCGAGAATCGGTTGGTCGGTGTCGTCGTAGTAGCCCTTCCTCTTGGGAGGGCGGCGCATCTTACGGATGGGTGAGAGTCGGGTGAAGTCATCCAGCCTGCGCACGAGGTGGGGTATGTCGAAGAAGTTGGCACCGTGAGCCACGAGTATGTCCGGGTCGCACTCCTCCATGTATTGCATGAAGCCTTCAAGCACTGCACCCTCGCTGCCGAACAGGCGCAGTTCGTAGCCCTCCACACGGTCGATGGTCAGAGTCTCTGCTGAAGGGTGGCCCCTGTCCTTGAGTTCCTCCTGTTCACGGCTCCATGCGAAGGTGACGGGGTGGGGGGTGAAGGAGTCCCACACGCAGATGACCGTGCACATCTCCTCCTTGCTGCCCACATAGACAGCCTCTATGTCGAAGTGCCATACACGTGGTGTCCACTCGGGCATCTCCGGCACGCAGTCGATGAGGTAGCGGTCCGGGTAGCGCACGTCAGCCTCGTAGGTCTGATAGAACTCGTCACGCATGGCGATGACCTCGCTGGGGCGGTGGGCCACCACCTTGGTCAGCCCTGTGGGAGCGTGGAGGCCGGGCAGAGGCTCGGCTGTCTCCTTGGTCTCCACACGTGAGCCCGGATAGCGGGCGATGATTCGGTCGGACACCCTGCCGATGTGACGGGTGGGCACCCAGAAGTAGGGCTCGAACTCGTCGGGCCCTATGTGCTCCTCGATGAGGCCGCCTTGGCTGTCACGCCAGCGCTTGTAGAGCCACGCTCGGCCTTCGGGGTCGGGATAGTATTGGTCGATTATCATGCCTCTTCCTCCTCTCTCTCCGCCTTCTTGCGGTGGTAGTATTCGCGCATGTATTCGCGATACCTCTCCTTGACCTCTGGTCGTTGGTAGTATTCGCGCTTCTTCTCCTTGACCTCTGGTCGTTGGTCGTATTCGCGCTTCTTCTCCTTTTGGTCTGGACGTTGGGTGTATTCGCGCCTCCTCTTCTTGACCTCTGGTCGTTGGTGGTATTCGCGCCTCCTCTTCACGCTACATTCATCACAGAATAATTTCTGTGGACTATACTCGAAGAAGGTATCACACGTCTCACAGAGCGTGATTTCTCTATTCATGATTTTCTCCATGACGTCATCCCATTCCAATGGATGTCGGCTTTCTTTTATCATGCCTCTTCCTCCTCTCTCTCCGCCTTCTTGCGACGGTATTCGCGCATGACTACGCGCCTCCTCTCCTTGTTCTCTGGTCGTTGGTCGTATTCGCGCCTCTTCTCCTTGACCTCTGGTCGTTGGCGGTATTCGCGTTGTCGTTTGCGATGCTTCTCCTTGACCTCTGGTCGTTGGCGGTATTCGCGCCTCTTCTCCTTGACCTCTGGTCGTTGGTCGTATTCGCGCATGTATTCGCGCCTCGGAGTCATGCAACCCTCACATCTCGTGCGAGGTCTGCCTCTCCCTTGATAGGGGACCTCTTCTCCGCACTCAAAACACTTCATTCCCAGCCCTCCTCGTAGTCACAGTCGAACACGATGAGCAGCGTGTCGCTGCCCTCATGCCTCAGGATGATGGGCGCATCCTCCCCCATGTGGACCTCAAGCGGTCCGGAAGGGAGGCTGCGCAGGTTGATTGGGAAGTTGGCACCGAACACAGCAGTGCACTTGTGCTCAGGGCCCTTGGCATTCGTGACCGGGAGGGTGACGAACATGCGCCCCTTGGAGCGCCGGCCCGCCTTGACCACCATCTCGCTCTCCCCCGGATAGAACTCGACGGTGTAGAGCGGGTTCTCTCCGAGGACGTTGTGGATGTTCACGATGTCCTGAACGGCGTTGCCGTTGAGTTCACCGGAGCAGGTCAGGTCAGCCCGTGCCCACTTCGTCCACTGTGATTCAGCACACTCCTCTAACAGGCGCTCGATGGAGCCGACATGGTTGTGGGTCTCCACCTTGCTGGTGCCCGGGAAGTGTATCTTGAGATTGCCACAGGAGAGGTAGAGCGTCTTGGCCTCTGCCTCCTGATGGAAGGTGGCTGTCCCTTCGGAGCCACGCTTGAGGAAGGCGCACACCTTGTGCACATCCGACAGGGCCATGGAGCCGGAGGACTGGACCTCGCATGGGATGGTGAGTTGCTGGTAGTGAGTGTAGCGTCCGACCGTGCCAGCGACCAGCGCCTCTCCTTCCTCTTCCCATATGGTGAGGCGCAGGTCAGCGATGTCGCCGAAATCCCCTAGGAACTTGAGTGCTTGTTTGCGGTCCACTGTGAACTTGGTCATGCTACCACTCTCCTACACACATGGCGGGGGAACGGGCTAGAGGGAAATATAACCAAAACCCCTTGTGCACGTTGGTTGGAACCAGAGCGTGCCCGTTTTTATCGTGTGCCAAACCCCCATATGTGTATCACAACAGACCTTCCCGAAGTTCCGGTAGGCCATGCCATATCGGTTCCTCACCCTTGCGCGTGATGAAGAGCACACGCTCTTGTCCTTGTAGCGCAGGGTTGGTCTTGCACTTGTGAAACTCGACCATGTATTGCACCTCTCCAGTGAGCGCACCCTCAGGGTCACGCACTTGGTGGCGTCGGAACCAGAGAATCTGATTCAGGTAGTTGGATGTGTGCTTCTCCCAGTCAGGCTTCCACGCTCCCGTCTCTTGGTCACGGAACACCTCCGGCTTGATGTGTGTCTCCCAGAACACGGCCACGCCATTGGAGACGAGCCGCTTGCAGAGCGCCGTGAGTTGGCGGAAGCGGGTGGTCCTGATGGACCAGTTCCACTGGTTGCCCACCATCTTGTTGGGGTCGCCTGCCTCGATGCCGTCCTTGGCTATGCCTAGGTCGATGATTTTCATGTTGTTGATGCACACGCTGTCCCACGAGTCCACGCTGGTGACGAGGAAGTGGGTCAAGCGCGGGCCTTCGTAGTCCGGCTCATTCTGTTTGATGGCCTGATGCACAGCGAACTGTCCGATGTCCATGACACGCTGGTGCGTGCCGGGGTAGTCGTAGGCTGTGCGGTCCTCAGGTTGCATGACCCACGGGTCCCAGCACCTGATGGAGGGGTCGTTGCCCCAGTGCGCACTGCGACAGGCGGCTGCACCGCCGTCGAAGTCGAGCGACCACATCATGTCATCATCCGTGCGGTCCGTCCCTTGCATGAAGCCATCCACGACAGCACCACTCTTGCCGGTGTTCTCGTGGCCGACCACGCCACAGAAGATGTGGCTCTTGGGGGAATACTCCGCCAACCTCTCCATCTCCTGTCGCAGGAAGTCCCATCGCCCCTTGGCCACGGGGCCGGCCTTGGTCTCGACCGACTCCTCTCCTTCTTCCTCGGCTTTCGCCTCTCGTTTCTGTTCCTCTTTCGCTTTACCAAATCCACTCATTCAAATCACCTCAATCGAACTGGCTCAGGCCAGTGTCTCCTCCGCTCTGTCGTCTGCGTGCCCTGTTAGGGATTGCATAGATGCCGATGACGTTCATCTTGGGCTCAAAGTGCTGCCCGGATGGCCGCAATCCGATGCGACCACAGACCAGCACGGTGCTGCGCTCGGCGAAGTCCACCCAGCCAACATCATCACGGAACTGGAAGGGGTGCGCCAAGTCATAGACAGCCCCCGGAATCCACAGGCGCACCTCTGCCCTGTCGTCTCCGCCATACGCTTGTTGCAGCGCCATGCTGGAGATGTCCATGCTGAAATTGCGACCGGTTTGGTCGTATTCGCTGGCCTTCGCTTCCGTGGACATGCGACACACGAATCCCTTGGTGATGACGATGGGACCGAAGTGTCCGCTCCCGTCACTCATCTTCTGCTTGCGTGCCTCGTATATCTCACCGAGTTCATCGAGTTCGACGTAGTAGTCGTGGAAATCTTGGCTCGTCCAGAACCTCTCGGCCCGCAGGTCACGGCGCAGGTCCGGGTCCACGAACTCGTCAGTGTATTCCACGGTGGTCTCCCAATCATCGAAGGTGTCGATTACATCGGCCCACGCCTCCTGAACATCCTCACGGACGGGTCGGGCTTGGAATCTGCACGGCAGTCCATAGCGGAGGCTTGCGTTCACGCTCTCACCTGTGGCTGCGATGCGCAGCATACGAATCTCGTTCTCGAACTCCACCTCGGTGTTGCCGAGGAACTGGAAGTAGCGCGTCTCTGCGTAGCAGGGATACGGCTTCCCGTAGTTGGGTGACTCGGGGTTCTTCACGAGCAGACCCAACAGGGTCTCACCGGAGCGGAAGCAGTTGGTAGGCAGTGCGCCGTCCACCACTTCCTCGCCTGTGTCCACGAGACCGTTCTTGGTCTGCACGAACCACTTGCCTTCCTTGCTGCTGAACACTCCAATGTCTCCGCTAGAGATTACCTCATCAGGGTTCTCCTGATACTGGCGGGAGAACTTCTCTCGCTGGGATTCTCTCCTGTCCTTCACGTTCGCAGCCGGGCCCAAGAAGTGCCCAACGTAAGCGATGGTGCCACCGCCTCCCCGAGCACGTCGGGTCTCCATGAAGAAACCCTCAGCCAAGTCCACGATGCGGTCAATGTCCTCATCCTTCCAGTCGTCTATGGAGAAGTCGCTCGCCAGATAGGCGATGAACTCTCCCTTCACCTCTTCTATTCCTGTGTCAATGCGCTTCGCATAAGCGGTCAGGCGCTCCAACACTTCTTCATTCCATTCTTCTTCTGTCATGTGTAATTCTCCTCACAGTCTATCTGGAATGTTGTCGTCGGTTCTTAAAGGGAGGCATTCAATTCGGCCACGAAATACTCGAAGAAGGAGCGGTCGTCCGCAGGCCATTCTATGGTCATCTGCATGAAGCGCCCCCACGTTCGCATGAATACAAAGTAGGCGTCAGGCTCTATGAGGTCACGCAGCCTGCGTTGCAGGCCCCTGAGAATGGTGTAGCGGTCGTCGCCACGTTCAAGCATCCCGTTGATGCGCACGATGACGATGTCGAAGTCACCCTCTGCGAGAGCGAGGGCGGTGTCATTGAGTTCGCTTCCCTGCCCGCGCACTGCAATCATGAAGGTCTCCTCATCATAGTCAGGCAGGCTCTCAAGGATGGAGATGGCTTGGCGCAGGTCGCCGTTGCATACTGCTACCAATTCTTCGCGCCATTTGCTGACTATGTAGGCAGGTGCCATCACTACACGAAGCCTCGCTGCCCCCTCCTTCGGGTCCACCGGTGGGAACTTGTAGTGCACACATCGTGACTTGATGGCGGGCTTCAACTTCTCCGGGCGGTTGGCTGTGAGTATGAACAGGGTGCTCTTGCTCGTGGTCTCCATGACCTGACGCAGCGCATCCTGAGCAGCAGGTGTGAGGCCGTCCGCCTCGTCCAGCAGGATGACCTTGCGCCCACCTGTGGGGGACTTGACCCTCGCCATCTGCTTGAGTTCCTCGCGCACGAAGGTGATGCCCCTGTCATCAGAGGCGTTGGTGATGATGTAGTTGGCTTCCCAATGCTCACCGTGCATCTCCTTGGCGAGCGCACGGGCGGCTGTCGTCTTGCCTGTGCCCGGCGGGCCTGAGAACAGGAGGGCAGGTGGGTAGCCGCCCTCCTTCCACCCCTCTGCGTCACGCTTGAGGTCAGCGAGGCCGACCATGTCTGCGATGGTGTCGGGGCGATACTTCTCTGTCCAGTTCATGTCCTCACCAACCTCAATCTTCGCCTTTGCGGTCTCTCCCATCTAACCAAGTCCAACGCCCAAGCCCTTCATACACACGCAGATGCCTTTGGCAATTGGGACACTTCACTTCGGGCCTTATTCCAGTCTCATCATTTATCGTCTGGCATTCATTTGAAGTATAGACCCATGCGACTCTGCAATTGTCATTCAGGCATTGTGAATAATGCCCACCAATGAGCCAGTGTGCATAGAGTTGGTCGTGCTCTAATCG
>Ga0114900_1001674_pt1 | contig 13208 bp, 4 predicted proteins | sample MalvireepMed_231_FD_89685 | JGI IMG/M metagenome (GOLD analysis project Ga0114900, IMG submission 89685) | Marine viral communities from the Global Malaspina Expedition - Malaspina viral metaG DeepMed_231 | ecosystem: Environmental > Aquatic > Marine > Oceanic | place: Mediterranean Sea...
GGAACGGGGGCTCCCGCTGTTAACGGACTGGTCGCTCTTGCCTGAGCCTGGGCCTGAGACAAGGCCTGGGCCTGATCTGCCTCGACCTGGGACAACTGCTGCTGCGCCGTCTCGGCCCTCCCCAGTGACTCCATGAACTGGGCACCGATGATGTCCTGGACCTGCTGACCGAATTCCCCGATCTTCTTCTCGCTCGCATTCGGGATGCCGGTCAACTTCTCGAACAGTGTCGCTGAAACCGTTTCCTCACTTTCAATCAGTAGGCCAGCCGCCTCGGGGTAGTCTCTCGCCAGTTCCTCGGCAGTCCGATCTGCGTTGGTGGGTACACCCGCAACCCGGACGCGCAGTCGCCTGAGTTCCGCAAGGTCGATACCGTCCTTCAACATCGCTTCGCCGTCACCGCGGGTTTCCAGCAACCGGTCAACGAATGCGCCCATCGCACCACGTTGAGTCGCAACGTCCTCGGTTGCCGCCAGGATCGCCTCGGCCTCCGCGACCATTCGATCCTTATAATCCTGGGGCGCGTTTGCAGCCATCGCATCCCACTGGTTCAGGATCTGCTGCGCGTCCTTCCTAACCGCACGTCGGTGATGTTTCTTTCCCGGATCGAACGGTTCGGTTACCGTGTTTCCTTCGTCATCCTCCACCGAGATCGGTGTCCCCTCAACGGGCATGTGCGCCCTGATTCCTTCGGTTAGACGATCGTACTGCGTGCGACTCGGGTTATCCGACTGGGCGAACTTCTCCAGTGCCTTCCTGGCAGTCATCCCCGCGCGTCGATACTGGGCTGCACTCGCCACGGTGAACGGCATACCAAACGCGGTGAAGGCAATCGTCTCGGAACCGATCTGTTTCCACGCCTCGCTCTGCCGTGCCTGGTCGTCGCTGAAGATGCCCTGGATGGCACCGTAGTCGTCGGTCAACCCGGTCAACCCGTGCAGCAATTCGTCCCAGCGTTCTTCCTCGATTTCGCCAATGATGCCGTGCCAACCGATCCGGTCCTTGAGTTTCCCAAAACCGGCAAGGGTGCGTGTCTTGTCTGCACTCAACCAGTTGGTTGCAACGAATTTCTTCAACGTGCGGATGCCGGGAAGTCTCCCGAGCATCGCAGCCGTTGAGCCGCCGGCAAACTCGGTCGCCAGCGTGATGCTCGCTGAGAGCGGACCCTGCAAGAGTGCCTTGGCAAACGCATTGTCTTCACCCTTGAGCGAATTCTGTACGGCGTATTGCGTTACCTGTTCAGCGAGCAACCACGGGCTGCGGGCAGCCATCGCCACGCCACCGACGGCCAGGCCCCCGGCCGCACCGACGCCCCTGGTAGCTATTTGCGCACCTCTCGCAACCGCTCTGCCAGCCGCAGCGGTGCCGACCGTCTTCAGCACGCCGCGTTTGACCATCTTCTCGGCAACTTCGGTTCCGACCTTGCGGACGAGTTGTCGTCCTGCAGTCATCGCGCTGCCGGTCAGTGCGATCTCGGCACCGTAACCGGGGATGTCGAGGACGATTTCCAGGGCCTTGTCCCAGACGCCCAGGTCACCGTAACGCTCGGCCTCGGCCATGTAGGCGGCGATCGCCTTGGCATCGCCCTTCCAGAACTGGCCCTGGTTGTACCGCTCGCTGGCCTTGTAGACATCCCAGAGTGAACCGGCACTGAGGAGACCCCCGATTACGGGCAGTCGTTTCGCTCCTCGCACAGTTCTCTGTGCCCATCCGGTTTCCTTCTCCCGTAGTTCCTTGATTTCGGCAGCGATCATATCCGCGAATTGTTCTGCCGATTCCAGCGAACCCTCGCCGCGTATTTTTTGCATCCTCTCGACGGTGAATGTCGGTACGAATTCCTCTTCGGGATCCCAGAGTTGGGAACCTTCATCGACAGAAATTGGCGGCCTTACCGGAAGGTACTGTTGTGACTCTTCCAGGGCACGTTGCGGTTCCTCCAGAGCGATATCACGCTCGTCATCGCTGGGATCCCACAACTCGTTCGGATCAGGAGGATAAACCATCGATCACTGAATTCCTCTTAGCGGCACACCACGAAGTTTCCACATTCGATCTTTTGAGTCGAGGATGTCTTTCTCGTCCACGAAATGGATGCCTTTCGTGCCGGATAAAATCACTTCACCAACTCTGATTTGACCCCGACTAACGCCGAGATCGAATTCTTGCATCGTGTAGTTCGGGATGTTTCCAATATCGACCCGCTCACCAGGCGGTGTGGCGAGGACTGCCGCCTGGGCGATTCGCCCAATGTATTCTCGTCGCTCTGCGAATTGCCCTCTTACTTGGTAATAAATGTCAAGTTCGCGTTTTGTCAGGTTCTCGCGGGCACTTCGGTCTCTTGCCATTTCTACACCCTGACCCAACCCCGAAACCGTTTGATCTTTACCAGGTTCCGTAAGTTGTCGGCCCTTGCTGATCTTGGCGTCAAATCCCTTGATTCGTTTGTTTAGTTCCCGATGTTCTGCTTCGAGCATCAACTGGCTCGTCAGCGGCTCCAGCGGTTGTCCACTCCGCACCACAGCCTCGAAATTCTGCGTAGTTTCCGTTGGACGCAATTGACCCGCTCCAATCAATTCCGTCAATCCTCGTTGACCAGCGTTACCGTAATCTTTGCGCAACTTCTTGATCGCCGCTCCCTTGGCATCAACTTGCGCCTTGCGTTTTCTGACTGCTGATCTTCCCAACTCGATTTCCTCGGGTTGGATCGTTTCGCCGGGAGTCACACGACCACGTTCCTCTATTCCAGCCGATCCATATTCTGCCATACCGCCAGGCGATGGTACGAGTGCGGGAGCCAGGCCTGGTCGTCGTGCCCTCACCGGAACCGGTGTAGGCATGGCCTGTCCAGGATCTTGACCTGGTGTCATCACGCCGCCGGGCCGCGTCGGCCGCACAACCTGGCCCTGCGGCTGCGGCTGCGGCTGCATTCTCGGTCCACCAACCGCCTGTCCTTCACCGAGATACGCAGCAGCACCGGGGAATTGACGGACTGCATCGTCCCACGTTGGCCGCGGCGGAATGTTTGTCTCGGTGTAAAACATATCCCCCCGCTGAAGTCGCATCGTTGTTGGAGAGTCTTCTACACGGGACTGTCGCCAATGCCGCACCCTGCCGGTGGCATCAGCCTGTGAGAATAGTGCCACGTCCTTTGTGGGAACCTGCGGTTTGTCGCCTTCGTATGCCGGTGCAGACGCATATCTCGATTCCCACTCCGAAACCATCTGGGCGTGTCGGCTACCAATCTGCGTATTCAGTTTGTGTCGTTGCTCCCAAGTCTCTGGTTGCGTTAGAGTCGTTACCGCCTCCACCTTCGGCAGAGTGTAGGTGTGCGTCTTGTTCTGTTGGTCTCTCCATGTGTAGGCGACGGGTTTGCCGGTATTCGGATCGCGAATCACCACCGCATTTTCATACCACTCTGATGATCTACTCCCGCCAGGTTTCGCCTCGCCTTCCTCTTTCAGAATTCGGGCTATTTCGTCGTAAACGGCCCCGTCAACATAATCCAGATCCGCATCGCGTACCCGTTGAAGTATCGGCTCAAGACGAGCCTGGACACGGGCATTGTGATGTTTCTTTCCCGAGATCGCGTTGTTATAGGTGTCTTCAGCCTGTCGCGCCATCGCCATCGGGCTGCGAAACTTATTGTGCCACGCCAATGCCTGGCCAGCGTTCGACTGGGAATTGACTATCTCGTCAACCTGATTCCGGTTCAACGAACCGATGTAGGCACCGCGTTGTTCCGCTGTCAGGTGCGGGAATTTCATCTGGACCCAGGGATCCAACGCCGGCATCATGGCGGCGGCGTGATCCGTATCGGCCTTCAACTTGTCCGTCGCCTGACTCTCGATGAAACCCTGGCGTTGCGTGAACTGCTGTTGTTGCTGCATCATCCGCAGCGCGGACATGCCGACATTCGCACCGGCGGAAAAACCGCTCATCATCGCGTTAGTCTTGGCGACGTTCGACCGGGTGTTGAACTCGGCCAACCACTGGTTGTAGCGGCCCTGGCCGGCAGCCTGCGCAACTTCGGCTATGCCGACGATACTCGGATAACTTTCAACAACTGGCACGGGTTGCTCCTGCCACGATTAGAACGGCCATAGATCTTCAACAAAGTCCCAGATGTCCTCCGCCACGTCCCCAATCCCACCGAGGACGTTGGCACCGACGTTGGCAAGACCACTCACGGCACCGCCGGCTGGACCGAGCAGAGAATTGAGCAACAACGGCGTGGCAACACCAGCCAGTCCGCCCAGCAGGGCCGATGTCGTCGTACTCGGTGCCGCTGGTGCAGCCGCACCCGCACCGCCCTCGCCAAACGCCTGGTACAAGTTGGCGAATTCCATCGGCTGCATCTGCCGATACTGGATCGAGTTGATCGCGTTGAGGATCTGCCCCATTCCCTGCTGGTAAGTGTTGATCTTCTGAGAAGTGATGGCATCCTGGACCCTCATCCAATCGTCCATCGCCTGTTCGCCGGCACCACGTCGCATGGCATCGTAAACCGTCGTGCCAGTCATGCCCCGACTCGCAAGATTCGCACGACCACGACCGACGTTTCTCAGGTAATTCTTCTCGACCTCTCGCAGACCGCTCTGGCCGTATCCCCGCAGCATCGCCATCGAATTGATCAGGCTCTGGTTGGCAATGTTCTGAACGTCACCAGCCTGTGTCCGCGTCAGGAATTCGTTGCGCTGATTGATGTCCTCGGCCATCCGTGCCAGTGCCGCGGGCCGATAGTCCTCCAACTGATCGGTCATCCACGACGCCGGCTGCGATGCCATGTAGTCGAGGATCTGCTGATCGGTCTGCGGCGTCCAGCCTTCGCGCTCCCGGTACGTCCCCTCGGTCGCTCCAGGCATTGACCAGTTCTTCGACGCTCGAAGTGAATTGATGATCTCGCGGTTGGTGTAGTCGGTGTACGTAGGCCGGTCCCCGGCAGCCGGATACTGCGGCTGCGGGAGAACAGTCTGGGGATAACCGGCACCCATCCCCATCGCCGAAAACTGCCGGGGTGCCATCCCGCCCATTGCCGGGTATTGTCTTGGACCCATCTGGCCCATGCCACCCATCCCTGGGTACTGCATTGGACCGGTGGCACCGATATTGGGCTGGTAGGTAATCCCACCGCCAGGTCCGGTTCCCCAAGGACCGACGACGTTCTGTGCCTGGTTCGGTGTGCCGGTTGTGGTTGCCAGTCCGGTAGCCGGGGTTGTTCCGGCCACGCCTGTCGTAGCTGGTGTTGTTCCGACGACGGGTGCCGTACCCGTCTCGGTCGCTGGCATCGTCCCCGCCGTCAGGGTCGTCTCTGCGGCCGGCGTTGTTCCCGCTGCCGGCGTTGTTCCAACTGGCGGTGTCGTAGCGGGCGGTGCCCACGACCCGTAATCGCCTACGTTTTGAACCGGATAACCCATAGCCGTGTTGTTGTAACCGCCGGCCATGAAACCGCCGGCAGGATCGTAGGGGTAAAAATTCCAACTCGTCCCCCCCCCACCCCTACTTATGTTGTATGCGCCGCCAAGTTGATAGACGCCCAAACCGCCTGGGTCGGCAACCGATTGATCGATTCTCCATCCTGGATTTCCTCCTGTGCGCGGCAATTGTATATTTAGCGGCATGATCGATCCCTATGCGTCTTCGATCGTCAACTCGATCTGGTTCAACTTGTCCTGGATGTCCAGCCGCGCCGCATCAGCCGCCGCGTCTCGCGCGACCTTGATCCCGGACGCCCGAATCACGTCCTTGATGAAATCCAGAATGCGGTGAACCGTGAATTCCACCTCGTCCTGGGGGTTGGGGATCTCGTTATCGTCATCATCGAGGATCGTTTCCTCGTAGTCGTACTGCAGGACAAACGCGGCCGGTGCCTGGCCTTCCATGTCGTCCGGGAAGTCAATCGTGATGTCCTTGTCCCAGGCGTTGATCGTGATCTGTGACATTACGGTTCCTCGTACAGCGGCAGATAATACTGCGTCCCTGCAACCTTGATTTCCAGGTAAAGGTTCGCACCCATCGTCTGCGCCTCCTGGAGCGTCATCCCAGAATCAGCGTGTGCCGCGATCTTGAAATCGACAATCTTGTCGTTTCGGATCTTTACCACCTCGGTCCACGCATTCGTACTTGAATTAGATGATCCTCCTGCTGGTGACGTGTACAAGCGGATGTCGCCACCCTCGCCGGTTCCCGTTCCCTTACCGGCCTTGAGGAAGAGATCCTTACCCGCCGTGTCCGTGCCGGATTCCTCCCTGACGTTGATGACCCTCGTTCCACCTGTCTCAAAGCGGAGGTTACCCGTCGCCAGATTTACGTGGCCACTGCTATTGACGGTGAACTGATCCGTCCCGCTGCTGTTCTCCACGACCAGGAAATCAGCCGACTGACCGCTCGCGCCCTTGATCGTACACGGGATTGCTGACGAACTGCCGGTGACCACCAAGAGAGAGTTCCCGTCGAACGTGAGGTTCGCCTCGACCGTTGCCTCGTCTGAGTCCTTGAAGGTGGCGACTCCTTGTGCGGTCGAACCATCCCACGAGATCCCACCCCCACCACTGGCCGCTGCCCACGCGATATCCGTTCCATCGGATGTCAGGACATAGGTGTTGGATCCAACACCTATGTCCTGACATCCGATGGAACGGATATCGCGTGGGCAGCGGCCAGTGGTGGGGGTGGGATCTCGTGGGATGGTTCGACCGCACAAGGAGTCGCCACCTTCAAGGACTCAGACGAGGCAACGGTCGAGGCGAACCTCACGTTCGACGGGAACTCTCTCTTGGTGGTCACCGGCAGTTCGTCAGCAATCCCGTGTACGATCAAGGGCGCGAGCGGTCAGTCGGCTGATTTCCTGGTCGTGGAGAACAGCAGCGGGACGGATCAGTTCACCGTCAATAGCAGTGGCCACGTAAATCTGGCGACGGGTAACCTCCGCTTTGAGACAGGTGGAACGAGGGTCATCAACGTCAGGGAGGAATCCGGCACGGACACGGCGGGTAAGGATCTCTTCCTCAAGGCCGGTAAGGGAACGGGAACCGGCGAGGGTGGCGACATCCGCTTGTACACGTCACCAGCAGGAGGATCATCTAATTCAAGTACGAATGCGTGGACCGAGGTGGTAAAGATCCGAAACGACAAGATTGTCGATTTCAAGATCGCGGCACACGCTGATTCTGGGATGACGCTCCAGGAGGCGCAGACGATGGGTGCGAACCTTTACCTGGAAATCAAGGTTGCAGGGACGCAGTATTATCTGCCGCTGTACGAGGAACCGTAATGTCACAGATCACGATCAACGCCTGGGACAAGGACATCACGATTGACTTCCCGGACGACATGGAAGGCCAGGCACCGGCCGCGTTTGTCCTGCAGTACGACTACGAGGAAACGATCCTCGATGATGACGATAACGAGATCCCCAACCCCCAGGACGAGGTGGAATTCACGGTTCACCGCATTCTGGATTTCATCAAGGACGTGATTCGGGCGTCCGGGATCAAGGTCGCGCGAGACGCGGCGGCTGATGCGGCGCGGCTGGACATCCAGGACAAGTTGAACCAGATCGAGTTGACGATCGAAGACGCATAGGGATCGATCATGCCGCTAAATATACAATTGCCGCGCACAGGAGGAAATCCAGGATGGAGAATCGATCAATCGGTTGCCGACCCAGGCGGTTTGGGCGTCTATCAACTTGGCGGCGCATACAACATAAGTAGGGGTGGGGGGGGGACGAGTTGGAATTTTTACCCCTACGATCCTGCCGGCGGTTTCATGGCCGGCGGTTACAACAACACGGCTATGGGTTATCCGGTTCAAAACGTAGGCGATTACGGGTCGTGGGCACCGCCCGCTACGACACCGCCAGTTGGAACAACGCCGGCAGCGGGAACAACGCCGGCCGCAGAGACGACCCTGACGGCGGGGACGATGCCAGCGACCGAGACGGGTACGGCACCCGTCGTCGGAACAACACCAGCTACGACAGGCGTGGCCGGAACAACCCCGGCTACCGGACTGGCAACCACAACCGGCACACCGAACCAGGCACAGAACGTCGTCGGTCCTTGGGGAACCGGACCTGGCGGTGGGATTACCTACCAGCCCAATATCGGTGCCACCGGTCCAATGCAGTACCCAGGGATGGGTGGCATGGGCCAGATGGGTCCAAGACAATACCCGGCAATGGGCGGGATGGCACCCCGGCAGTTTTCGGCGATGGGGATGGGTGCCGGTTATCCCCAGACTGTTCTCCCGCAGCCGCAGTATCCGGCTGCCGGGGACCGGCCTACGTACACCGACTACACCAACCGCGAGATCATCAATTCACTTCGAGCGTCGAAGAACTGGTCAATGCCTGGAGCGACCGAGGGGACGTACCGGGAGCGCGAAGGCTGGACGCCGCAGACCGATCAGCAGATCCTCGACTACATGGCATCGCAGCCGGCGTCGTGGATGACCGATCAGTTGGAGGACTATCGGCCCGCGGCACTGGCACGGATGGCCGAGGACATCAATCAGCGCAACGAATTCCTGACGCGGACACAGGCTGGTGACGTTCAGAACATTGCCAACCAGAGCCTGATCAATTCGATGGCGATGCTGCGGGGATACGGCCAGAGCGGTCTGCGAGAGGTCGAGAAGAATTACCTGAGAAACGTCGGTCGTGGTCGTGCGAATCTTGCGAGTCGGGGCATGACTGGCACGACGGTTTACGATGCCATGCGACGTGGTGCCGGCGAACAGGCGATGGACGATTGGATGAGGGTCCAGGATGCCATCACTTCTCAGAAGATCAACACTTACCAGCAGGGAATGGGGCAGATCCTCAACGCGATCAACTCGATCCAGTATCGGCAGATGCAGCCGATGGAATTCGCCAACTTGTACCAGGCGTTTGGCGAGGGCGGTGCGGGTGCGGCTGCACCAGCGGCACCGAGTACGACGACATCGGCCCTGCTGGGCGGACTGGCTGGTGTTGCCACGCCGTTGTTGCTCAATTCTCTGCTCGGTCCAGCCGGCGGTGCCGTGAGTGGTCTTGCCAACGTCGGTGCCAACGTCCTCGGTGGGATTGGGGACGTGGCGGAGGACATCTGGGACTTTGTTGAAGATCTATGGCCGTTCTAATCGTGGCAGGAGCAACCCGTGCCAGTTGTTGAAAGTTATCCGAGTATCGTCGGCATAGCCGAAGTTGCGCAGGCTGCCGGCCAGGGCCGCTACAACCAGTGGTTGGCCGAGTTCAACACCCGGTCGAACGTCGCCAAGACTAACGCGATGATGAGCGGTTTTTCCGCCGGTGCGAATGTCGGCATGTCCGCGCTGCGGATGATGCAGCAACAACAGCAGTTCACGCAACGCCAGGGTTTCATCGAGAGTCAGGCGACGGACAAGTTGAAGGCCGATACGGATCACGCCGCCGCCATGATGCCGGCGTTGGATCCCTGGGTCCAGATGAAATTCCCGCACCTGACAGCGGAACAACGCGGTGCCTACATCGGTTCGTTGAACCGGAATCAGGTTGACGAGATAGTCAATTCCCAGTCGAACGCTGGCCAGGCATTGGCGTGGCACAATAAGTTTCGCAGCCCGATGGCGATGGCGCGACAGGCTGAAGACACCTATAACAACGCGATCTCGGGAAAGAAACATCACAATGCCCGTGTCCAGGCTCGTCTTGAGCCGATACTTCAACGGGTACGCGATGCGGATCTGGATTATGTTGACGGGGCCGTTTACGACGAAATAGCCCGAATTCTGAAAGAGGAAGGCGAGGCGAAACCTGGCGGGAGTAGATCATCAGAGTGGTATGAAAATGCGGTGGTGATTCGCGATCCGAATACCGGCAAACCCGTCGCCTACACATGGAGAGACCAACAGAACAAGACGCACACCTACACTCTGCCGAAGGTGGAGGCGGTAACGACTCTAACGCAACCAGAGACTTGGGAGCAACGACACAAACTGAATACGCAGATTGGTAGCCGACACGCCCAGATGGTTTCGGAGTGGGAATCGAGATATGCGTCTGCACCGGCATACGAAGGCGACAAACCGCAGGTTCCCACAAAGGACGTGGCACTATTCTCACAGGCTGATGCCACCGGCAGGGTGCGGCATTGGCGACAGTCCCGTGTAGAAGACTCTCCAACAACGATGCGACTTCAGCGGGGGGATATGTTTTACACCGAGACAAACATTCCGCCGCGGCCAACGTGGGACGATGCAGTCCGTCAATTCCCCGGTGCTGCTGCGTATCTCGGTGAAGGACAGGCGGTTGGTGGACCGAGAATGCAGCCGCAGCCGCAGCCGCAGGGCCAGGTTGTGCGGCCGACGCGGCCCGGCGGCGTGATGACACCAGGTCAAGATCCTGGACAGGCCATGCCTACACCGGTTCCGGTGAGGGCACGACGACCAGGCCTGGCTCCCGCACTCGTACCATCGCCTGGCGGTATGGCAGAATATGGATCGGCTGGAATAGAGGAACGTGGTCGTGTGACTCCCGGCGAAACGATCCAACCCGAGGAAATCGAGTTGGGAAGATCAGCAGTCAGAAAACGCAAGGCGCAAGTTGATGCCAAGGGAGCGGCGATCAAGAAGTTGCGCAAAGATTACGGTAACGCTGGTCAACGAGGATTGACGGAATTGATTGGAGCGGGTCAATTGCGTCCAACGGAAACTACGCAGAATTTCGAGGCTGTGGTGCGGAGTGGACAACCGCTGGAGCCGCTGACGAGCCAGTTGATGCTCGAAGCAGAACATCGGGAACTAAACAAACGAATCAAGGGATTTGACGCCAAGATCAGCAAGGGCCGACAACTTACGGAACCTGGTAAAGATCAAACGGTTTCGGGGTTGGGTCAGGGTGTAGAAATGGCAAGAGACCGAAGTGCCCGCGAGAACCTGACAAAACGCGAACTTGACATTTATTACCAAGTAAGAGGGCAATTCGCAGAGCGACGAGAATACATTGGGCGAATCGCCCAGGCGGCAGTCCTCGCCACACCGCCTGGTGAGCGGGTCGATATTGGAAACATCCCGAACTACACGATGCAAGAATTCGATCTCGGCGTTAGTCGGGGTCAAATCAGAGTTGGTGAAGTGATTTTATCCGGCACGAAAGGCATCCATTTCGTGGACGAGAAAGACATCCTCGACTCAAAAGATCGAATGTGGAAACTTCGTGGTGTGCCGCTAAGAGGAATTCAGTGATCGATGGTTTATCCTCCTGATCCGAACGAGTTGTGGGATCCCAGCGATGACGAGCGTGATATCGCTCTGGAGGAACCGCAACGTGCCCTGGAAGAGTCACAACAGTACCTTCCGGTAAGGCCGCCAATTTCTGTCGATGAAGGTTCCCAACTCTGGGATCCCGAAGAGGAATTCGTACCGACATTCACCGTCGAGAGGATGCAAAAAATACGCGGCGAGGGTTCGCTGGAATCGGCAGAACAATTCGCGGATATGATCGCTGCCGAAATCAAGGAACTACGGGAGAAGGAAACCGGATGGGCACAGAGAACTGTGCGAGGAGCGAAACGACTGCCCGTAATCGGGGGTCTCCTCAGTGCCGGTTCACTCTGGGATGTCTACAAGGCCAGCGAGCGGTACAACCAGGGCCAGTTCTGGAAGGGCGATGCCAAGGCGATCGCCGCCTACATGGCCGAGGCCGAGCGTTACGGTGACCTGGGCGTCTGGGACAAGGCCCTGGAAATCGTCCTCGACATCCCCGGTTACGGTGCCGAGATCGCACTGACCGGCAGCGCGATGACTGCAGGACGACAACTCGTCCGCAAGGTCGGAACCGAAGTTGCCGAGAAGATGGTCAAACGCGGCGTGCTGAAGACGGTCGGCACCGCTGCGGCTGGCAGAGCGGTTGCGAGAGGTGCGCAAATAGCTACCAGGGGCGTCGGTGCGGCCGGGGGCCTGGCCGTCGGTGGCGTGGCGATGGCTGCCCGCAGCCCGTGGTTGCTCGCTGAACAGGTAACGCAATACGCCGTACAGAATTCGCTCAAGGGTGAAGACAATGCGTTTGCCAAGGCACTCTTGCAGGGTCCGCTCTCAGCGAGCATCACGCTGGCGACCGAGTTTGCCGGCGGCTCAACGGCTGCGATGCTCGGGAGACTTCCCGGCATCCGCACGTTGAAGAAATTCGTTGCAACCAACTGGTTGAGTGCAGACAAGACACGCACCCTTGCCGGTTTTGGGAAACTCAAGGACCGGATCGGTTGGCACGGCATCATTGGCGAAATCGAGGAAGAACGCTGGGACGAATTGCTGCACGGGTTGACCGGGTTGACCGACGACTACGGTGCCATCCAGGGCATCTTCAGCGACGACCAGGCACGGCAGAGCGAGGCGTGGAAACAGATCGGTTCCGAGACGATTGCCTTCACCGCGTTTGGTATGCCGTTCACCGTGGCGAGTGCAGCCCAGTATCGACGCGCGGGGATGACTGCCAGGAAGGCACTGGAGAAGTTCGCCCAGTCGGATAACCCGAGTCGCACGCAGTACGATCGTCTAACCGAAGGAATCAGGGCGCACATGCCCGTTGAGGGGACACCGATCTCGGTGGAGGATGACGAAGGAAACACGGTAACCGAACCGTTCGATCCGGGAAAGAAACATCACCGACGTGCGGTTAGGAAGGACGCGCAGCAGATCCTGAACCAGTGGGATGCGATGGCTGCAAACGCGCCCCAGGATTATAAGGATCGAATGGTCGCGGAGGCCGAGGCGATCCTGGCGGCAACCGAGGACGTTGCGACTCAACGTGGTGCGATGGGCGCATTCGTTGACCGGTTGCTGGAAACCCGCGGTGACGGCGAAGCGATGTTGAAGGACGGTATCGACCTTGCGGAACTCAGGCGACTGCGCGTCCGGGTTGCGGGTGTACCCACCAACGCAGATCGGACTGCCGAGGAACTGGCGAGAGACTACCCCGAGGCGGCTGGCCTACTGATTGAAAGTGAGGAAACGGTTTCAGCGACACTGTTCGAGAAGTTGACCGGCATCCCGAATGCGAGCGAGAAGAAGATCGGGGAATTCGGTCAGCAGGTCCAGGACATCATCGGTGCCCAGTTCATGGAGTCACTGGGGAGGGCCGAGACGGCGCAGCAGCAGTTGTCCCAGGTCGAGGCAGATCAGGCCCAGGCCTTGTCTCAGGCCCAGGCTCAGGCAAGAGCGACCAGTCCGTTAACAGCGGGAGCCCCCGTTCC
>Ga0114900_1001675_pt1 | contig 13203 bp, 26 predicted proteins | sample MalvireepMed_231_FD_89685 | JGI IMG/M metagenome (GOLD analysis project Ga0114900, IMG submission 89685) | Marine viral communities from the Global Malaspina Expedition - Malaspina viral metaG DeepMed_231 | ecosystem: Environmental > Aquatic > Marine > Oceanic | place: Mediterranean Sea...
CGTCCCTCTTGCATCCGTACACAACTCACCGATCACACCGATTACACCGATATCACCGATTATATATATTGGAGCCGACCTTCCCGAAATTTTATGACCGAACTCCGCGCAACAAAAAAGGACCGGGGTTTCCCCCGGCCCTCAGTTACACACGGGAGGAATTACTTTTCAACTTCTGTCCAAATTCCGGTTCTGCCTTCGTCAAGATGGATTCCAAATCCGGTGTGTGTCAGCACTCGGCGAAGGAAATCTTTCTCGCCTTCTTTCCTACTGTCGAAGTAATGACCCGTGAAGGTAGCTCCATCACTTACCCGTTGATTCCACGTTATGTATTTAGTTTCACCTCTACGTGACTCTCTTACTAAGATGATGCGGCCTTCTGCGTCTTCGCGTCCTGCATTGGTATTAAATGTGGCTACTATTGCACTAAAATCGTCAAATTCTCTAAAGTTTTTCATGTCCTTCTCCTTGTGTGTTGTTGATGTAAGTATTCTATATGTTTCACGTGAAACGTCAAGAAGAATATGTATGCACCCCCATACCCGTCACGCACATAACTCACCGATCACACCGATTACACCGATAGTGCTACAGTTTTTTCTTTCTTTCTTTGGAGCCGACCTTCCCCGTTTTCTTCTGTCCGAACTGAGGACAAAAAAAACCCCCCATTTCTGGGGGGCTAGTTTGGTGGTGGGCGTGAATTACGCGGCTTTCGCTTTTTTGTAAGCGTTGACTCCAATCATAACCTTGCCAATGCCTTCAAAGTTTACACCTTGATTACCGCCGGTCGAAGCAAGAGTAAAAGATTTACCGCTGCCTGAAAGAGATCCCTTTTTATCAAAAGGAATTTCAATAGTTAATACGTCTTTAGCCTTATTCAAAGTTGCTTTCATAACAATATTCACTTTCCATCAAACACGATCACTTAATTGCAATCGATAAAAACATTTTAATCGAAGTTCGAACCATTGTCCACATATTTTTTTCACTAAATATCCACCCCATTACCGTACCACACTCACCGATAGCACCGATATCACCGATGACACCGATGATTTTGGTTTGTCTGTCTGAGCCGACGCCCCCCATCGTTTCCGCGCCCCCAATTTTGCCCCCAAAAAAAGTGCTTGACAGTGCTATTTATGCAACAGTCGGCCCTTCTGTCCCAGATAGTGCTTGACAGTGACATATATGTGACAGTTCCCCCCTGTCTGAACCTAAACTGGTTCTAGTTTGTCCCAAACCAGTTCAGTGTTATGTAAGATTCTGTTTGTGTGTTACGTGGCTGTAACAAGTGTCTTACACCCCCCTTTCCCCCTGTTGTACCTGTCTGCCGCACATAGAATCCTATCGGTCACCCACCTAATATCTATTCTGTACAGGGGATTGTGTCATTTTTGCAACACAAAAAAATTAATTTTGTTTCTGGTTATTTTTTTGCTTGACCCGTCGCCGCCTAAAATCGTAGGCTATCCAAATTCGATATTCAACAAAGGAGAAATTAACCATGATAATCAAAACATTGAAGCAAGCTGAAGAAATTGCTGGTGTCTTGGGCAACGTTCATAAGATGCCCGGATATTCGTATGGTTTGCCAGCGAATCGCGGCACCTATGTTCCGGCTGTATGTAACGAAAAGGGATGGACTATTCCCCCACAATACGGGTGTAATTTCGGGGCCAAGCTGGCTAAGAGAGAGGGTACACCGTGCTTCAACTGCTACGCGGATGAACGTGGCAACTACACGTATCCTTCCGTTCACGTCAATCGTACAAAGCATGCTGTTGCTATCTTTCACCCGTTGTGGAAATACGCAATGGTTAAACTTATCGGCCACCGCATTAATCCACTTGATCCCTACTTTCGTTGGGTTGACAGTGGTGATGTGGTCAACGCTCAAATGCTCGAAGATATCTTCTGGATTGCACGTCAACTACCTACCATCAAATTTTGGCTACCTACCCAAGAACGCAAGATCGTTAAGGATGTTCTGTCTCGAACATCTGTACCAGATAACCTCTGTATTCGTATATCCTCTGCAAAGGTGGATAACCACAACGTCAAAGAACGTGGCAACCTATGTAGTAGTTCAGTCAGTACTACGGGTGATCACGACTGCCCGTCTGAACTACACGCTAACACATGTGGCCCGTGTCGTGCCTGTTGGGACACTGAACACAAACACACAATCTATAAGGAGCATTGAGATATGATTTACTTGAACGCAATAGATGTTATCGGGATTAAAACGTCCAACCCTGTCAGACAGAGTAACGGAGAGTGGTTGTCTAAACTTATGATCACTACAGGTGATGGAAGGATTGTAGTCACCTGTTTAGCTGAGAACATACAATCTTTGAACGCTATGGTTGTTGAAAACATATATTCAACAAAGGAGGACAAATAATGGTGTACAATCGGAATAACCAGAAACCGCAACCTGATAAACCCCACGTCATAACCACACGTAAGTGCCTCATGTGTCGGGTGGAGTTTACTTCACAACACATAGGCAACCGTGTCTGTTCAGACTGTAAGCAGAAAACGGATTGGAAAAACGGACACATGGGGGGGAGGCTATGAGTACAACGGAACTATTATTAGAAGATATCAAGCAACGGAGGGGGAGGGCGGTAGGATACAGAGAAGGTAGAAAGGGTTTTAATCAGCGTATGAGGTATCTTAACAGAGATGTAAGAAACAAAAACAGATATCTAAAAACAAGAAAGGAGAAATACAATGCGAGATCATTACTACGTGCTTCTGTACTCAAAGATTAAAAACGGGAAGGGGTATCTATGGTACTTCGACGGGTACTTTTTCAAGACACGGGCTAAAGCAAGTGACTTTGTGGAGTATCGGTGGCTGTATGAGACTCCTCACGCAGAGGATATTGTTAAACACCCACGCGGTGTAGACCTGTCCAAGTTTAAACTTATCAGTGCAACAGACGGCACATGGGAGCAACTATAATGGCATTAAACCTACGAGATTTTATGCTGTATCAGAAACACTTCTTTGATCCCCTTCTTAGGTCTGTACCACTAGACGTACATGCAGAGATTACAAAACTAACGAAGGATAAGACAGTGTATGATTACAAGAATCACATTGACATTCCCGATACAATAGCGGAGACTGTCAAAAGTGTAGCTGGTGTCGATGACATCAGTAATGAGAGTCTGGATGATATCAATTCTTTTCTGAATGGTTTAGAGAAGCATCTGGACAACCATGTTAACTCAAGCAACACAAAGGAGTAACTATTTATGCTTGATAATTTTCCATTAGTAACCCCGTTAAGTCCATCTGATATATTCCCAGAGAATCCAGATGTATTCTTCGAGACTTCGTTTGAACCTCTGAACTTTTCAGACGTAAACATTGATATGTTCGGAGAGATGAAGTTAGGTGATAAAGCTGGTAATTACTGGGGTGTCCGTAGATTAGATACACCAGATACTTGTTTAGGTGTTCACCTTGATACTTACACCCACACCCCTAATACTGACTTCTTTCACGGTATACAGGATCAGTTGTTAGAGTTCTTTGAACCCCATCAATTAGGGGATGTCATTGTCAAGGACTCTGTATCTTATGGGGGTAAATCTACCATCCGTGAGTATCAGTTCCCTTCCATCACCCACGTTATCCGTACAGATAAACTTGCTTCGTCTGTAATGTTTCGCGTGATAGCTTGGAACTGTTTTGACGGGTCATCTAAGGCACGGATCATGTACGGTAGCATAGATTCATTCTGTACTAATGGTCTTGTTAGCGGAGACTACGAGGCTAACGTCGGTAAACGTACATCTGGCTTTAGACTTGATGGTTTTCTGGGCCGTATGACAGAAGGTCTGCAACGGTTTGAAACAGATGCCCAGTTGATACAGGGGTACGCAGAGTCTAAGGTTATCCTTCCGTATGTGGAGCAGTTCTTTGAGGAGTTGGGTGTTACTAAGCAACAGTCTGAACGACTCAATGAGCAGTTCAAGAGAGAAGCATATGATCGCGGTTTGAATCTGTGGTCTGTTATAAGTGCGTTAACCTATGACTCTTCACACCGTACACTGAACACCACTAAACACGATCACGAAGGGGTGACTCGTATCGGTGATCAACGTCAGGTTGCTAGGTGGTTGAAGTCTAACGCATGGTCACACTTGTGTGAAAGAGCGGCATAGTATGAACAAGTTTACCTTGTTCTACTTCTGTCTCATTGTATTTGTTTTTGTAGTTGCATTTATTAACTGATTAGAGTTCGGAGGCAATCGGATTTGACGTAGGTAAGTGGCAGTATCAGCGGAATAAAAAGAGATATCTTGAAGTGGAGTCGATTGTCATCCTATGCACCTTGCTCCCAAAGATATCATCTGCCACATTCTTTCACAACCCAGATACAGGAGGGTACACTAGTGAGTAACGACATTAACACGATGCTAATGGAACAGTTCTACAACGAAGCCCAAACATACGGGTTGAGTGATAACCGTTCCCAACTGTACGCTAACTGGAGAATGGTTCGTGATGGTCACGGATCTATATCTAAATTTCTAAAGGAGAACATTGAAAATGCAGGAACATAACGTAGAACGTATCAAGGCTGATACATATCGTAACTTTCGTATACAGCAACTCGAAGATAAGCTGCTTCGATCTGAAGAGCTAGTGCGGCAACAGGCAGAAACAATTGAGCAGTTGGGTGAGCAAGCTAGACTACTCCAGAATACAGTTAAGATGGGACAGGAGGAGTTAAACAACGCTTATAAACGTTGGGCAGAATATGCTGATAAGGAGTACATGAAGCGTCTTGGTGAATCCTCTGTTATATCAGGTGAACTGATAGATGTTACTACTTAAATCAGCCCTTATCTGTATGGCCCTCAACGTGTACTACGAAGCCCGTAACCAACCTGTTGAGGGTCAGATGGCGGTCACCTACACCGTACTGAACAGGGTCAAGGATAACCGCTACCCAGACAAAGTATGTGACGTTGTATATGAGGGTCAGCACTCCAAGATAACTGGCATGCCTTTAAGGGATCGATGTCAGTTCTCTTGGTACTGTGACGGTAAACCAGACAGACCCCATGACCTCGACGCTTACAGGTGGGCAGAGATAATTGTCAGGCACGTGTGGGATCAACAAGACAACGACATAACAGGTGGGGCTACACACTACCACTCTATCGATGTTAAACCAGAGTGGGCAAAGGGTAAGACATTCTTGGGACGTGTTGGTGATCATCTGTTTTACAGGTGGGAAAGATGAAGCGTAGGAATCCATTTCACAAGACATTGACACACTTCAAACACAAGGTAGTTCCATCCAAGAAGATATATAACAGGAAGAAGAATAAAAAAAACACAGAGGAAATGGATAAGGCACCGACGCATTTGAAGCTGTGTGACATTTATGCAACACGTAAAAATTAATTTCAAAAAAGTTCTTGACGTTAAATTTTTTTGAGCTTAGTATCAGGTCGAGTCAAAATTAAATTTCAAAAATGTAATTAACATTGAAACTGTTAGTTACTATTAGATACAAAGGAGAATTTCGTGGAAGACATTATTAGCTTAACACCTAAACAAGTTAAAGGTTTGGTGTGGCATTTGAACGAAGAACTGTATCGTCAACAGGTACACGGTGGTAATGACAGTCGTATTATTACTGAAAGGCTAGTGGAATTGTGTGTTAATTGTTATAACAATACTAATATTGCTTCTTCGTTTGAAGAACAGGAAAAAGATCAGGCTGAGTTAGAGCTTTCTCACGGATTGAAGTGGTCTGATAAAGAATACAAAGAAGCTTTTAAAGACTCCTGATAATGGGACAGTTCATCAAGCACGAAGCGTGTGAAGAATGTGGTTCTTCAGATGCTAACGGTATCTACGAAGACGGCTCTAGCTGGTGCTTTAGTTGTTTAACTTATAAATTTCACAAAGGAGATAAAGGCATGGCTGAATCAGTACGCACTGCAATACTGGAACAGTTCGAGAAACTACCCACTGAAGGTTTTATTTCTGCTATTAAAGACAGGGGAATTAATGCTGACGTGTGTAAAACATACAATGTTAAAGTCAGAACCAACGAAGACGGTGACATCACTCACCACTACTATCCCTACTATGATAAGAATGATTCCCTTGTTGCTTACAAGATACGTGAAGTAGCAAGTAAGAACTTTCGGACATCAGGAAGCTGGCCTCAAACTGGTTTGTTTGGTCAACAGCTTTTCACCAAGCCTACTTCTTGGATCACCGTATGTGAAGGAGAACTGGATGCCCTTGCTGTACGTCAGATGCTTGGTAATTATCCTGTTGTGTCCATCCGAAACGGTGCTGCCTCTGCTTTAAAGGATTGTAAAAGATCACTCCAGTTTCTTGATCAGTTTGATAACGTAGTCATTTGCTTTGACTCTGATAAGGTTGGGAAGAAAGCGGCTAAAGAAGTAGCGGATCTGTTTACTCCGGGCAAGTGCCATATTCTCACTACCGAATTGAAAGATCCTTGTGAATATCTCATGCAGAGTAAACCTAAATCATTTGTTACTGAATGGTTTGAAAAGAAGAAACAATATACTCCAGAAGGTATCATCTGTCTTGCAGATATGTGGGATTCTCTTTCCGAAAAGGACGACATTGAAACTGTCAATTACCCGTGGTCAGGCTTACAACATCTGACATACGGTATGAGATTGGGTGAGCTTTGTACCTTTGCGGCAGGGACAGGTGCTGGTAAGAGTACAGCAGTACGGGAGCTTGCTTACCACATACTGATGAACAGCAGTTACAACATTGGTATGATCTTCCTTGAAGAGACTGTTAAACGTACTGGTCTTGCACTGTTGGGCATGCATGCTAACAAACCTATGCACTTACCGACGTGTGAGTACACCGACGATGAGTTCAAGGACGCTTTCGATGCCATCAATATGGACAGACGTGTGTTTCTCTTTGATCACTTTGGTTCTTGGGGTATCGATCAACTCCTGTCTCGTATAAGATTTATGGCTAAAGGACTTGACTGTAAGTTTATATTCCTTGATCACATATCTATTATCGTTTCATCTCAGGACTTTGGTGATGAACGTAAAGCCATAGATGAGATTATGACCAAGCTTCGTATGCTGGTACAGGAACTGGACATCCATCTTGGTATTGTTACCCATCTTAAACGGGTAGCTAACGGAGCGCATGAAGAAGGACACAGTGTATCGTTGAGTCATCTTCGCGGAAGTCAGGGAATTGCCCAGCTATCAGATATGGTACTGGGATTGGAACGCGACAGCCAGAATGAAGATGTTGATATACGTAACACAACATTGATACGTGTGTTGAAGAACAGGTTCAGTGGAGACACTGGCCCTGCAACTTATTTAAGATACGACAGAACAACTGGTCGGCAGACTGAAATAGACAAGTCTGAAATGGAAACTGAAGAAGGAGAAGAGACTGATGAAACAACAAAGCCAGACGACGAAAGCAAAATGTTCAGTCAGGTCATCGATGGGTAATGAACATTGGCGTACCAAACCTTCCAACCATCCTGACTATCGTAAGCAGTATCAGGGTAAACGTCGAGCGGAACAGAAATCAAAGTCTGTTAACTACAAAGGAGGAGTGTGTCAAAAGTGTGGTTGGTCTTTTGAGTGCCTTGATGTATTTGACTTTCATCATATTGATCCTGACGAAAAAGATATAAAGGTTGCTGATTGGATGGGAAGAATTAAGTGGGCAACATTAAAAAAAGAGTTAGACAAGTGTATTCTTTTGTGTTCCAACTGTCACCGTATATATCATGCGGAGCTACGAGAGGAAGAGTATGAAGCTAATCCTTGACATAGAAACTGATGAACTGGATGCAACCTGTATCCATTTGGTTGTGTGTAAGAACATTGACACGGGTCAGGTAACATCCTTTAGAGAGTGGGACAAGGACATCCTTCAGTCTTACCTTGATGACACTGACCAGCTTATTATGCACAACGGTATTTCATTTGATCTTCCTGTACTCAACAGGTTGTGGGGTATTACTTTTCCTTATCGCAAGGTGCTGGATACTCTTATCATTTCCCAACTTCACAATCCTATACGTGCAGGAGGAAACAGTTTAGATAATTGGGGAGACATTCTGAAGCTTGCCAAGCTACCTAAACCCGATTCATTTAAAGCCTACACCCCACAGATGCACCGTTACTGTGAACGAGATGTAGATGTTACGGAAAAGGTTTATCATTGTTTGAAGAAGGTGATGGTCGGTTGGTCAAAGCACTCAGTGAATCTGGAACACACAGTAAGACGGCTTCTTGATTTACAAACTAAACATGGATTCTTTATAGACCAACAGAAAGTTCACACTCTTGCTGCTACTCTGTCTGAAGAAAGCGGAGAACTTGAAGACCATTTGGTTGAAGTGTTTGAGCCTACTTACAAAGAGCTTAAAACAAAGACCAACATCATTCCGTTTAATCCTCAGAGCCGTCAACAGATCGGAGACAGACTGATGAAGCGAGGGTGGAAGCCTACCCTGTTTACTGAGAAAACAGGTCTTCCTATAGTAAATGAAGCTACTCTTTCAGACTGTGACATTGCAGAATCCGCACACCTCTTACGATACATGCTGTTACAGAAACGGTCAGCACAGATTTCATCTTGGGTTAAGTCAATAAACCCTGACACTGACAGGGTACATGGAAAGGTTATAACGATAGGTGCGGTAACGAATCGTATGAGCCATAACTCTCCCAACATGGCTCAAGTACCAGCAGTTCATTCACCATACGGAAAGGAATGTCGTGAGTGCTGGACAGTGGAGGACATTGACAACTACCGTTTGGTAGGTGCTGATGCGTCTGGGTTAGAATTACGTTGTTTGGCTCACTACATTAACGATCCCAATTACACAAAAGAAATACTGGAAGGTGATGTACACACGGCTAACCAAAAGATGGCTGGTCTGGCAACAAGAGATCAGGCCAAGACTTTCATCTATGCCTTTCTTTACGGAGCAAGCGGAGCCAAAATAGGTTCTATAGTAGGAAAGAGTCCTGCTACAGGGGCAAGATTAATTAACAAGTTTCTTACAGCTATGCCCAAGCTTGCTTCTTTCCGTGAGAAAGTGATTGACGAAGGTGTTGAAACTGGTATGGTCGCAGGACTCGACGGCAGATTTCTAAGGATTAAAAGTCAGCACTCTACTGTTAACACACTACTTCAAGGAGCAGGTGCAATCATTTGTAAAGAATGGCTTTGTCACATAACCAAGTACGTAAACGATAAAGGATTAGATGCCAAACCTGTAGCTAATATCCACGATGAAGTACAGTTTGAAGTCCATAAAAAGGATGCAGATACTTTCTCTCTCCTTTCAAAACGGGCAATGAAAGACACGGAAGAGAGCTTGAATGTACGCTGTCCTCTCGACAGTGAATCTAAGATTGGATTAAATTGGGCAGAGACACATTGACATGACTACTAAATTTGCATCCGTTGAAGAAGAAAAGGCTTTTAGATCTATGGTTAAAAAAGAAAACGATACAAAGATAACACCCGTGTCTGTAGAAGCAGAGTGGATCGACAACGCTTCTTCTAAAGCACAGTCGTTAGGTGTTCTTAACAATTCTATTTCAAAAGGAAAGGGAAACCTTATAGGATTTGTTGGTGAGTATGCTGTACTTTCTTTTATTAAAGACGGTCACATGTCTAACACTTATGACTATGACATTACTACACCTACAAGTACCATTGATGTAAAGACAAAGGGATGTTCTTCAGTTCCACTTGATCATTACGTATGTTCTATTGCAGCTTACAACACCAAACAAAAGTGTTCTCACTACGCATTCGTAAGAATGTTTTATGACTTTGAAAAGTGTTGGGTGCTTGGGTGGATAGAAAAGGAAAAGTATTTTGACGAAGCGAAGTTCCTTAAACAAGGAGAGGAGGATGGTGACAACGGATATATTGTAAAAGCAGACTGCTATAACCTGCCGATAAAAAAGTTGAACGACATTGAATTTTTTTCTTGACACGTTGTTTTGCTTGGTTTACGGTGCGTTTTAGTCAAGACTTAATTGAAACTTATTGAAACTGAAAGGACTCTAAAGATGCCAGTAATTTCTGGAAAGGCGTATTGGCCTAAACTCCATACACCAATGGGAACCAACTTGGCTCCCGACGACAAACGGTATTCTCTGGATGTAGGTAATCTTGATAAAGATAATATCAAGCTTGCTAAAGATCTGGGAATGAATATCAAAACCGACGATCCTAATTCCGGTAAAGCTAACGCTGGAATAAAGGATAAGTTTGTTACTCTTAAAAAGTACGGTTTTGATTATAACGGAAACCTGAATCCGAAACCATCATTGGTTGACTCTAATAACAACCAGCTTTCGGAGGACATGTACAAGAAACTTGGTAATGGTTCGGGAGTTAACGTCAAGTTTACTTCCAAAACAACCAAGAGTGGTTTCCATCAGTTTCATTTACAATCAGTTCAGGTAACATCATTGATCGAATATGATGCACCTGATTCTGAAGTAGATGACACTGCATTTGAAACGGTTAAAGGGGGATATACCTCCTCGTCTGTGTCAGAAGAAGACGCACCGTTCTAACTATATGAGGTGATAGCATTATGACTTCCTTATCTACCATTCCAGAAGATCTACAATCTTTGTGGTCTAACGGGGTTTCTCCTTCCCCTGAAGACCTTAAAGTATTCTGTGATAATGTAGCTGATGCTGTCACCTCATCCTTTCAAGAGGCAGTATCCCAAGAACCTAGAACCATACTTCGTATGTCTTCTATTGGTAAACCTGCCCGACAGTTATGGTATGAATCTAAATATGTAGATGAACCGGAAGAGCTAGACTACAGCTTACGTATCAAATTTCTTTATGGACATCTCCTCGAAGAACTCCTTGTCCTTCTTCTTAAAATGTCAGGACATTCTGTAGAAGATCAGCAACTTGAACATGACATTGACGGTATTAAAGGACATCAGGATGCAAGAGTAGATGGTGTCCTTGTTGATTTTAAATCTGCTTCAGGAAGATCGTTTGCTAAGTTTAAGAATCAAAGGTTGGTAGGTGATGATCCGTTTGGATACGTTGCCCAGATCTCTGCTTACGCTGAAGCAAATAAAGATAAGGAAGCTTCCTTTATTGTTATCGATAAACAATCAGGTGAAGTTACCGTGATGCCTCTCCACTCTATGGAGATGATAGATCCTGTAGAAAGAATAAAAAGTTTAAGGGAAGCACTTGAACAAGACACTCCTCCTGACAAGTGTTACTCACCTGTACCTGATGGACAGTCAGGTAACTTAAAGCTTAGTTCAGGTTGTACCTACTGTCGCTTTAAATTTGAGTGCTGGGAAGATGCTAATGAGGGCAGAGGATTACGTGGTTTTAAATATGCTAATGGAATCAGATACTTAACCTCCGTAAGAAAGACTCCTAATGTCGAAGAAATCACGCCCGGTTTTTAGATCTAAGTTTGAAGAGATGGTCTATGAAGATCTATCTCACAGAGAAATCAAAATGGAATATGAACCATTTAAAATTGACTACACTATTCCTGAGACTTATAAAAAGTACACCCCTGATTTCGTACTTGAGAATGGAATTTGTATTGAATGTAAAGGATGGTTCCCTTTAGATGCTCGTAAGAAAATGATTTTTGTACGAAGTTCTAATCCTCATCTTGACATTCGCTTTGTTTTCATGGATGCTGATACCCGACTAAAAAAGAATAGTTCTACTACATTGGGACAGTGGGCTACTAAACATAAGTTTATGTGGGCAAGAGAGACTGTACCGAAAAGCTGGGTTGATGAAAAAGAAAGCAGGAATAAAGATGGGGATAGAAGTGAGGCAGACCACCGCCTTTACTTCAGTCGCTATGGAGCCTATGCGCCTGTCTGAAGTTTCGACAGCAGGAAGTGATGAAAGTTCGTGGAGTTATTTTGAAAACAAATATATTTTTAATGAAGAACAAGAAGAGTCCAAACAAACAAGTCCAGAGCGAGTTATGTTTATAGCTGTATTTCTTCAATCTCTTCTTGACGCAACTAAACCTGAGTACGAAGGAGAACCACGTTTGTCTGTAACAAATCGTGACTGTGCTATTAAATGGTTCACTCAACCAGCTTGTGTTACAGCTTCTACATTTGAACCTATTTGTGAATTAGCAGGGATTGATCCAGAGTATGCTAGAAATTACTTTAATTTAATAATGGAAGGGGAAAGGGAGTTTACGTACAGACGTATCAATATACTGTTGAACTCAACAAAGACATGACAGAAGAAAAAGAATCCGTATTCGATTTAGATAAAGAACAGATCGTTTTATATAACGACATCTATAAACTGATTAGTCCTCATATAAAACCAAATGATCCTGACTCTTTGATGATGACATCAGGTACACTACTTGCTATTTCTATCCAGCTTTATACAGCTTTGTACAAGGATGATGATCCTATTGAAAAGATATTAGAGAACGCTAAAGAATCTCTTCCCAAATTACGGGAATCTATACACGGACAACTACACGCTGCAACTTTCCATTAAGAGAGGTATCTATGTTTATTGCATTTACTATAATTTCGTCCTTGCTTTTTGTTTCGGAGAAGAGTACATACTTTGAAAATGTTCAACAGCAAATGGACGCTGGTGCGGAGTGGCATTACATAGGAAAGACCGCTGCTAATCCAAACGCTGAACAGATCTTTACCTTTCCTTCAGAGAAAGGACCAAAAACAATTTTGTTTAAACTTAAATAATCTTTAGTGCTAAAGGAGAGAGATAAAGTACAATGAAGAATGATCCTGTAAACAATCCACTTCATTACAATCGTAAGAATATTGAAGCTATTTGTGCTATTGAAGCCAGCATGGATGAAGAAGAGTTTCGTGGATATCTTAACGGTAATACACTTAACAACATGTGGCGTTATAAGTATAAAGATAGCCCCGTAGAAGATCTCGAAAAAGCACAGAACTACCTTAACCTCTTGATACAAAAGGCAAAAGAACATTATGGCTCGTCGTCGAAAGACTCCTAATCCTAAACATGACTACATGGCATCCAAGCACAACGCTATGATATTAGTTAATAATATTAAACTGAATATGAGGAGCCATAACTATACCGACTTTGATATCTGGTGTGAGAAAGAGAAGTTAGGTAATGA
>Ga0114900_1001676_pt1 | contig 13187 bp, 16 predicted proteins | sample MalvireepMed_231_FD_89685 | JGI IMG/M metagenome (GOLD analysis project Ga0114900, IMG submission 89685) | Marine viral communities from the Global Malaspina Expedition - Malaspina viral metaG DeepMed_231 | ecosystem: Environmental > Aquatic > Marine > Oceanic | place: Mediterranean Sea...
GCCAAGCGGATCATTCGCTCTTCTGATGGACAATCCATTTTTGGCACGGCGTAAACACTGACCCATTGTGCTGTCGTATCGGCAGGGTTTTGCACACCGGCATCGGCGGCTGGTGTCGCATCGCAGCCGCAACGATCGCCATCGGATTTGCTCATGATACGGCTCCACTTGAAATCGAAGATGGGATCATTAAAAACCTTATAGCTACCATAAGGTCAATAACGCAGAGAACCGAAGAGGATTCGCGCGATGCGCATTGGTCAGTTAGCAAGGCTAGTAGGGATTGATACACAGACGATCCGCTTCTATGAGCAGCAGGGATTGTTACCTCCGCCTAATCGTCAGCCGAACGGCTATCGGGTTTACAACGAGAAGCATGGCGAGCGGCTAGCGTTCATCCGACGCTGCCGAATTCTGAATCTTTCACTTCCAGAAATTCATGCACTCCAAAGTTACCAAGATGACCCTGGCCGGCCTTGTGCGGCCGTTAATGCCTTGCTTGATGATCACATTTCTCAAGTCAGGTCTCAGATAGCCGCTTTGCAATCACTGGAACGACAACTCGTTTCGCTGCGGGCAAATTGCAACGATGGGCGGGAAGTTAAGGCTTGTGGAATTCTCGCGGGAATAAGCGAGGACGCATGCGTTAAATGAATGGCGTTCGGCGCGCGGGGCTGAACATCTCGGCCATATGATCCCGGGTCCGCATGCGCATGCGGTAGATTAAGGCCAGCATCAGCGTGTAGCGCTTCGGCAGTAAGCAGTCCTTCAACTCGGCTACGTCCGACGCCGCGGCTTGGGCAGCAATGTGGCGGATCTTAGTGTCGACAATTCCTTCAAAAATGGAACCCAGATCCCCGAAGCTCTCTAGCTAAGCCAGATGGTCGATCAGTACCTCTAGGTGCTTGCGAGATGGCTTCTTGGGTGACTGCTTCAGCGTATTGAAGTCACTCTGGCGTCGGCCGAAGTCAGTGTCGAGCAGATCCTTTAGCTTGTGGATCACCTCGACTGGCGTTCTGGTTACTACGAGGTTGAATATTGCCTCTTGGGATTCGGCATGAATTCGCTCAGCGAGATCATTTAGAGTCGAGTAATCTTGGCAGATCAGCTCTTCGATTACGGAGTTGATGATGTCGGCGCGCTGGTCAAGCACAAACGACATCGCTTTGGCATGCCGCTCGGCGAGCTCCATGGCATCGGAGCCGTAGAATACCGTCACACCGAGGCGAGCTCGGATCGCGTTCATGTGGCGATATTGCTGGAACCACTTGTATTCCGCGAGTTTCACCTTGCTACGCTGACCTAACTCTCCGCGAATGAAGTCCACCAGTTGACCAGGGACGTCGGTGATATCAGGAAAATATCGGAGCACCTGAAAGGTCTTGAGAAGAACGGCGAGATTGAGGTGAAAGGGGGCCTTGGACTTGCTCCGTACCCACTTAATCTCATCATCTGAGAACGAAAAATCACGCTGCAGTTCAGCTTTTGAATACGCCTTTGGCAGGGTGGGATACGCCGTACGCTCTAATGAAGCCATAGGAACTCCTTTTCTGAGGAGTCAGAAAAGATAGTCCACGATCAGAGGCTGTGCGGTCTATTTGGTAAACTCGTTTGGCATCAACACGTTACGAGCGGAGTGAGTGAATTTTCCCTTTATCTCGGCATGACCCCTCCAGTGGCCTCACCAAATCATCTTGAGCGTCGATTCAATGTCACCGAACCCAACAAGGTCTGGGTTACGGACATCACCTACATCCGCACCTATGAGGGCTGATTATTTTTGGCGGTGGTACTCGATCTGTTTTCGCGGCAGGTAATCGGTTGGTCGATGAAGCAGCAGATGACCAGCGACCTGGCTATCGATGCATTGCTGATGGCGGTTTGGCGGCGTAAGCCAAAGCAGGAGCTGATGATTCACTCAGACCAAGGTAGCCAGTTCAGCAGCGGCGACTGGCAGAGCTTCCTGAAAACCAACAACTTGCTTGGCAGCATGAGTCGACGTGGTAACTGCCATGACAACGTGGTAGCGGAAAGCTTTTTCCAGTTGCTGAAGCGAGAGCGGATCAGGCGAAAGATCTACAGCACCAGGCAAGATGCTCGCGCTGATGTGTTCGACTACATCGAGATGTTCTACAACCCAAAACGCCGGCATGGTTTCAACAACCAGCTGTCGCCGGTAGAGTTTGAAAAACGCTATTTCCAGAGCCTGGAAAGTGTCTAGGAAATCCGGGGCGATTCATGCACCATCATTTGCCTCCCCCTCACGCAAGGATTGGATCTCACCGCTTTCGATCTCTGCTGAGTCTGGGGAAGTTCCAGCAAAGCAATGAAAAGCCTTTTTAGACATACTCGATTGACCACTTCTGGCCCAAAGCGGACTACTACTCAGTGATAAACCAAGACTCTACTGCGGTTTGGCAGAGGCTAAGGATCGAGCCCTAGCGCTAGGCTCATTCGGATTATCGCCATAGCCGCATTACTAGTTACGCCACTAAACTACGCCGCCATAAGCAATAGCCCACAGTACTCTCCGGACTTCCTGTGCGCCACGGACGGAGGAGCAGCTGATAACTGGAGAGTTTCCACCAAGCGCTAAGTTTGGTCTGGCCATCCACTCCGACGCGAGTGCGCGATCCTCGAAAACTTGCTCCGCTAGATCCTGCACGTCTTTAAGCAGTTCTTTTTCCACCACATTTGGTTCCATATTCAGTCACTCGAATCACGGTCCGTGTTGATGACAGCCATTTGTAGCGACGTGCGACTAGCTATGTGGCAACAGGCCAAGCGCAACACTACAACGTCTTCGCGCTCGCTATTCTGTTCAGACTGCGCTTGCCTGTTGCGCTTGGCTTGCCGCCAGACTATCAGTCGGATGACGAAGCTTACTTCTCATATAGATTAGCGTGCCATGCAAGGAAGGGGATTCTGCTTCAGCAGGCGAACTAGGATATTGCTTGACGAACATTTGATAACAAGCACGTCAGAGGCTTCTGAAGTGCAGCCAGGCAGCATCCGCGCAGGTGCTGAGATGTGCTATGAGATGTGCAGAATGGAAACACTCGGAAATACGCGGCGCCGCATTCGGCGAGTGTTACAGGGAGAAATTGTAGGCAGGGAAATGTGCATATGTCATTGTAAGCAGACCAGCGAATAAGCGCGGCAGGCGATTCCGATGACGCTCATCTCTTCAAAGAGCTGGCTGGACCCAGTCCTTCCCGAGCTGCTTCCCCAGTCGATCATCGACAAGGCCGACGCACTTCCTGTCAAAGTGGGGTTTCTTGCCGGCCGGCTTGCTCCTGAAACGGCTGCTCGGTTGAGTAATTTGCTGCTCATCACCAATGCCTACTATTCGAACCTGATCGAGGGCCAGTACTGCGAGCCAGCCTCGATGCAGAAAGCACAAAGCACAGCGAGGAAGGAACGCCAGCTGCTCCGGGACCTTACCGTTCAGCATATGGATACGCAGCGGTTGTTCGAGCGCGCCATGCGCTGGAGGCGCCCTGAGTTCCGAGCCATGTTTTCGCCCCAACTGATTTGTTCCGTGCACGAGCGGCTTTTCAGCGGGACAGGCGAAACCAGCCGGCGTATGTCAGACGGCAGGTTCCTGGTGCCCGGACAACTGCGTAGCGGGCCTGATGACGAAGTGGTAGTTAGGAATCACGTCGCACCAGCCGCGGCGGCCGCCCGGTCGATGCTAGAGCATCTGCAAACATTCTTTGGCTCGAGTCTGGATCCCCGGCGCCGGCTTATCGCTGCGCTTGCCAATCACCACCGACTGGCATGGGTTCACCCGTTTCTCGACGGCAACGGCCGTGTGGCGCGCATGATGACGCATCTGCAGCTCGCTCAGCTTGGCCTTCAACCGTACCTTTGGTCCCTGTCGCGTGGGCTGGCTCGCCGGCACGATGACTACTACCGAGTGCTGTCTATGGCAGATCGCCCGAGAGAGGGTGATTACGATGGCCGCGGGCAGATGTCGCAAAAGTACTACTTCGCTTTCATCGAGTTCATGCTCGATGTCTGCCTCGACCAGGTCGATTACATGACCGAGGCTCTAAACAGAGAAAAGCTGCGGGAAAGGGTTATCCGGTCCTTCAAAACGAATGAGCGCCTTTTGGCTATCGGGGCTCGAGCGGAAAGTGCACCGGTTGTGCTGGCCTTGCTTACACAAGGTTTTCTGCCTCGCAGCGAGTTCAAGGCGTTCACTGGACTGTCGTCGCGTGCATCAATCGATGAGCTTTCCCGGCTAGTTGGTGCTGGGATTGTTGTCAGCCCAACGCCCAAGTCGCGAACAGTCGAGCCGGGCCTTCCGGCGTGGTTTGCTCAAGACATCTTCCCTGATCTTCATGTCTCTTCCGGTAACAGGCCTGCAGGCCTGGGCCTTGTGATGTAGCCCTTACAGCCGCGTTAGCAGCTGACGCCATCACCCTCCCGTGTTCGGCATAAATTTCACTCTTCAGCCCGAAGGTATGGTTGAACCTGAGCAGCTACCAAAGCTAATAGTTGCTCAAAGTCTTGATTTTGATCCTTTACTAAATACGCCCTAAACAGCAGGGACAATGGATGAATTCCCAGGCGACCAGCAAGTTCGTCGACCTTCTCTAAAGTCGGACTTTTGAGTCCGCGCTCCAAGATGCTGAGGTAGGTACGACTGCTAACGTCTGAAAATGACTCCTGAGTCAGTCCTTGCGCTTTGCGAGCGTCTCGAAGGGCTTGCCCGAATGCTTCATTTAGCTCCATTTCGCCAACCCGCAAAAGGAACTATAAGGCACTAGCGCACACTATAGAGCTACAAACTATAGTGTTCATTTCTGGTGGAGGTCTTTATGTTTACCACGCACCTGCAAGCTCTTGATTTAGGAATCGAGCCGAACGGACTCGGTTTCCAGCTATGGGACACCGTAGAGATGCTCGGCCAGTCGTCATGGTTTTTTGTGAACATAGCGATTGGTTCCGGAGCAAATATCTGTCCGAAATCTGCATTTTTTGCCAGTTGGCGCAATCTGGATGAGCTATTGAAAGCCCAGAATGAGGAACTAAGCGTAACTAATGTCATGCTTGTTAGTTCGCCGGTTCTCAATGGGACTAAACACTGGCGGATGGAGAGACTGGTGTCACTTTATCTTGCCCTTGAGCAGGCCGGGGGCGAGCTCCGTTGTGTCTATGATGTAGCTGACACGACCTATGTAGAGCCCAGCACCGTCGCGGCGTTGGTTGGAGAGTTTTTGATTTACCGAGAAAGCGGGTCTTGACTAACCCGATGGGTCCTGACGACACCCAGTTATTTTCTCATTTTTAACGAGAAGCCACATTTACACGCCCAAAAACAGTTGCTGCCTTTAGCTTGTCGTTTGCAAAGTTGGACGGCACAACCCTGGTGTTACGTCTTGCCTAGGTCATGCGGATGAGAGATTAGCTTGAGTGAGCGGCAGGTACGAATGATGGGGTTTTATTTTTTAAAATCGAATGCGGATATATTCAAACAAAGCGCGTTAAAATCTAGAAGTAGCCACTCTTTAATTGCGCCAATCGTTCCATTACTTCGTCCATGCGTCCGCCTCTTGCTGCCTCGAGAGGGCTGAGGCCATTGAGGTAACCTTTAGGATTCGATAACCAGCGATCAGCCATCTCTCTTGATGAAAATATTGTCAGAGCGAGATTCTCGAGTTGCTGCACTTGATAGTGATTTTCATGGCATGCGTCGGACATGGAGGGGGCTTCCGGATGCACCGGCGAGCTTGTTACGACGATGCGTTTCATTCCGTCAGCTGTTACCTCCCAAATATATAATCTATCGCCGGCGGTAATATGCATTGATCTAACCAATTGCTCCGGAAGCTCTATAAGATATTTTCCGCTAATGTGCTTTACAAAGGTATGCATAATTTCCCCATTTTCTGCTTGAAAAGCTGAGTCTCAGGGTGTCCCGCAGTTTCGCACAATCATAGAGGATACTACTTAGCCCGGGCTGGTTATATGCGTGATTGAACCTATTAGTAAAGCCCAGTCTTGCTCTTCTCATGATTTATTTACAGATACTTTCGTCGGTCCTTCACTGATGATACTCATCAGTAGCTAAAGCTTCGTTCATAGTGCGGTCTGCAATGTGTTGCCGTTAGGGGCGCGATTAATCATTTCGTAGAGCCATTTCTCCATCGTAGGCTATAAGCCATGAAGCTGCTTCAACTGGCTTGGGCAAGGCAGCTGACTTATAGCAGTCTATGCGTGAAATGGGCCTATTGTTCAGAAGGGCGCGTGACGTTACGATATGTGAGCACATGCTGCATGCAGCAAAAAAGGCAGCTGGCCAAAAACAGCATGCTGGACCGAGCGCATCGCTCGGCTAGCAATATCATCGTGGAAAAGCGATTTTGTAAAGATTTTCTACCTGTTCAGGCTAAAACCATACGAATTTCTTTACAGTTCAGTATCTGCGCGGTGTTGGATGGCGCGCAGCTGAGGGGTAAGCAAAATTTTCGTAAGCTGCAAGGTAGATACTACCATTTTAGAGTTCACTCCATGCGAATGCGCCTGATGCTGTTGGGCGGCGGTAATGCCCTGGGTCAGGCGCTTATCCGCCTGGGTGCCGAGGAGGACATCGGCTTCCTCGCGCCACGCCCGCCCAGCCAGGGCTGGGATGCGCCAAGTCTGACTACTTTGCTCGACGATAACCGCCCGGATATCGTGATCAACCTCGCCTATTACTTCGACTGGTTCCAGAGTGGGCGTGTCGATGAAGCGGTGCTCGCCAGTCAAGAGCGCGCAGTCGAGCGCCTGGCCGAACTGGGCCAGCATCATCAGTTTGTACTGATGCAACCGTCCAGCTACCGCGTCTTTGATGGGGCCAGAACCACCTCCTACAGCGAGAAAGACGAGGTGGCGCCGTTGGATGCTCGCAGCTGCGCCCTTTGGCGTATGGAGCAGAGTGTGCGTTCGCTTTGTCCTCGGCACGTTTTGCTGCGGTTTGGTTGGTTGCTCGACGATAGCTCAGAGGGCTTGCTGGGTCGGTTCCTTCAGCGTCTTGAGCAGAACGACGAGCTGTGTCTCGCTGATGATCGTCGCGGCAACCCCACGCCCGTTGAAGATGCTGCGCGGGTCATTCTGGCTGTGTTGAAGCAGCTCGATTGCGAGGCGCCGTTGTGGGGCACCTATCACTATGGTGGGCACGAGGCGTCAACCCCGTTGGTGGTTGGCCAAGCGCTTCTGGCCGAAGCGGCTAACCATCGCCAGCTGGCGGTTGCGAGCCTGACTCCCATCGCACACGCCGCCTGCTCGGATGCAGCGGACGAGCCGCAGCATGGCGTGCTGGCGTGCAAGAAGATATTCAATACCTTCGGCATCAAGCCGCGCGCCTGGCGCACTGGGCTGCCGAGCCTGCTGGAGCGCTACTATCGACATGGCTGACTTACCGATTCTGGTTACCGGTGGCGCCGGTTTCATTGGCTCCAACCTTATCGATGCGCTTGTCGCGCGAGGCTACCCTGTTAGGGTGCTGGACAACCTGTCCACCGGAAAACGCAGCAATTTACCGGACGATCCGAGCGTTGAGCTGATTGTGGGTGATGTGGCGGATGCACAAGCCATGCGCAGCGCAGTTCAGGGCTGTCGCGCCGTTGTGCACCTTGCCGCGGTGGCGTCGGTACAGGCTTCGGTCGATGACCCGGTTGGCACGCACCAGAGCAATCTGGTCGGCACGCTGAATTTGTGTGAGGCCATGCGCGAGGCGGGCGTACGCCGGGTTGTTTTCGCTTCCAGCGCGGCGATCTACGGCAACAATGGCGAAGGCCAGCCCATCGACGAGGACACGCCCAAGGCGCCCTTGACTCCATATGCGGCGGACAAGCTGGCCAGTGAGCACTATCTTGATTTCTACCGGCGTCAGCATGGGCTTGAGCCGGCAGTCTTCCGCTTCTTCAATATTTACGGCCCTCGGCAGGATCCATCCTCTCCCTATTCAGGTGTGATCAGCATTTTTACCGAGCGGGCACAGAAGGGATTGCCTATTGCTGTTTATGGGGATGGACAGCAGACCCGGGATTTCCTCTACGTAGGCGATCTGGTAGAGCTCCTGCTGCAGGCGCTAGAGCTGCCTGTTGTGGAGGTGGGGGCTGTGAATGTTGGTTTGAACCAGTCGACCTCTTTGAACCAGCTGCTCGATGCGGTTGGCGATGTGCTGGGCGGATTGCCCGAGGTGAGGTACCAGGCGGCGCGACAGGGAGACATCCGTCATTCGCGAGCTAACAATACGCGGCTGCTGCAGCGCTATCGTTTACCTGAGCCTGCTACCGGAATGCGCGAGGGTCTAGCGAAATTGCTAGGTTTGTAGCGTTTTCCGCGGGCATAGAAAAGGCGCCGAGAAGGCGCCTTTGTCTTGTCTGAGATTCGGCAATGCCGACGGATTCAGAACTTGTAGCCGAGACCGACCATGTACACCATCGGATCGACGTCCACATCGACTTTGACCTTGGCGCCGCCGTAGTTCGTTGTGCCTGTCGTATCGATGTCGATGTAGCGAACCTGGGCGTTGATCATCACATTATCGGTCAGCATGTAATCCATGCCCACTTGTGCAGCCAGACCCCATGAGTCCTTCATGTCCAGACCGCTGAAGCCTTTGCCCTCGGCTTCGCTGCTGAGCTTGTCATCGAAGAACCAAGTGTAGTTGATGCCAGCGCCTACGTAGGGTTGGAACGCTGACTTGCTGTCGAGCGGGTAGTACACGACGCTTAGGGTCGGCGGCAGGTGCTTGAGCTCGCCCAGCTTGCCGTTCAACGCGGCAAAACCGCCGGGCATGCCAGCAACACCGACGTCATGGGTGAAAGGGCTAGCGGCGAGCAATTCGATGCCGACTTTGTCGGTAACCATGTAGGCGAAGTTCAAGCCCAGCTGGGTATCGCTATCGAGGGTGGCCTTGGTTCCTGCAACGCTCGTGGAGAGCGCGCCTACATAGATGTCACCGCTTTCCTCGCGCGGATCAACAGTGATCGCACCAGCACGGACAATCACGTCACCAGCCTGATGGGCCTGGGCGAAAGGGGAGGCGAGGGCTACGGCCAGCACGGACGCGGTAAACAGGGTCTTGCGCATAATGGAACTCCATCCAGACATGGTGTGTTGCGACTGGTGGCCATGGTAGGGCGTGCGAGCCCGCCGACTTTGATCCAGCTCAACGAAACGTTCCGCTTTATCCGGGCTGCGACGTATTGCCCGGGTTGCCTTCTTTTGCGGATCTAGATGATAATGTTTCTCTTTTCTGGTCTGACCTTCGTCTGCAAGGACCCATCAATGCAAGCCCTTATACCCCGCCTCTTGGCGGTCGCCGTGTTGCCCTGCTGCATGCAGCTCCATGCAGCTCCGCTGGACGCTGCGCTGGAAGAAAGCCAGCAGCTGGCTGCTGAGGCCAAAGCCTCGCAGGCGCGCATCGAGCAACTCGATGACGCGACGCGGCAGATGCTCACCGAATACCGCAACGCCGTTCAGCAGGCGGAGGCCTTGAAGGCCTACAACGAGCAGCTGGTCGAGCTGACCGCTGCGCAGCGCAAGGAACTGGACGGATTCCAGCGTCAGTTGGACAGCATCGAACGCACCCAGGAAGCCGTTGCACCGCAGATGGGGCGGATGATCGAAGTGCTCGAGGAGTTCATCGCGGCAGACCTTCCGTTCCTCCCCGACGAGCGCGCCGATCGCCTCGCCAGCCTGCAGGACATGCAGGCGCGCGCAGACGTCAGTCTCGCTGAGAAATACCGGCGCATCCTCGAGGCCTATCAGATCGAGAGCAATTACGGACGCACTCTGGAAGCCTGGCGCGGTGAGCTGCCGGTCGAAGGTGGCAGCCGCAGCGTTGAGTTCCTGCGCCTGGGGCGGACCATGCTGTATTACCAGACGCTGGATGCTCACGAAAGCGGATGGTGGAATCCGCAGACCCGCGCCTGGGAAGTACTCGATGGCAGCGCGCGTCGACCAATCACCAAGGCCATCGCCATCGCTCGTCAACAGCAAGCCCCAACCTGGCTCGAACTGCCCATCAAAACCCTGGCCAAGGAGGCTGCGCAATGAGCCGCTTGTTGACGTTGTTGCTCATCGGCTTGTTGCCGGCAATGGCTCAGGCTGCCGAACCGTTGAGTCCTGACCAGCTGCTGCAGCGCATTCGCAGCGAACGCGCCGCGGAAGTCGACGCCATGCAAGCGCGCGAGCAGGCCTTTATCCAGAATCGCAGCGAGCAAGCCCAACTGCTGGCGCGAGCCAACGCCGCGCTTGAACAACAGAAAGCCGAAGCCGAGCGTCTTAAGACAGAATTCGACCGCCAGGAAGCCGCGTTGGCCGAGCAGGAAAAGCTGCTGGCGCAGCGCGTCGGTCACCTTGGCGAACTGTTCGGCGTGGTGCGGCAGAGTGCTGGTGACATCGCTGGGCAATGGCAGGACAGCCTGCTCAACGCGCAATACCCAGAGCGCCTGCAGCGCCTGCGGGCATTGGCGGAAAGCCGCACGCTGCCGTCAGCTGAGGATCTGGACAGCTTCTGGATGACCCTGCTTGAAGACCTGACGGCCAGTGGCCAGGTGGAGCGCGTCGAGCTGCCGGTAGTGGGCGTCGACGGGCAGCGCACCACTCAGCCGGTCCTGCGGGTCGGTAACTTCTCGGCGTTCACCGCCGATGATTTCCTTCGCTACGACGGCGACGCCCGCGAATTGCTGACGCCTAGCCGCCAGCCTGCCGGCATGGGGATGGTCAATGACTATGTCGACAGCAGCGAGGCGTTGGCCACTCTGCCGATCGATCCGAGCCGCGGCTCGTTGCTGGCTCAACTGCAGCGTCAGCCGCAACTGTGGGACCGCGTTCAGCAGGGCGGGCTGGTCGGCTGGGTGATTCTTGCCTTGGGTGCCGTCGGCCTGATCCTCGCCATCTGGCGCATGGTCTACCTGGCACGGGTTGGGCGAGCAGTGAGCCGGCAGACGCGCGAGCTCAATCAACCGCGTGACGACAACCCGCTGGGGCGCATCATCGGCGTGTTGGGACCGAAGCCACAGCTGTCCGATCTCGAGACGCTTGAGCTCAAGCTCGACGAGGCGATCCTTCAGGAAACACCGCCACTCGAACGCGGTCAGCCACTACTCAAGTTGCTTAGCGCCGTCGCGCCGTTGCTCGGCCTGCTGGGTACGGTGACGGGCATGATCGTGACCTTCCAGGCGATTACGCAGAGTGGCGGTGGTGACTCTCGGCTGATGGCTGACGGTATTTCCCAGGCATTGGTAACCACGGTGTTGGGTCTGGTTGTGGCAATACCGCTGTTGTTCCTGCATAGCCTGCTGGCCAGCCGCAGCAAGGCGCTGATCCAGCTGCTCGAACAGCAAAGTGCTGGCTTGATCGCGCTGCATCTTTCGGGGACTCCGCGTCGTGACTGATCTGCATGGCCAATGGCTGCGTCTGGTCGACAGCGGTCATGCGCTGCTCGACTTCATGGCGGCGGGCGGCGCAGTGATGTGGGCGCTGGCTGCGCTGTGCGTGCTGTATTGGACGCTGGTCTTTGAGCGTTTGTGGTTCATGCGCCGGGTGTTTCCGCGCTGGGTGGAAGCCCGGCGCCAGGCCTGGGGTCAGCTGCCCAACGAACCTGGCAGCTGGCAGCGTGCGGTACGCAGTGCCTGGCTCGCTCAGGCGCAGCAACAGCTTTCCGGCCCGCTGCGGATGAGCAAGACCATGGTGGCGATGTATCCGTTGCTCGGGTTGCTTGGCACCGTGACCGGCATGATCGCGGTGTTCGATGTGTTGGCACTCAACGGTACCGGCAACCCCCGCGGCATGGCAGCGGGCGTATGGCAGGCGACCCTGCCAACCATGGCCGGCATGGTGCTGGCCATTACTGGACTGTTCAGCCTGGCGCGTCTCGAACGTATTTCGCGCCTGGCTCTCGACCGGCTGGCCGACCAGCTGCGTCACGATTGAGGATTTACGGATGCGTATGCGTCGTCATCATTATCAGCAGGAAGAAGACACCGGCATCGACTTGACGCCGATGCTCGACGTGGTCTTCATCATGCTGATCTTTTTTATCGTCACCAGCTCTTTCATCAAGGAGTCTGGCGTCGAGGTTCAACGGCCACAGGCTGACACCGCCAGCGCGCAGGACAAAGGCAACATCCTGATTGCGGTGACGGCCGATGGTCAGGTCTGGATCGACAAGCAAGCCGTGGACGTCCGCAGCGTGAGGGCTCACGTCGAGCGCATGCGTGTCGACCAGCCGGAAGGCGCAGTCGTGGTGCAGGCCGATCAGGATGCGCGCACCGGTCTTGTGGTTCAGGTGATGGATCAGGCACGTCTCGCCGGGGTTCAGGACGTCGCCCTGGCCGCCAGTTCGGGAGCGCAGTGATGGTTCGTGGACTGACCCGCGTCGGGTTGTCCTTCATCGCTGCCTGCGTGGTGGCGTTGCTGTTGTTTGCGTTGATGCTGAGCATGGTTAACCCGCCCCGTAGCGAGGTGGCCGACGACCCGGTTGCCATCGCCAATTTCGTGCGGATGGACAACCGCAACGAAAGCACTGCGACCCGCTCGCGGCAGCAGGCACCGCAACCGCCTCAACCCAAGACACCCCAGACCCCAACGCCGCCGACGCCGAGCATGGCCACTCCGAGTGCCAATCTGCCGAAGCTTGATCTGCCCTTGCCGAACATCGATACCGGTGTGTCGGTTGCAAGTGCGCCCGCGCCCAGCCTCGCGGGACTGACGGCCGCCTCTGCTCCGGCAGCACCGCCCGCACCCGCAGCGCCGTCAGCGGACGAGACGGCATCGCAATCTGGACCTGAGCAGGAGGTCATGCCGCTCAATGATGTGCGTCCGGAATAGCCCTATCGGGCGCGTCAGCGCGGTATCGAGGGCCATATCAAGCTCGCGTTTACCATCACCGCCGCCGGTAAGGTCGAAAATATTCGAGTGATGGAGGCTTCGCCGCCGAACGTGTTTGATCGCGAGGCCCGTCGTGCTGCCGCCCGCTGGCGTTTCGCACCGCGTACCGAAAACGGTTCTGCGGTATCGCGCGAAGCCGTTAAAACCCTGCATTTCCGCCTGCAAGGAGAACGCTGACATGCCCCGTTTGCTGTTATTGATCTCGTTGTTGTTTGCTGTATCAGCTCAAGCGGCGCAGAGCATCGATCCCTCGGTGTTCTAAGCGCTGGAACGTGCCCAGAGCGCGCAGGAGA
>Ga0114900_1001677_pt1 | contig 13171 bp, 32 predicted proteins | sample MalvireepMed_231_FD_89685 | JGI IMG/M metagenome (GOLD analysis project Ga0114900, IMG submission 89685) | Marine viral communities from the Global Malaspina Expedition - Malaspina viral metaG DeepMed_231 | ecosystem: Environmental > Aquatic > Marine > Oceanic | place: Mediterranean Sea...
ACCTTAAGTAATGGCTAATAATTCAATACAAGCGGTTACTGAACACACGCTTGTCAAAACATTTACTCCACTTATTGTTGCGGCCTTACTTGCGATAGTTGGCTGGTTATTCTCAACAGTTATGGATGTTGAGAAGATAGCTCTTGAAAATTCTACTCATATTAAGCATCTTCATATGGCAGAGGATGCATTTACCGAACAAATGAAAAATGTAGAAGCAACATTAACTGATCTTAGGATTAGTGTTGGCTCAAGGGAAAGAGATCGTAGAGATAGATTTGAAAATTAATGAGATATTTTATACTCATCATTGCTTTAGTATTGATAGGGTGTAGTATTAAGGAGGTAGGATCAAAGCAGGGTCTATTTGGTCATTGGAGATATAAAGGCTCTAGTACATTCCCACAAGTTTTCCAATGTGTGGAAACATTCAAGCCACATAAAAATACAGAATGTGAATAAGGAGTGTTAATGGATTTAAAACAATCATTAAATGACGTTGCAAGAGAAAGAGCAATGAACGAGCAAACTAAAGAATTAGAAGAAGATGAATCAGTTACAATAGAATTCAATCCTGAAGTTGATGATGTTAAATTTTGGATTCAAAGAGAATTACAATATTCTGAGGGTTATATATCTAGTAATCCAGAAATAAGAAGACTTCAAATTGAATGGTCATTGAAACTTCTTCAAATTAACGAACTTCAAGAAATATCTGTTGAATTAGAGAATGTAAATGAGAATTTACGTAATTTAAACATGACTTGTAAATATGGAGTAAACTAATGCCATTTATCATTGCAGGAGTAGTAAAAAGTATGGCTTTCAGTATGTTAGGAAATTCTGGCATAATTGAGAAGGTCATAATTTTATTATTAGAAAATTTGGCGAAGAAAACTGATTCTGATGTCGATGATAAATTAGTTGCTTTGCTGAAAGAATCACTAGATAAGTCGAACAAGTAGTTCGATTAACTTATCCCATGTGGATTGGTACTAGACGACAATTCAATGGGCTATGTATAGGAGGATTAGCTATGATGTTGACAAAGAATTTCAGTACGAATGAGATGATGTGCCATTGTGGTTGCAAAGATTCAGAGATGGATTCAGATTTTATGAAGATATTGCAGGAGATTAGGGAGGATATGAATAGACCTCTGAAGATTTCTAGTGCTGTACGTTGTGAAAAACACAATATGAAAGTGTCTAGTACAGGTAAGAATGGCCCTCATGTCTATCGTAAAGCGGCAGATATTATCATTAGTGGCGCAGATGCTTTGAGACTCATTGATGTTGCTCGTAAGCATGGAATTAGTGGAGTTGGTATCTCACAGAGAGGTGAACATGCAAAACGATTTGTTCACATAGACACACTCTCTGCGGACGATGGTCATCCTAGACCTACTATGTGGTCATATTAATTTTCAAAGGGTAGATCATCAAAAGCCTCTTTCAAGGTTCTGCCCTGATCATCTTCTTTCCCGGTTCCAAACCTAGACACTTCAAATCCATATACTTGTATTTTTAGCATCTGTCGTTTCTGACCTTCTTTCTCCCATTCATCCATGATGTGACGAGCATTAGTAAGAGTTATAAAAGAACCTTTTGAACAGGTTTTCTTAATTCTCTCTGCTGTGTCATCATAACAGACCATTGGAAGGAATAAGCCTTTCCTTTTACTATCCTTGAACTTATATTCAAGAACACCTAGTGTGAAGTTACAATATTGACCTTTGCTAGTAGGGCCATGTTCGGGGTCGGCAGTTAGCCAACCGGATGTAATTACAATATCCATGTTATATCCTAATATAGATTGTTTTCATTTTGTTCTTCCAAGTAATAGAACTCTTCAGTATCACTAATTTCTCTCAAGTCTTTAACTTTAACGGAATCTTGTTTTACATTTGGAGTATCTGGAAGATGTTTAATTTCATTATTCTTTAAATATTCAATTGTTGCGGCATCAATTTCTTTACGCAACTTTTTCTTATCTACTACAGGTACGTTTGTATATAGATTATTTTTCCAAGTATTATAATGTTTATATTTTTTCCTCATATTAAAGGGTTGATAATTTGATGTGACCTTCTTGATCAGTCCATCGTTTACTAGCTTTAAATCTCCACACAACAGAATCTTCCTCAAATACTGAGTCACACCACGCTTTTATATAGTTGTCCAGATCAGGACGTTGTTTATGGGGTGTGCCATTATGTAAAGCCTTTTTCTTCTTGCTCCATGATTTAGGCATTGGAATATGGAATTCAATATCGAATGATTCCAAAGCAATATTATGTATGCTGGATTGCTTTATAGCATCCCTAAAGGCAAAGAACTTGACTACACATTGCCTTTTCTTCCATTTATCTGCCCTAGTCATTCTAGGTTTTGAACAAGGAGGTACATTAATTGTTATTACTGATGTTTCTAAGAACATTGTTTAACCTCCTTTCTCGTTTATCGAATTTATAATCTTCTGCACAATCCGCAGAACAGAACTTTGTACGTTTCTGTATCTTACGTTTTGAATTATCTATTTCCTTGCCACATTGTTTACATATCCTAATTCTACTGAGTCTCTTCATTTTATACTTACGCCAATCGCAATTTGGGTATTCAATCATAAATACCTTATTATTTGAAAAGTCAGACCGCCCTATCGTGACAATTAGGAATTACCCTCACACATCTGTCGTGGTTTTGGATTCCCGGATGTTCACATTTGATGTTACAGAGTTTAGTCAAATATACCTATACCTGAGGTAGTGTATGACTCGTTTGTTTCAATACAGAGCGATCTGAGCATTATTATTCTTCGTTTCGCGGATGATTATGGTAATAAACGTGATCTTTACCATTTTCATCCCTATTTATAGTAAATTTATAACCATTCTGCCAATCTGTTACAGGTCGGTCTATTATTCCAGTAGTAGGTTTACCTCCTTTTATTACAGTTTCCTTTAATTGAGAGAACATCACCTTACTTTTTTCATAGTCAATTTCCTGATTGTTCTCAATAGTGATCTTCTGCACTTGCTCTTTAGTGTATCTCTTCTCCACACCTTTATAGACTTCCATAACTTCTGCAATAGTCGGCATCTTAGTTGTAGAAGCCCTGCCATCTGTGAAAATGTTATACGTTTCCTTGAGTGCAGGAATGTGAGGATGCTTGAGCTTGTCTGCAAATGCGTTGATCTTAGTCTCCGAAGAAGGAACATTAAAACCTTCACACAGCATTGTTACAAATACCCTCACTTGTGGATGAACATTTGGTTCAATTAAGTTTGACATCCTTGCCTTTCTTAAACTCTTCCAATGCAATCTGCATCTGGTGATCAGGGTCTAAACCCCAACCACCTCTACTTTTAGACTTCTTCATGTCATGGGGAATAAAGACACTCTGCCAACCTTGTAGAATTGCATGATCTATCAATTCGTTGGGGTCATATCCCTGTTCCCTGAACTTACGAAGTTTTTCAACTAATAGATACTCTGCATAGTCAGTCAACTTCTTACGCATGGATTTTCTATGTATCTTGAATTGATCCCATCTGAATTCATCAATCCATTCCGGTAATTCTTCAAGACATTTAGTCATGCAACCTCCTCTTCTACTACAAAGAATGAATTAAGATCATTCATGTATTCATATAAACGATGATAATCCTCTGCGAGCATAATCTTCTTCCATCTCTTAGCATTTTCTTTAGCTACATTCTGGAACTTTTCTTGATTTGAAGGATATGTACTGGCAAAGTTACTTAATACTTCTGCATTACCTTCAGTAGTTTCATATTTTATGTCGTTGAGATTATTGATGATATTATCATGTACTTCTTTGTTTTCACAAAATGCAAATCCTTCATCCAATAATGATTGTGCAGTTTCTAGGAACTTATTGCTATCTTCTGCCGAAGGAACCTCAATTTTAGGTATATCCAATACAATAGGTTTAATTGCATCTGCTATTGCTTCTACAGAAGGTTCTTCTCTTAGACTTTCTTCTAATTGCTTAGAACCTCCCTTTGGATTAATACTCCTGCCTTGATTTGGAATACCATCTTTACCAGCCTGTGCCATCTCATCACCAGTATATAAACCTGATAACTGTGCAGGAAATGCTTTCCTCAATGCTAATGCTTCAGCACACTTGCCTAGCATAGTATGAGGCATCTTATCCCACATAAAACCTTGTGATTTACCGGGATAATACTCGTCCCATCTTGCAGTTGCAGTAAAATTACCTACTACTCCTCCGACAACCTTATTAACTGTAACTGTTGCCTTTGCAGGAATCTTGCCGTTGTCCTCAAATACAGGATCACTACTGCCGATATACTGACCAGTTCTATCTGCAATAGCTCTGAATCCATCTATAGCAGTCTGAATAGTCATCTTTCCACTTCTCTTAATGAAGTAGATTTGTTTTGATAATGGATCAAGACCTGATTTATCTGCAACGTGTAGAAATAGTTTTAATTCATCATCTGTTGCACCAACTGCAATCTGACTCTTTATTAAGTCAACTTGGTCTGGTGTTATGTTTTCATATGTCATTACTTCTTTTGTCATTTTGCCTCTGTTTATTTATTGTTAATGAAACAGTTCAAGGGCATCGTCAGGTTATACTCGGTAATGAACCTTTATAGATTTAGCCGTATGTATAAGATTGATGTACTAATGCATTACCCATTAGTGAGAAAGATAAAGGAACTCAATCACAACCTTAACCCTTAAACTGTAAGTTGTTATTTAGGTAATATTAGTCTAGTTGACTGTTTGGAATATACATGTTTCTCGTATTTCTCAGGATGATCTGCTTTCAATCTTTTTTCATCTAAGATTGTGCAGTATTCTTCATGCAATTCAGGATCAGTCTTCATAAATCCCTTTTCCTGAAATGCTTTAAGCTCAACTCTACTAAGTGTTACTTTACCTAGACTTGAGTCGATTCCATCAAAATGCTCAATATAGTCCTTGATTTGGAACTTTTCTTCTTTTTCCTCCAAATCTAACGCTTTCTTCTCAGCTTTTATCTTGATTAGATTAGCTATACGTTTATCTATATCAGGCGTTGCTGACTTAAATTTACCATTCTTCTTGAAATACTTGTATATAAGATCATTCTCATCTTTTGGAGGTGGAGGAATTTTGTTTAATACATGATCCCAAAACCTACTTACTTTAGCTATATATGCATCTATTAAAGATTGCTTCCTCTCTAATTTAAAATGAAGTATATCAGGGTCGAAATATGCAAAGTAGTCAACTCCTTCCATTTCTGGTTGAATTGCCAATGCATGTACTCCCTGTGTTAAGTAATGTGGTGGGATTGAATCAGTACCGGGTTCTCCCCATTCCTCCCTCATATAGTGTGAAGGAGCTTTTATTTCTGCTATCCTGTGGGTTCCTACTACTGTCCCATCATTGTGACAGAATAGGTAAGGATATTCTTTGGAGATATGTGTGTGGTTATCTTTCCTGATTGTGATGCCTAAGTCTTCCTTAACCCATTTTATAATCTCGGGTTCTAATCTCGCTCCCCTCTTAACTGCTGGTTTGTTCGATATGTCTTCTGGTTCTCTAGCACCTGTTTTTTCTAAATATAATATGTATTCAGTTTTATACTTATTGACACCTACTGCGGCTCCTGAATCTGAGCCTCCTATTCCTCTTTGCCTTTGAATTAAATCATTAACGGCAAAGTTCTTAGCAAGTTGTTCCATTTTAACCCTTTCCCGGCTTAGCCGATGAGTTTACGCAGTTCATCTTTCCTTGCTTCTATCGCTAGATAAACCGCAGTTGTTATTTTATTATTCTGGCGTTTACCCCCAACAACCATATAAACATACTGTCGGGTATAACCCAAATCAATTGCTATTTGATTTAACTTGACCTTAAATTCCTTACATTGATCTTTAAGATTCATAGTCTCCTTTATTATAGTTTACAAAGGTAACATGTCAAGTCTATTTATTATTCTCATTAAAGTCAATAGCAAATTTAATAAAATCCTTATGTTGTATTATTGATTTAACTGCATAATCTATTATATCCACTTTACTTATCCTAATTCCTACTTTAGCGGATTGTTCCTCCTGATATTTATTTAATGCACTATATGTACTTTCACGAATCTGCATAGCTTTCCAATCTTTTGCAGTTTCTTTAGGTCTTCCTACTTTTTTCTTCATTTTGCCTCTATATGTTAAGTTATACTGCTGTGATTTCCCATGTTCCCATAACTGGTTTATTCCCATTTACAGCTTTTTTCAGTAGATGTGCAGGACATTTTAATGATATAAGAGCCTTTATTCTATGAGCAGTTCCTACATTTATCATCCAATCCAAAACTTTTGCTTTTGTTTTAATGGAATCATCATCAACAACTTTGCAATATTCACGTATGCCAGTCAGAAATGAATTAGGACTTTTCTTCTTATTCCTGATTATATCAAGATATTCCATTCCTTTTCCTGTATGGATTGAATCTCCAATTCTTATAAGTTCATGGCATTTTGTTGCAAATGATGGATCAACTGTTCCTCCATTTAAGAAAGTATATAACATCTGTGACCCGGAATATGAAACAGAAGTTGTATTTAAGTGTGTAAATAATGCATTCCGTTCCTCTTCTGTTAAATTATCATAACGATATGCAGTTAAATGTTCAATGTTGTTCAATCTTGCAGATTCTACTCTTCTATGACCATTAATAAGTGTCATAGTATCTCCACATACATGTATTACATCTAATACTCCAAGTTCTCTTATCCCCTTTTTCAACATTAAAAATGCAGAATTAGTTGATGTTCTTTCTGGTGGATTTAATGGATTGACATTCAACCCGGATAATGGCATGTGTTCCACTAAAACACGCTTATTTATTTTCTCTGCAAGAACTTCAGAGAATATTGTATTTGTATTCATTTTGCCTCTATTTGTTGATTAGTTAATTGAAAAGACTGGTTACGCGCATGTTTGTGCGTGCCTCCAATATGAACAATGAAGAAACATATTCTTCACAGGACTATTGTATTTTTTAAAATACAACATCTACATTCCTTGTCATCCCATCCTCACCAGTCTAATCATAGATTGAAACGGACAGCCCATATGCTCTGTGGTACATCTTTGCATATAGCCCGAGTCTACCCACTAGAACTGTCCGTTATGTTGCAACATCCATGTCGCTATCAGACACGACTCACTGTGCCTAAAATGGAATATCAATATTTGGATCATGGTATCCTAAATGTAACTTATTATTAGAAATCCATGATGTTAATTTTCCTGCATCTTCCTCTATTTCTTCCTGAGTTTGTGCATCGCATGTTTGAGCATATTCTGTAAATGATTCAACATAGTCATACATGCTGTTTTTATCCCTATATACACTGTTCCATACTGCATCTGTATGTATTCCACCATATGTTTGAGGTACTTCATCTAATATTTTGATGGATCGGTTTAAATCCTCATTGTGTGCTTTTACATCTACATGTTTTTTCTTAGGATTATATAACTTTTCTTTCCTAAGTTGTGGAATAATGTCGACAGGGGCTTCTAATTGAAGAAAAGTCTTTGCCGTGTCATTTGCATAGGGAATCTGTGTTAATAGCTTCACACGCTCCTTGATGACCTCATACTGATCTTTTGCCAATGTAATCATACTATCAAGTTTATTTTTCATGGCTTCTTCAATTCCAGTATGTTTTGCAGATGTTATGCCTTTATCAATTAAATGTACCATTCCATTTAAGCATTGAGGTCGTAATGTCCATATTGTTGATCTAACTTTTTCATTACCAACTCCTGAATTTTTCACTGATATACCAATTTTAGTGAAATCTTCTCCATCTTTCATTTGGAAACCTTTATGTTCTTCAACAAAACTGGCAACCATTTTTGTGTTGGATGTGGAAGCTCTGCTTAATGTAAGTGTTTCATTTTTATTGTCTGCAAATAAATCATCTAAAAATTGCCTGTTGCTATATGGTAAATATCTTGAACCTACTACTCCTACTATTTCGTCTTCAATGGTGACAAATCGTTTGGATGCAAGTTCTTTCCTGATATTGTCCTGTGTAAATAGTTTATTCAGGAATTCTGATGCCATCAATGGCTCTTCAACTGCATTCATTGATTGGAATAACCCATTTATTCCTGTTGCAGAACATAATGCTTTAATACCATATTCATTGAATGTAAATTTATTGTTGATGGTTTGGTCATTTTCAAAATACATTGCAATAGGAACATGTGTATAGTTTGTAAAATCTTCTTCAATTTCTACATCATGTCGTAATGCATTGAAATCATTGTATCTATTTGTTTGTATTGGTCTGTAATTTAACATATTATCTCCTTATTTATTAAATGATTGCATCCATTCTAAAAGGATGTTTTTTGCTTCTTTATTGGTTAATTCTGGAAATGCTATTACTAAATATGATGATGCACCATACATGTTAGTTACTCCAGAATCTCTTAGTTCATTTAAATATTGTTTATGTTCTTCGTTCATATTATCTCCTTTAATAGTTTATCATATCTTGTGGGTCTTCATTGAATTCTGGATCAATTGAATAATGATGATTTAGAATTCGTTCAAATACGTTTTCTAATAAATTTAGGCTTTTTGGTTTGCCTTGAAATAGATTCTGTTCTTTACAGTATTGTTTTATACATGTAATTGAACCTTCCAGTTCATAGTATATTTGCTCCATTATCCTCCTTGTAATTGTTTATCTATTGGTTGTTTGGATAGACGATCATCATATGCACATTGAGTATTGCAATATGTATTACCATCCTCTTTGTGTGATTGGCCCGGTTGCATATATAATAATGCTCCGCACCATGTACATCTTTCTTCATTCTTGTTTTCCATGTTCTCCTTTCTCTAGTAAATCCATGACTTTATTATCTAATACTTTCCTTAATTCATGGAAGTTCTTTCTCTGATTATCAGTCTGGTTACGTTGTACTACTAAAATGTCGTCAATCCTTTCTAATTTGATGTCTGTGTTATAATTAAATGCTTGAAGTGCCTCTACTTGAGTTTCAAGCTCTTCTATTCTCTCAAAGGCTTTAGTCCTGTTTTCTATTTCTTGGTCAAGTCTTATAAGTGCTTGGCTTTTAAAATCTTCAAATTCCTTTCTTAATATTTGGTTATCATTTCTAAGTAGTCTTCCTGCTATGTCAAATTGTCCTGATAAGTCTTCAAGCTCTTCTAGTCTCTTGACTATGTTTGCGTTAAACTCTTCTTGCTTTAAGAACTTAATATTTGTTTGATCGTTCATTCTTGGTATCCGATCATCATATGTGTCATTGTCCATAGTTCCTCCTAATTGATTATTTCATTTGGCATATTATCTGTTATTCGAGTTTGTATGTTTTTGATTTCATTAAGGTAATCTATAAATCCCGGTTTTCCATCTCCTGATCCTGTCTCATACATTTCTTTGACTTCTTCATATAGATGGTTTAGTGAATGTCCTATTACTTCTAATTCTCTTTCTGTAAATATCATTGAGTCTCCTTTAAAGGTTATAATTTAGGTGCATGTTTCAACCCAAACACCCCAACAATTCATAAAAGGTTAAAAAAAAGGTTCACTTGGTGAAGGTTTCTTTGATATTTCTTTGACTTTTCTTTGATTTTTAGTTCGTGTAAGGCTTATTCGTACAGAATCGTATCCGTCTAAGGCTTAAACGGATGTTATTTTATAGTTTTTATTAGCTTTGGTCTGGCTTTTGCTTGTAAGGTGTTTGGTACTTCCCTGATAGGTGTTCGGTACTCTGCCCACTTCTTAAAAAAAAGGTAATCCTGTGCAAGAGTTTTAGCTCCTACACAGGACTACTTAACCTCAGGTATTGGATTTTACACAGTAAGCAATGTATTGCTCTGTTATTGCTAACATCTCAGGCTCTTTCTTAGCCTTGGATTTGTGTATTTTATTCCATAATTTGAAAGAAAGTTTCATTACTTGCCTTTCTTAGTACCTACTTTTGCAATCATGCTCAACGCATCCATTGCTGTAAATACTGTTAAGGATATAGGAAGTAATGATAACTTTATTGAATGGAGTTTTAAACCACTCCAAAGCCTCTTTATAAATATTGCAATAAAGAAACCTAAGAATAGGTAAACAAATCTCCAAGGTGAGATACGTCCCTTCTTCATTGATTTACGAAAATCGTTGAAGAATTTCTTTATTCTCATCCACCAAGAGCTTTTAGTAACTCTCTTCTGGAGTTTTTCTCTTTGCTTGTTAGCCCATTCTGCGGCTACTTCTTCAGCACTTGCTATTGTCTGTTCCATCTTTATTCTCCGCTTTATAACGATTAGAGTAACGGCCTATCGCAAAGAATACTACTGCAATTACGATAAGCCAGAAATTGATTAATATTAATACTACGAGTATCAATATGAAAATGAGAACATTTTCAGAAACTGAGTTCTTCTTCAGCTTCAGGCTCATTATTTTCAGCATATTCCAGCATTTCATCGTAAAGTTCTGGAAAAACTGGTGCTTTATATAGGCAAAGTCCATGATTACCTCTTTCGTATATAAGTTCCATAATGTTCCTTTATTCTAAGGTTTAAAGGGGGCTGAATGCCCCCCTTATGGTTATGCTTCTACTTCAAATGGAATGTCATCTGAAGTAGCTTGAGCTTGATCCAACGCATCGCTGTATCTCTTCTCAATCTGTTCTCTAAACCAATTCATGTCATCGTGGTTGAGAGCTTCATCCCCTTCTGACATGTACTTTGATGTAGACATAAAACTCTTTAGAGTTGGACTCCAGATACATTGAAACCTGTAATACTTACCATTCACACAGGCTTTAACTATCTTCATCCGACTGCCACCGTCTACTAACACTTCAAATTCGGGCAGTTTCTTTGCTTCTTCAGCACGTTTCTGAGTTGATGCTTGGAGAGCTTCTTTCTCCGCACGTTCTGAGTCACGGTCTGCTGTAATAACTGCAATTTCTTCACGCAGTTCTTCTTTTGTTTTACTAGCCATCTTGTTCCTTTATATGATGGGTTATGCCTCTAACTGAATGTCAGAGACGATGGTATCCTACTACTGCCGAGGGCTTCTCCTCTCTTCAACTCCTAGGAGCAGTAGCAGGATGTTAAGGTAATGAGATGTTTTTCCCAAACACCCCATATTCCTTAATAAAGGTTAAGAATATTTCTTCATAAAATCCTTCATCTTAATACCTTTAGATTTTAGTATTTTTCTAATGGCAGTTTTAAGTCCTTCAACTTTGCCGAGATTCCACTTTATCTCTTCCATATTGACATATTGACGACCAGCCATATTGCCAAAGTTGACTTCTTTATCACACCATCTTAAAATCTTCTTTGCTTCTTTTACTAGAGTGTCTTCAAGTTCCATTTTTTCCTTTCTTTTGTAATGGAGTATTAGGAATTTTTTCTCCGGTTAATTTGAAGAGAATCCAGTTGAATCCAGAAATCTCTCCTCTACGAAATGTAGATTGAATTGTTGTATCTTGTCCTTCTTTCAAATAAGGACTTTCTCGTAGTTCACCAATACAGCTACGACATTCTGCAATTACTTCATCTATATTGGTTAAATTAGGACTTAAATCTTCATTATGAGGCCAATCAGTCATTCTAACCTCCTTGTCCGTAATCTGCTTCTTCTCTATCATATTCGTCTGTTCTTTCTGCTCTACCGAAATGATAGCCTAGTTGCCATTGATGTTCTATTTCTTCTCTTACTCTTTGCAAGAGTGCATCAATCTTTTTCTTGTCTGTATCATGCATATTTCCTCCTATATCATTGGTTCAATTATTAAGTATGCAACACCTAAGAATGTTACTACCATGTAAAGATCACGAGCGTAAGTAAGAATACTAGACTCGTGTGTTTTCCTGTATGTTTCCATTAACTTATCAAATTGTTCCTGTTTCATATTTCCTCCGTTGTTGATAATACTCTATTGAACTCAGCCATGTCTTCTTTGTGTTCCTTATGTAAAGGTCGTAAACCTTTCATTAATTTATTCCATTCATTACCAGTAATTTCTCCATTATATATTTTGTAAAACAAGACTTCGATTAATGTGTCTGTACTAAAGTCTTTTATTCTTATTGTAGGCATCTCTGGCATTCTTACTGAAACACTTCCACCTCTATTACAATATAAATCATCAAACTGCCAACGATCTTTTCTGCGAGGGAACAGCTTCTTTAATCGTGCTTGCTTTGCATCTTGTTCTGCTTGCCATTTCTTCTTGTTAAACTTTTCCATAATTCCTCCATTGGTTAATAGTATTTAATGTTGTTTGCTTTGCAATATGCAATATGCTTGGCATCCGCAATGTCTGCTTCACAGATGCGGTCAAGCTCTTCCTCCAGATGTTTACGAAACTCCGGGTCTTCTAAACACTTCTCAAATTCCTCTCGCTCACGTTGCTTCTCATCTTTGCTCTTGAATCTCATATCTACCTCTCTCGTTTATGGTTAAATGAAGAATGTTTTGCCCAAACACCCAATTATTCTAACTAAGGTTAAAGAAAAAACTTGACAATGACTTTTAACAATATCATTGTAATGAATACCCTTTACTATTAAATAACTCAAAGCTATTTAACCTCCATTAAGTAAATAGGTGTGCTTGGGAAGTAATATATAAATATATACTATGCTAAAGGTTAGTTGTTTAGGGTAACAGATAAGACGTCCATTACCCTGTGAAGGACTCAACTGAATTGTTTTCTGAGCCATATGTGATTATCATACTCTCGAGAATCTTCTACGAACAACTCATAGAGTACATCACGGAAGTTCAGAGTGTTATTCTCCTTACTGTAGAAGTAATCAGCCATCTCTTCAATCAATTCACTATGCTTAGTCAACCACGCCCTGAAGATGTCAGACAGCTTCTCAGCGTTCGGTTGGTTAATTGAGAATACTACTCCTTCTCTTCGTACAGTAGTCAGCAGTTCAAGGTTCGTCATCGTCTCTCTCCATCTAAATTACAAACTTAGGAAGGAGAAGACCATCTTCCCCAAACACCCCAAATTCTTACCCAAGGTTAAGTATTTTTTTTAGATCAGTACACCCGGGGGGGTGGGGTCACAAAACTGCGTTTTGTCCCTGTATGATCGTCCCCTCTCTCTACGCAG
>Ga0114900_1001682_pt1 | contig 13152 bp, 2 predicted proteins | sample MalvireepMed_231_FD_89685 | JGI IMG/M metagenome (GOLD analysis project Ga0114900, IMG submission 89685) | Marine viral communities from the Global Malaspina Expedition - Malaspina viral metaG DeepMed_231 | ecosystem: Environmental > Aquatic > Marine > Oceanic | place: Mediterranean Sea...
CCGGAAGTGGCAAACCGGGCGGGAGGCCCAGAGGCAGGGGCACGAGCAGGAGATGGCTCGTCAACGCTTCCAGATGACGGAGGAGCTTGGACCTTTAGCCCAGATGGAGGCTAGGCAGGGTCAGAAGTTTGCTGACGAACGGAAAGAGATCAACGGGCTGGTCCCCCAGGCGATTGGGTTATATCACCCAGATACAGGTGCGTTGAGGGGCGCTGCGTCTGCGCCGACTATGAAGGACATTTATGACATGTCCGAGCGAGGCGATCTCGTCAATCTGAAGAGGATTGTGGCTCGGGGTCAGAGCGCAATGCAGTCGACCATGCAGATGGAGGCGGAGACTAACCCTGGCGCGATCAAGCGGAGAGTGGCAGCCAAAGCTGCTGTTGAAGCAGCCACAAGGAAGATGAGGATAGAGCAAGAAGAGCAATTCATCAAAGACGTGACGACTAATCCCAACAACCCTGGTGTAACGCAAGATCAGAACACGAGGCAGTTCTCGTCGACCGATGCGCCGTTTGCCAAGATGTTGAACCATAAGCTGGCTCGCATCCGCGCGATGAGGCTGGGCCTCGATCAGCTACCGCTGGCCCAAAGGGTTGAATTTGGAACGCACCCGTATGTTGGCACTGACGGGGTAGAAAACGGATTTTGGGTCGATCCGAATCTTGGGTTGCAACACGTTGGTGGCGGAGGACGAGGCAGGTCAGGGGCGGGCGCAGGTACAGAGATTCTTCCAGACCCGGGTGAGGACGGGAGACCCGAGTTCACCCAGAAGCAACGTGACTTCTACTACAGCCAGGAGCAAAAGCTCACAACAGACTACATGGAGCAATTCGAGCCAAACCCGCTTGCTGTCGCGACATGGAGCACAAGAAACGACAACCTGCAAAACCAGATCGATGCCCATCAGGGGGTTCTCGACGACCCGAATGCTGACACGGAGAAACAAGCAGCGTCCTCGACGAAGATCGCGTCTCTCAAGCGGACGCAGGCTGAGCATCAGAGGGAGATGCCTCGTGGGATCAACCAGAACCATGCAAGACAGATGGCTCAGCAGGAGATGTTCAGGCGAACCGGGGGCCTGAAGCCGCCGGATGATCCCAGCTGGCGAAGCAGGCCGTTTGCAGCAGGGTTCCCGTCCCGGTTCTACAGCCGTGGACAGCGGGAGCAGGTGAGAGCGTTTCTCGGTCAGCAAGCGGACCCGAGGTGGCAAGCGCATGTAACGACCCCCCTTCCGCAAAACCCAACCTTGCGTAACGTGGGCACGGCACTGATCCAGAGCTATCCAGGGATGACCCTCCGCCAGGCTATGGAGGCACTCTCGAAGGGAGCGGCGTCGTTCCGTGGTCCCCAGCCTGGAGTTCAACAGCCACCCGGGGTCCTGCCACAGATGGGTGGCCAGACATCGGGTGGTGGCATGCCCCCAGGTGGAGGCCAGCCTCGTGCGTATCAGGCTCCCCCGGTGATTCCGGTTCGCGGGCGGCTTGACTACACCCGGGTGGCAGGCCCAGCTGTGTCCAGCGAGGCGTTCGACCGACTGATGACCGATCACAGGGCCCTTGGAGCTAGCGTGGGAAACCTGTCGGTCGAGTTCAACAGGATATTCGCCAACAAGTCGACCATGGCCAAGGTCAATACGCTGATCAGACAGGGCAAGCGGCTCAGGGACAACCCGCGTATTCTCAGCGAATTGCTACAGGAAGCTGACAGGCAGATGGTGAGACTTGCCCGCAAGACTGAGGCTGGCGGTCGCTTCACGCCGACCGCCGGGGCTCTGGGGCCTGGAGCTGGGGTAACCAGAGGAGATGTCAAGGAGGCCGTGGGGTCTGGAAAGCGGGCCGTGTCTGCGTCGGGCATGATGGCCCAGAGGAAGGTTCGATACGCGGACCTGGTCGAGTCTGCCGTGAAGTGGAGTCACGTTGCGAAACCGGGAGGGCCCGTCTCCCTGGCGGCCATACCGGCTCCTAAAAAAGAGGAGTTCTACGCGATGGTCGCACGGGATCTGGTTAAGCCGGGAGACGTGCTGGTGAAGCCACCGGAATACCTCAACGGGGTGAAGATCGCAGATTCCGCCTTCATGATCGTGTCGAAAAAAGCCATCGATACCGCGCGGGGCGTTCTGCAGATTCAACGCACGAGGCAGCAAAACCAGAATCCGCGATTGCCTAATGTTGGCGGGTACCTTCCCCTGCCAGAACCAAGTTCTCAGATAGCCCTTCCTCCCAGATGGCCAGAACCCAGTTCTCAGATAGTCCTTCCTCCCAGATGAAGGTTAGCCAATGACCCCTCCAGAATGGGCGGTCCTGAGCGGTTACCCTCCGCAGCAAGCGGATCCATTTTCCCAGGCTGAAGAGACTCTGCAGGAGGCCCAGCAGTTCGAGCCGAACCCTCCGCTTGACGGTCCTCCAGACACAGGACCGCTCGAATGGGCCGACCAGTCCCAGTTTCTGATGGAGGGAGCGCCCGGGCGCAAAGAATTTGAAAAGACCCGCCAGTTCAGGCGTCTGAGCGCGGACGAGTACGACAGACGACGGAGACACCACCAGATCAGGGCCCGCAACGAGGAGTATGACTGGATTGGTAAGAGCGGCCTGCCTGGGGGGCGGCTGCGTCGCGCGGCTGAAAAGCTCCCGTACTCAGGTGGTCATGCTGGGAACCGCCTGATGGAGACGGCACTCGCGGCCCAGGATATGAACGATGGGGTCCTTACAGAGGACGGGGCCCGCTTGCTGGGCGAGTTCTTTGCTGAGACTGAACGGCATGGTGACCTGCACTGGCTCGACAAGGCGACGGAACTGGCCCTGGACATGCCGGGGTACTTCGTTGAGATCGGGACATCGTTTGGCGGTTTCGCCGCTGTGAATCGCGGTACGCAGCGTCTCCTTCTTCGCCAGCTGAGAAAGATGGGCGTGAGGGCTCTGAAGGAGAAGGCGGCGGGTGTAGCGAAGCGTAAGCTGTTGCCCAAGCTGGCTATCAAGGCGGCAGGGTTTGCTGCTGGTGCCGGTATGCTCACGCTTTTGAACCCGCAGCTGATTGCAGAGCAGACTGGCGAGAGGGCACTGCACCACTCGCTGCGGGGGGACGAGGAGGCTTTCGTTAAGGCGATGTGGCAGGGGCCACTGGGTGCCTACTTCGAGTTGGGCTCTGAGATGACCGGGGGCTTCGGCCTGGGGCGTGCCGTTGGCGTGCTGGCCAAGAAGACCGGGATCAGCAAGATGATGGAGGCGGCGGCACACAGATGGCTGATCTTGAACCCAAGGTCACGCCTGGGCCAATTCCTTGCATACAAGAACAAGGTTGGCTGGCACGGGATCCTTGCGGAGGTCGAGGAAGAGCGGCTGGTCGATGTCGCGAGGGGGCTTGCGGGAATAGACGATGACTTCGGGACCACGGGCAGGCTGTTTAGCGCGGACCCGAAAGAGCGGTCTGAGGCATGGGGCCAGATCGGTGTCGAGGTTGCCGCGTTCGCGATGGTCGGGGGCGGCATGTCCGCACCGAAGGGCTTGGCGGCTCTCAGGAAGGCACCCATCGAAAAGATGGAGGCGTTCGCCAAGAACCCGTCACGGACGAAGTGGAACAGCATTGAGAGGGTTTACCGGGACAACACGGAGGAAGAGGACGGGAAGCCGAACCCGATGCGCCCGATGCCTTATATCGGGGAGACGGTGGAGATACCAAGCGAAGAGACCATTGACCTGGACGAGGAGAAGTGGGTTCTGGAGGAGCAGGAGCTTGACCCCAAGAAGTCGCATCACCGCAAGTGGCTGGCCAGGAATTGGATCGGGCCGCTTGCCGAGTCCCAGCTGGAAGGTCAAAGGCAGCGGCACAAAGATTTCTTTGAGAAGGGTGAGCAGCCGGTCGAGGGGGTTCCCACCCCCGGGGAAGGTGAGTTTGAAGCACCGGGAGAGATCGATTTGGGAGAGGACGTTGAGGACCTTGGCGAGGAGTCAACCACCAGCCCTGAAGTCGTCGCCAACGTGAAGGAATTCTTCACCGAGGAGCTAGCTAGGAAGAGATTGATCGAGAAGCACGGGACCGACATCGTTAACGATATTGAGAACATCATTGACAGTGTTGTTGCAGTCAACGATCAGCTTGACCTGAACGAACTCTTCCAGTCCGTGCACAAAGAGATGGAAAGGATTTCTGAGGAAGGCGAGGAGGTTCAGGAGGTCGAGGAGGAGGAGGCAGAGGCCCCGTTTGAGGTGGATGAGCCCATCCTGTTTGGCCCGAAGAACGTGCCAGGGGTGGTCACCAAGACCGAGGGCCTGCCAGGGGGGCGAGTCCAGGTCAGCCTCAATGAAGGGGAGCCAGTCGAGATCGAGGCGGCTGCTCTGACACGCCCTGAGACCGAGGATGCCCCCGAGGAGCCGCCCCTGGTTCAGCGGCCGCCTCCTGATGCCCCGGAGATGCTGACGGAGGAGGCAGTCCTTGAAGAGGCGAAGGGGCTCCTGGGGGAGAATGAAGCCGCTTGGGGAGTTGTCGATGGACTCGCAAGAGGGCAAAAGTACGAGAGTGCCGAGGATCTGGCTAGTGACGCGAGGGATGTGGCAGCGGATGTTGAGCCGGTCGAGGAGCCTCCCCTTGCAGTAGTGGATCTGACCGATAAGCAGTTAGGTGTCGTTTCGCGTGCAATCCACGACATCTTTCGATTCACTGAAGGAGCTGGGACAGGCGCTGCCCCGGTATACGACAGAGAAGCCAGGACGCTCACGCTGCCGTTACAGTTCGACCCGGCAGTCATCGCGAACTTTCTGAACGCGATTAGTGAAACAGGTGTGGGGACAAAGCAGGTCAAGAACGCCGTTATAAAGAGGGTGTTGAATGCTATGAAGGAGGCAGATACGGAAGGGCTGGGCCTGGCTGAGAAGGTCGAGGCGAGGAGGAAGGCGAAGGCCGCGCCCACCGCGCCCACCGCCCCCGAGAGAACTATACAAATTTTCCCAGAGGAAGGGGTCAAACTGACGCCACAGCAGGGCCAATACCTCCGGGGGGACGACTTCAAGGATAAGGACGAGTTTGGCTTTGTGGCTGTAGACAACCTGAAAAAGGACGGGACGGTCAATAAGACCCATCCTGTCAAGGTGGTGCTCAGGCAGAGTGTAGCAGACGCAAGGGGTCCTGCTCGTCAGTCCGGTCTGGAGGCGGAATACCTGTGGACCGTGGCTCAAGCGATGCGTGAATTTATTGACGCATTGGACGATTTTGAGCTTGGCAGAAATATCGCGAAGAAGCTCGAACCATACTCGGTACCATCGCAGCCAGCCGCCGAGCCAGAGGCCGCCCCCGAGGCGGCGGACCAGGGTGCCAAGACGCAGACGGAGGAGAACCGGGACGGCGATGAAGTTCAGATCACGGCCCCTGATGTCGAGTCGATCAACAACCAGACGTGGTACCACGGGGGGGCCAATGAGATAGAGACCCTGCAATCTTCGCACACGGCAATCGAGTCGCTGTACGGGCTTGGTGTGTACACGACCGATGACGAGAGCGTCGCCAAAGGCTACTCGCGAGGTCGCAGTGTCTACACCGCGAGGGTGACCTTGAACAAGGTCTTGGACTTGAACGAGCCGCTGCCCAAGGATGCCGCTGACGCTATTCGCGACTCGCTGCCTGAAGAGGTCCGAGCCCTCCCCCTCGATTTTGGAGAGAAGGTCCTTGGCCCCGATGCCGTCACTGGAATTCAGATTTGGGAAGCACTTCGTAGAAACGTGGAGACCGTGAGCCATCAGCAGGGATGGTCACGCGATGAGTTTGTCCAGATGTTCCAGGAAATCGAATCGAGCCTACGGGAGATAGGCTACGATGCGATGACGCATATCGGCGGGTGGAAGGCCGGGAAGGGCAAGAAGCCGCACCGCGTGTTGATTCTTCTCGACCCTGCGGTGGACGGGGGTGGTGTAGACAGACATGGCAACGAGATATACGAGAAACTGGACGTGCGGCTGGGCGAAGACGCCCCCGAGGCGGCGGTCTCCGAGCTTCCAGACATCGAGATGACGGAGGGCAAACGCACGACTGTCATAGTGCCTGGGACGGATCAGAAACACGATGCGGTTTACGCCCTGGTGGAGCTGGACGACCTGATCCCCAGCCACCAGGTCAAGCCAGGCGGCCAAGGGTTTAAGCCAACCTTCACGAGGGATCCGCGAAGCACGCACCAGCCCCGTGATTACGACCTCGAGGGTGAACAGGCCAAGGTTGTAGATATCGCTGAGAATATGAACCCTTCCTACCTCATCAGCGACTTCCCTGATGCGACAGCTGGGCCTCCGGTGATTGCCCGTGATGGAGTGGTCATCAACGGGAACGGGCGAGTGATGGGGCTGCAGCTGGCCAGTGGCTCCTGGGGAACGCCCCTGTCGGACGAGAGTGCTGAGAACATGGACGTGTACACCGAGCACCTAACTGACAGTCTCGAAATGTTCGGTTTATGGGATCAGACGGATCCGGCCAATTGGAAATCTACAGACCAGCCCGTGCTGGTGCGGGTTGTGGAGATGGACTCCAGAAGCCTGGAGGCAGAGGAATTCGCCAGTTCTGGCCAGTACGGCGCGACGATGGAGCAGGATCCGCAGGCCGATGCGGCCCAGATGGCCAAGGCTGTCGGGATGGGTAAATTCATCAATATGATGAGGGGCATTGAGGGCGACACCCTTGCCGGGTTCCTCAAGACAAAAGACGGGAAGGATTTTCTTGGGGCAGTAGAGGATGCGATGGCGAAGCCGCTGCGTCCCAGGTACTTCGACGCGGAGACTGGCGACCTGACGGAAGCGGGCAGGGACCTGATCAGGAACATGGTGCTCTCGGAATTGTTCGATATCAATGCGTTGAGAATGCTCAACCAGGAAGGGACAAGGAAGCTCGCAATCTCGCTTGAACAGGCCCTTCCGGAACTCGTGCTGATCAAGTCTAGGAGACCGGAGGCAGACCTCACAGCCGCACTGGCGGAAGCGGCCACGTTCATCCGGAATCACAAGAACCAGACTGATACACGGGGGCATGCTGCTGAGTTCATCGCATCACAGCCGTTGCCTGGCTTTGGCGACCCGGTTCACGAGATCTCCCCGGAAGGCCACATGATGCTGGACCTGCTGATCGAGCTTGGGGGTTCGCCTCGCAAGTTTCGTCAAGCCATCAGTGGGATCCAGGCAGACCTGTTTGGGCAAAAGGGCTCGCTGTTTGCGGCTGACCAGGGTCTCTCTGTCCCCGAGGTCATCTCCGCTTCGCTCAAGGGGGGCAACAACCCGGTCCCGGTCGAGGTGAGGGAGGGGGCTCGCTTCGGGGGGTCGTACACCCCCGCGACGAAGACGGCCGAGCTGGAGGAGGCGCATCAGCAGCAGCAGCAGGAAGAGGTCGTGGAGGCCCAGGAGGATGACCGAAACGTGGCTGATCGCCTGTACGATCACATCAGCCAATACCTGGACGAGCAAGATGAGGACGGCACAACTCTCGAGAGGCTGCAGGATGAGTACACAGGTGTTACCGATCTCAGAGAGGCGTTGAAAGACTGGCACCAGGACTGGGAGGGAGGGGGAATAGTCCCCGATGCAGTTGAGCTGATCAAGACGGCTCAGAGGATCGTGCAGATAGATCCTGAAAGCAGGGAATTCTTCGCGGAAGTCCTTGACGAGGACATGCTGGAGGAGGGTGAGACTGTCGAGGAGGCTGACAGCGTAAGCAACACCGAGGCGGTCGAGGAGCAGCAGGCCAGCGAACTGCTCGTGTCGATGAAAACGGCCCATGTTCGGGAAAAGGCCCTTCTTGAGGAGCTTGAGGGCATCGTGGAGCCCGAGCCTGCCGCCGAGGCGGCGGCGGAAGATACAGGAGCCACCGCCAGGGTCATAGCGTTTGAAGAGGAGCTTGAGAAGGAACTCGATCAGGTAGAGGCAGGGAAGGTCCGGACGGGAATCCACAAGTGGAGGGCGACGGCGGCAGAAAAGTTGATCGAGAAGCTGGGCGCGTGGATCAACGAGCCGGGTCGGCAACTGCGAGAGGAAGGAGTTAACTACTGGGGCTTGTTCAATCAGGCGGCAGAGCGGATTTACAAAGAGAAAAAGATCAGCCCTGCCAAGGCTGCCGACTTGGTCAAGCGGGCGTGGGACAACTCAGAAGTTCCCGAGGGCAGTGGCCAACGCGGCCATCGTACCGATCTGCGGCCTGCCGCCGCTCCCACGGTCGATGAAGTGGACCTCCGAAGGCGTATCGGCAGGCTGAAGGTGCACAGATACCTGGCGAGGCGTCGCCTGTCCGAGGCGGGGTGGGACCACAGCAGGATTATGGATGGCTTCGCTGAAGCTGACACCGAAGGCGAAGAGGCGGCGGATGCGATGGAGGAATCGATGCCAGCCATGACCGAGGACGAGGCCACAGAGGTCTTTAATGCGTTGCTTTCGATGGAGGAGGACGACGCCGTCCACCAGATGCTGGAGCTGGACCGTTTTGGTATCGAGTCATCCGAGATTATGACAACTTATCCTTCGATCGAGTACATCTCGAGAGAGACTCCGCTCGTGTTCATCCCCCTGGAGGGTGTTGACCAAGGCGAGCTGGAAGAGCACCTGCAGGAACAGGCCCTTGTCTTCCCGGTCACGACTGCCGTTTGGGAAGAAGAATGCCTCGTATGCATGTCATGGCAGGCATCGGAGAAGATGGAAGAGGAGGTGTTCGGGGAGGGGGTAGAGCCAGAGGAGATGGACGAGGAGACGTACCAGAATGAAATCACGGGGCCGATTGAGGAGGCCATCGGTGAGAAGCTCGGGGTGGAAGATGATGTCGACTTTGACGAGATCTCTGGGGTGGACGAGGATCCCGGTCAAACTGCCGGACATCCGGGTGAACCCATGCCGCCTGGTGCCACTGAGGGCCACCACGGGTTCTGGACGGTTGAGGATCCCAAGGGTGCCACAGGTCGACCGCAGGCGATATGGAAGATCATCCGCAGGCTGGGCGACCTTCCGAGGCTGTTCGGCTACAAGGGCCTGACCGCGTTCCCGATAATCGTCGGTGGTCTCAGGTCAACCAAGGCTTTGGGTGAGCACTACTGGCAAGAGCTGATGATCAAGATCCGTGACGCGGACAACTTGCTAACCGCTGCTCACGAGATCGGCCACGCCCTGGAGGTCTTGTTGTTCGGGAACGGCCTCACGGAGAGCCCCGCGACTGGCAAGATTACCCGGGAGACCCCGTGGACTGCCGGTCGGGTGGGCAAGGGTATCGTCACCGAGTTGAGGACGATGGGCTTCGACCTGTACGGGAAGAGGAAGCCGAAGGGTGGATATGGGCGGGAGGGGTTTGCCGAGTTCATCCGCCTGTACCTGACCGACCGTGGCCAGCTGGCCAAGAGGGCGCCCATGACCCTTGAGTGGTGGGAGAAGACGGTTCTCGCGATGCCGAAGGGTGCCAGGGCGATGAAGGAGATGCAGGTACTGCATGACATGACCACCCGTGCCAGGAACCAGGGTCTTTTGAACTGGGGTCGTGCAGCCATTGTGAGCCCGCAGTCGATGGAGGAGCGGTTCCAAGAGTTCAAGGACATGATGCGGTTGTCTCCGCAGGCCCTGGTTCGCCAGTGGGTGGACGCCCTGCAGCCATTGGAGATGTTTGAGCAGCAGTACAAGAACACCACCGGGAAGGACCTGGACGACTCGAAGAGCCCGTACCTCTGGGGCCAGGCACTGAGGCTGCAGCACTCCGCGATCCTGCACCACATGGTCGAGGACGGGATGATCGGCTTCGACAGGAACGAGACGCACGACGGGGTCTACCTGAAGCAGCTGAACGCATTCGTCAAGACTGGGGAGTACCGAGACTTCACCGTCTACCTCGTGGCCAGAAGGTCGATAGCACTACACAACAACGAGGAGATCGAGTGGAACGAGGATGGCAGCATCAAGCTGGACGAGCACGGGAACGAGAAGCGGAAGCCCGCACCCATCCCGGCCCCGTTCACGCTTGAGCAGGCCACGGGCATGGTGGACATGCTTCACAAGAAGTACCCCAAGTTCGAGGCGGGTGCCGATATCTTCTACAAGTGGAACGACGGGGTCCTGACATACGTTTCCCAGGCAGACCCCCTCCTCGCTGAAATCGTGAAACGGATCCGGAGGAAGGAAGAGACCCGTGGCGACTACGCGCCGTTGCGACGGTACATGCGAGAGGCGAACCTTGCGATGGCCCAGATGTCCGGGGGCACCCGGGTCAGCTTCATGGACGCCTTCACTCACCTGACAGGCTCCAAGAGGATGCAGGTGGTGGACCCGGTCCAGACCGCGATCTCCAATGCCGAGCGGCTTATCCTGGCCGCACACAACAGGAAGGTCGTCAGCACGATGATATCGATGACGGTTGGGTTCAGCGACGAATTGAGCCAGCCGCTGGGGTTCGGTAACCTCATCTTCCAAGAGGTCAGGGGGAAAGAGCTGAAGGCACTGCGGACTGTCGAGTCAGCCGCAGCCCAGGTCTGGAAGGAGCTGAACGATCTCCAGGGTGTGAACCCGATGCTGCACGACGATGCCGGTCTCCCGATGGAGCTGGACGATGTCAAGTTCGAGAACCGGATGATTGAGTTCTATGGTCTGGCCATCGCCCCGAAGGACGGTGTTCCTGTCGTCCCGATGAAGGATGCAGACGGCACCATCCGCTGGTACCGGATGAACCCGGAAGTGTACAAGGCAGTTCAGAGCCTGAGTGCTGACGGGCTGGAGTTCCTGAGAAGGAACAACATAGCCAGGTGGGCCATCAACGCGCTCGGGGTGTTCCCAAGGCAGACGGCCCGGCTGTTCCGGGCTGGTACCGTGGGATACCGGGCATCGTTCGGCCTGGTCACCAACCCGCTGAGAGACTTCCAGACCCTTTACCTGAACACAGCTAGCAGTGCTAACGGGCTGACGCTCTTCTGGAACTTCCTGCAGTCCTTCGGGGAGGAATTCCTTTCAGGGATCACCGGGGGTCGGTACAGGTCCAAGTGGAGCAAGACGTGGTTGAAGCTGGGTGGCAGGATGGCGTTGCCGCTTAGCCAGGACACCAACCTCTCGGCCCAGGCTGCACGGGACGTGGTGGAGTCGAAGAACATCGGACGCCGCATCGTCCGGTATGTCGCGGACCCGAAGAACATCCCGAGGCATCTCTGGAACGACTGGAACGGATTCGTCTCCTTCTGGAGAGACCTGTTGCAGTTCCCAGAGTCGGCAACCCGTATCGCTGAGATCAAGATGGTGGCCAAGGAGATCGACTGGGACCCCAGCAAGCCCATGACTGGGGAGATCGCCCAGAAGCTGATCCTCGCTGGCAAGCAGGTGACGGTGGACTTCACGGCAGCTGGTGAGATCTCTCGTGCATATAACCAGTACGTCCCGTTCTTCAACGCGGCGATCCAGGGACCACGGGCTGCTATCCGTGCAGCACGACGCCCGGTGAGGATGGGTAGCCTGGGCCCGGTCCACTTTGCTGTCCGTGGACTCCAGCTGGCCGCGTTGGCACTGGCCATGTGGTGGAAGAACAAGGACGAGGATTGGTGGAAGCGGCTGAACGCACGGGAGAAGTACCTGTACATGTTCTACCCGTCCAACATCATGGGCGAGGATGTGCTCGTCAAGGTCCCCATGGCCCACGACTCGGGCCAGCTGTTCGCCGGGATGATCGTGGCGTTTGCTGACGCATGGTACACAAGGGAGCCTGGCGAAGTCCTGAAGGTCGGGGAGCTTCTCGATTACCTTGGCGTCATCGCGGAGAGCCACAGCCCGATCGATGTCCCCGTGGAGGGGCTGGGTGCGACAGCCGCCCACAAGATGGGTTTATCGGACAAGAAGCCGCCACCGTGGCGGTTCACGGCAACGAACGCGCTTGGCGTCACGTTGAAGACGGCAATGGAGCTGGGGCTGAACCGCAAGTCGTATTTCGGGGGGCCGGTGGTCTCGTCCACATTTGTCGGTCCTGGTGGCAAGGACAGGGTCCCAAGAGAGCAGCAGTACAACGAGTACACCACCACTGCAGCCAAGTTCCTGGGGAAGCAGTTCAACCTGTCCCCGGTGCAGATCGACCACGCGATCGTCAGCATCGCCGGTCCAGCCGCCAGGGACTACCTCTTGGCTGGCCAGTCGATTGACGAGCTGTTCACCGGGAAGAAGCTGCAGTCTTTCAGCGATGTCCCGGTGGTTGGCCGAATCTTCCGCAAGGGTGGGAAGGCTGGCACTCGAACCAAGCCCATCAACGACCTCTACAACAAGTTTGAATACGTCTTCACCAGGCACGGGGATCAGGAGAAGGGTGAGACGCCGACACAGGAGCGGGAGTACGCACTCCTGAACGACGCCACCCGGGCCGTCTCGCTCATGTTTCACATCAGGACGCTGACCAAGGACGAGGGAAAGAGGAGGGCGATCACCAACAAGGCATCCGAGTTGGCCGAGTCCGCGACCAAAAGCCTCGATGAAATGAGGCTCGACAGGAGCCCGTTCAGGCTCGAAGAGGCGATCCGAAGAACGGAAAGAGACGAGATGCGGATGCTCCGGGCGTACCAGGAGGGGAACACCAAGCTGGGCAACCAGCTGAGCGAGAAGCTGTCAAAGAGTCGCCGGTCAGCCCGGAAGAGAATCAGCACGGGCTTCCCCGAGATGGAGTCACCGACCGCAGCAGACTACTCAGAACAGATCTACCAGCAGGAGCGAGCCCGCGCCATCGGCCTTCCATAACAAGTGCTGCTTAGTGAAACTTTTCACTAAGCAGCCTCCTTAGTGGTGCAACCGCGTCACAGCCACTACATTTTGTGGCTTGCAGGAGCCTCTTTGCCCCTTATAGTGGTGCTGCAACCCACATTAGGCAAGGAGAAGGCAATGCTCGTGCTGAGCAGAAGGGAATCCGAGTCCGTGGTGATCGGTGGCAACATCGTCGTCACGGTTCTTGAGTTGCGTGGCAACATCGTGAAGCTGGGTGTAAGGGCCCCGGCTGAGGTGAAGGTGCTCCGAGAGGAGTTGGTTGAGGAGGAGGAACTCGATGAAGCTGTATGAATACCCGGGGCGGCTGGACAATCTGGTCCGGATGGCAACGGAGGATGGCGACCTCAGCGACGAGATGCTTGCTGAGCTGCAGCACCTGGGGGACGACTTCAAGGAGAAGGTGGTCAACTGCGTGAAGATCATCAAGGAGCTGGAG
>Ga0114900_1001691_pt1 | contig 13084 bp, 18 predicted proteins | sample MalvireepMed_231_FD_89685 | JGI IMG/M metagenome (GOLD analysis project Ga0114900, IMG submission 89685) | Marine viral communities from the Global Malaspina Expedition - Malaspina viral metaG DeepMed_231 | ecosystem: Environmental > Aquatic > Marine > Oceanic | place: Mediterranean Sea...
AATCCTACAAATTTACTTTTTCACTCTCTTATAATAAATCACATCTAAAAACAAAACGCAAGTAAAAAAACACAATAAAAAACACAGTATAATTATACAAATATAATGAATATATACAGAGGCTCCACGCTATGGGCCTAAATATCGCCGTGACGCTACGCAAGGCGTAAACTGATGGCATTACTAGGGGTACTCGGAGATCGTGGAAATTCGTATAACTCCTTTATAATCAATAGGTTACAGGGTGAATTTTAGCTAATTTGATTAATTTATTTTTATTTAAAATAATTGTATTATTGCTTGCATTTATTATATTAATTCAGTAGAATTGCTGTAATGTTAACCACCAAAACAAAAGGAGTTAAGACAATGGAAAACAAAGAACTGGAAGCATACCAAAAAATTTTACAGTTGGCCAAATGGGACTGGAAAAACGGAGAGATTCACACACGAACTTACAAAACACTCGAGTTTATTCTAACAGAACCAGAAGCGTTTGAGATTCTGTCCAGACAATTTGGAACTCCAGACAATCCAGAAATTCCAGCATGGGGCAGCTATTCCAAGTTCCTGGACGCCTTGCATCAGTCAGCAGGCAGTCCTAGTCCTGATGTGTTCGGAGCTACAATAGAAGGAACCATCCAAACTAGAAAAGGTAGGGACTTGCACCATGACAGAATGGACAACTATATTTTTCAAGTTGCCCAGGTCTATCATATTGAGAATCCTTTTACAGTGGAAATTGATCTAAGAGACTTGACAACAAAATAGAAAATCAATTACAATGATTTTAATGTTAACTAATCACCAAACAAAAGGAGATAAGAAAATGAGGCAGTATCCTATTTGGAATAAAATTAAGTCCTGTATCTACAGTAGCAGCAAGTCCTATGGTGTCAGAAAACACTCAGATTGTCAGGTAATGGTAGGAACAAGTTCTAGCAATTCCCACGACTTTTTGGAATGGAGATTGACGCATTACCACGACAAGGAAAAAAAGCAAAGGATCTACACTTTCAAAGTTGACGGGAAAATTATCAAACGTGCAATTTTGAAAGATGGCGCAGACAATCTAGATATTTGGACTAGCAATTTTGGCCAAGAACAAGGATTGTTAGAAAAGGAGACATAAACCAACTGACAATCCAGGAAAATTGGGAGGGATAAAACCCTCCCTTTTTTTTTGTTTTTATTTGTTATTTTACTTGACAACTAATAATATTCTCAATTATAATGTAGTCATGTTAAACAATCACCAAACAAAAGGAGAGAACAAAATGTACATCGAGATTAAACAGGGAAACAGGCCCAGAGTCTTACGAGGATGTCGGGTCATTGGAGTAGTTCAGGACAAATTCACCGAAGAGGATCTTCGAAGAATGAGTTCTGAATCTTCGGAAACAGAATATTCAGTCACCGATATTCACTACTCAAAAGGCAATAATTATTATGTCCAACACCTAACAGCTATAAGTACAGACTGGGTATCGGGAGATTTGTACAAAATGGATTATAGCACCTATGACAAGCACTTCGGAGAGCATGGGTTTTTAGATGAGGCGATCGGAGTAAAAGATACAATCGCGGATTACTAAACTAACCTAACAATCCAGGAAAAACTGAGGAGTCTAACAAACTCCTCTTTTTTTTGTCCAAAAAACCAGTAAATACCACGACAGATTAGCCTACTTAGTTACCAAACAGTTACCCCTAAATCGCTCATATTTGCCCGTGGTGACGTGTTAGCCTCTAAAGCATAGTAGTACCTCATTTTATACCTAAGACTGCACAGGCGTTGATTTTGAGTGCTTGACGTGGTTGTGTTGTAAAAGTGAGACACCAGCGTCAGCGATCCAAAAAATTGGATTAAATCATTATTTTGAATCCAGATAATTGGATAAATCCAATAAATTGGATGTTAATGGCGAATTTAGCCATGACTAAACGTTAGGCACGACTAAATCTGCATTATGTAAAGTATTGTGTCTCATTTATGCAACAGTGTGTCCTTTTTGAGACAGGTCTGTGGAGGGGTAAGTCTTTTGTTATCAACAAGATAGGGTGGGGTGTCTCATTTATGCAACAGTGTTGTAAAAAAGAGACAGTTTATATTAATAATCTACTTAATCTATCGATTTAGTCAACAATAATAAAAAAACAACATCAATAATGATTCTTATTTTAATGTGTCCAATTTACAGTGTTACTTAAAGACATAAAAACAACTAAAATTTTCCAAAAAATTCTGGATTCTAAAAAAACTTGACAAGTCCATTCCGTCTGTGTAAAAATTAGGGGTCCCTTACTCTAAATTTAAAAAATTTCCCAAAATAATTTTTTATAACGAGGTAATTCCCGATGACTATCTTAATCTTTCTCTCACTGGCTGTTTTGCAGGTTGGTCTGCAAATATTTGACATTTTAACTACCCTGGATGCACTAAGAATGGGTGCAAGGGAAGTATTCTGGCTGGCCAGGTTCTTTTTGAAGTTTGGATCAACTGGATTAATCGTAATGAAGTCCGTTGTTACTGTCATTGTACTTGTTGGCTGCTATTCAATCTTTCAAGACTCTCCAGCATGGAGTATCGGCTGCCTAATTATAGCAAATCTGTTCTATGGTGGTATACTAATTAACAACAAACGGGTTATTCAGCAATTAAAGCTAAAACGCTAAAGATTTATGTTGACCTGCTGATATTGTTTGTGGTATAATGTTAGTTTCGTAGAATAGTCTAGTAATTTTATCTAAAAAATTCCTAATTTGAACGCTTTACCTTCCTACCACTTATGCCTGTAAATAACCAAATTCCTAAGATCAGTCTGTCTCAATCTCGTCAAGAAGACCTTATTCAGCAGTTAAATCGTATGATTGAACAGGCTGAAGACTTCAAAGGTGATTGGGATTCCGAACATAGTACCTTTATGAGTATGTACCTAGCCAAGCCTGACCAGGAGGTCAAGAATTGGCCTTGGCGTGGTGCTTCCAACTTATTCCTTCCTTTAACCCGTGTCACTATCGACAGTCTGCTGGCTCAGTTTTATGATGCTATGCTGGCACAAAGACCTACTGTAGTTGGCACCGAAGGAACAGATGTAGAATCAGCCAAGCTGCTGGAGATGTTCTATTTTGACCATGTTTGGACCAAGATCCTTAATCTGAAGGAAATCGGCAATGATTGGTTGTTTGATACCTTGCTGGATGGCACATCTGCTGTAAAGGTACGCTGGGACAGGGATGAGACATTAATTCGAGATCAGCGTGTAGAAACCTCCCTTAGAATGAAAAAGGAGAAGTTTGAGATTTTGGAGGGTGAAGAAGTTGAGGTAGAGACTGTAGCTGGCTTTGATGAAAAAGTTGTTGAAGAAGTAACCTCTCAGAGATTAGACAGACCTGCTGTAGATATCACGGATATGGGTAGACTCTTTGTAGCTCCTTCGTCTGGCTTAGGTCTTCAATGGCCTGAATGTCCTTGGTACTATGAAGTTACTCACTTAACTTGGGATGAACTCAGATCCCGTAAACAGCACGGTTATGACAATATTGATGAAGAACTAAGGTCTACGCTGTCTGAACATGAGCTAACCAGTAAAGAACGTGCTATAAGGGAAGAAGATGAGATCAGTCAGACTGATCCGACTAAAACAGCCAAAGTTATTATCTTCTACATGCGTATGGCTCTGCCTGGCGAAGTCAAGAGTTTTGATGGCGAGACTAAAAAACAGAATATTGAGTTTGATGATGAAGGAAATCAGATTGGTAATGCCTTACATGAAGAAGTTGAGATTGTCTATCTTGCAGATACCAAGAAGATTGCCCGTATTATCCCTCTGACGAGACTTTATCCCGATGGTAAACGTCCTCATGTAGAGAACCGTTTTACCCGTATCCCCAGACACTTCTTTGGTCAGGGTATTCCATTCAAGATGAAGCACCTGAACAGGCTCCTCAACTCCACATTCAACCAGATGATGGACTACGGTACACTCCAGAACATGCCGTTCTTCTTCTATGAACCAGCATCCACTGGCTTATTAGGAGATATGAACCAACTGAAACCAGGAGAAGGCGTACCAGTCCTAAACTCAGGTGGTGTGAACTTCCCAAGATTCCAAGGCAACAAGGACTTTCAGCTCTCAGTGCTGCAACAAGTACAGGCATGGGCAGAACGAGACACCGCAGTTACAGACTTTACCCAGGGAAGAGCAGCTTCAGTACCTAATGCACCCAGAACAGCCAGAGGCACTGCAATGCTCATGCAGCAGTCCAACATCGCTTTTTCACGTATGGTAGCCCTGATGGCGGAACAATTTACTGAGTTGCTGCGCAGAGTACATATCCTCTATCAACGATACGCTCCAAGAGAGCTGGAGTTTAAGTTCTTTAATCAGGAAACTAATTTATTTCGTAAGACCAATATCACACGTGACTTATTCTATGAAGATGTCGATTTCCAGTTCCAGCTTAATCCCAATAGATTGCAGGAACAGCAAGATAACATGCAAATGGCCCAGTTTATGATGTCCATACCCTATATAGGTCAAGCACCTCAGTCTGTAAGAGCTTTAGCCAAACAACTGTATGAGTCACTAGGCAAAAAGAACTTTGAGGCTATATGGCCAGAAGAGATGATACAGGCTCAGGTAATGCAGCAACAGCAGGGGGTTCCTGGCCAACAAGCACCTCCTGGAGCTGAGGGTGTTCCTCAAGGTCCGCCTGAAGTACAGGGAGAAGCAGAGCAGCCTGCTGAAGCTGACATAGAAGAACAGAAAGTAGATGTCGGAGGTTAAGGACAGGATTATGCCAAAAAGAAGAAAAGCAACTAACGCCTTGAAAAAACGAGCTTTAAAAGCATTTAAGGAGCCAGTAAAAGGAAGGAGGAAGACAGTAAAACGAAAGACAAGAAAGGCAGTAAAAGGGGCAGCAAGGGCAGTAAAGGGGGCGGTGAAAGCCTTGGCAACTTCGACTGGTCCTACTGGAGTCACTGCAAAGTCTATCAGATCTGCCACGGCTGGACTAGGTACAGAAGCAGTAGCAAAAATCTTAAAAGATATAAAACCAGGAAGTCCTACAGCAAAAAAACTCCTCAAATTACTTAACTCTGCACCAACAAAAGGTCCAGTAGCGAGGACCATCAGGGGAAGGGTAACTGACAAAGATATAGCTAGGAAAAAGAAGGGTAAGGCAAAACGTGGACCTGCCCCAAAAACTAAAAGAAGGGGTCTAACAAGAGGCTCTGAATATGTAGCACCTGATAAGAGCAGAGTTAAAAAGTTTAAGGACAGAGCTAAGAAAAGGTTAAAGCGGAGAAAATAGACGGAGGCTAAATGAATTTACTGGACGAACTCGCTAATATGGATCTTACTGATCCTTCTGAGTATGTACCTACTAAAGACCTTACTAAAGATGAGGAATTAGCACTATCAGAGATGTTTCGATCTGATAGTTGGAACATACTGACAACTAAAATCTGGCCCCAAGTATTAAAGATTATTGCTGTGAGGGCTTTAACATCTCCCAAGGACCAACGGTTCTTTCAAGGTATGTTCTTGGGGTATAAACAATTAGTGGATAGTGCTAATCAGTTCAAAGGTGGCTTTGATAAGAAAGTTGCTGATGAAATGATGAGTAACTTTGAAGATCCAACAGGATACGATCTTAATCTTCTGCATTAATCTTCTGATTGGTGCAGATTCAGGGGGCATTGACAACACTGGTGATTGGCTTTGTGGTTGCCTCCCCACAACACAATCACTCAACAGGAGGTAACTTTAATGCCCGACAATGAAACTCTAACCCCAAACGAGGACTCCGCAGCAACGGAAACTCCAGCTACGGGAGGGACTGAGTTAAGCGGTCAAGACGCTACTGACCCTGAAGTAGTCAATGCTCCCGAACATGATTACAAAGAACGATATGCTGCTTCAACTCAAGAAGGCCAAAGACTTTATCAGGAGAACCAGACTTTACGCAATCAGTTGTATAATCTAGCTCAACAGCAGAATCAGATACAGATACAACAGCAGCAAGCACCAGCTCAACCAGAGGAACCTGTAAAAGCTAAAGATGTTTTAACATCAGAAGAAGTTGATGATTTTAATCAGGCATGGCTGGAAGGTAAAACTGAGAAGATTCGTGAATATGAGAACCTGAAGGCTTCTCGTATTGAAGAACGCTTGGAAACCAGAAGGCAGGCTAAAGATATTGAAGCAAACAAACTTCAAGCTGCTGTGTCTTCTCTAAGCAGAATTGCTCCTGAGTTACAGGATCAGAACAGTCCTATTTTTAAGAAAACCAATGAAATCTATCAGCGACTTGTAATGGACCCTAATTCTCAGTTATTGCATCAAGGATCACCAAATTACGGTAACTACAACCTTGGTATGCTTCACGATGCTGCATTAGAGGCTAAAGCAGAGCTGGGAGTCTCAGCAAATACCGCAAGAGAGATGGTAAGAGACACTAGTACGCATTTTACTGAACCTTCTCAGCGTGGGGGTGCCGGAGGAGCCATAAGCAACTTCAATCCTCAAAAACATCTCAGTCCAGCAGAACGAGACTATGCTATGAAGCTGGGACAGAGGGACAACAACTATAAAGAAGCTCCATATAAAAGATATTGGGATCAGTTAGAGAAAACCTATCCTGGTATGCAGAGTGCAAGAATTAAGGAAGGTAGACCATTAAAACATACACAGATTTAGCCTGTTCTGTTATCTGTCCCTCTTGTGGGCATGAGATGAGTCCCAAGAAAGAAAAGTTGATTTGTACTCATTGTGGTTATTTTGAAAGCTGTTGTGGCGGTTAATGAGCTTACAGCAGAGAAACAACTGGATTCTTGTGTCTGGACTGTTCATGGTCTTTGCTGGATGGTTTTCTCACTTTGGTGACAAGTCCTGGTGGGAACTTATTGAGCGTCCAGATCGAATTGCTCCATTACTATCCAGTATGGGAGCCTTATTGATGCGTCACTTCGGTGACAAGTTTATTGAAAAAGATAATTCACGTTAATCAGCACAAGATTCGTAAGAATACCAAACTAGGTACTGACGAACCTGTTTTAACTGTAAAAACGTATAAGGACAACAACTATGCCCGTAAGGTAATTTTGACAACCAAAGATGGCGTTGAAGTTGCAAAAGTGATCTACAGTCCTCATAAGCCTTTAAGTTGCGGTGCAAGAGTTTGGATTGAACTGGAAACTAATAATGTGGATGTAGAGCTTATTAATTAGGAGAATATTATGCCATACGGTAAAGGAACTTACGGTTCTAAGCGAGGTAGACCGCCTAAAAAGAAAAAGAAGAAGAAAAAAAAGAAATAGGTTTACTTCCCTCTAAAAATTTGGTATAATACCTATTCCATTAGTTAAATTAAACTTTGAAAAGCTACTATAATAAACCTCCATCTGACTTTAAGGGTACAGAACTTATTCGTTGTTCTGTCTGTGGAAGTTACAACAGGTTGTCAAGAACGCCAAGGGGAGGCACCTACGAGGCGAACCTGACAGCCAGTGACCAAACTTCTTCCGCAGGACAGGATAAGACTATCTACCAGTCAGCTTCCCAAGGGTGTTGGTTCTGTCACTCACCAGCTTGGGCAGATGGGGGGAAAGCTGGCGATCTAATCCCACCCTTTAAAGGCAAAGGTTAGATCCTAAACCCACCTAGAGCGAGGCACTACTCAGCGTTCTGCTGAATAGACTAGGTGTTGTGAGGCATTGACTCTGAAGGGTCACGTTTGTCTATGCAACCTACAGTAAACATTAAGACAGTTGGACGAGTTCCTGTTCAGGAGTACCTGCGTAAACTCAGGACAATTAACCATCAGAAGATGGCTCCCAAGCTGGAAAAACAAAGTCGTTATATGACTGTCGTCAAACCGGAAAGGCAGCTTGGTGCTGCCTGGATGGATAACTTCGTGGCTAGAAGGAAATCCGTTTCCCTCTGCCATAACTGTCGGAATCGCTATGGAGACTGGTACAAAAAATACTCCTATCTCCCACACACCCGATTTAAAGAAATCACAGACTGTGATGGTTGTTCTTCAACTATGATCGTGTGTACCGGATTCTGGCATGAGACATCCACTACCGGAAAGATCCTGTTAAGTGTAGAGCGAGATAAACGCTTTAGTTCACAAAACTATTACAACATGATGAAAAGGAGTAAATAATATGTATTCTGCTGGCATCCTCGGCGGTGGTGGAGAATATGTTCGTAGATTCCGCATCAGTGCTTCAGTTATTGCAGGTCAGATGGTGGTTAAATCCCCTCTAACCGGAAATGCTGAGATTACTGATGCAGCGGTCAATGACCAGACTGAAGCCATTGGTATCAGTCTTGAAGCTGGAACATACTCAACTACTCAGGGAACTGGCGAAAACTCCGCAGAAGTTATGGTTAAATGTACTTTCTCTCCTCACCAACTGGTCAGGGGAAAAGTTTCGGGTGGAACTGGTAATGATACCGATTTTGACGGTTCAACACATAACGTCATTATGACTGAGCCTACAGGTGAAGCTGCTGGTATTACACTGGCAGATACCGATGTAGGAACATCCGAATTTGTGGGTGGATACCTTGTTGGCTTATCCGGTAATAATGCCGGTGCTGTCAGGATTATTGATGCCCACACAGATAACACTTCAACTGCGGTTGTCGTTCCCTTTGATAACGATATTGCCCAAAATGATACTTATCTTCGCACCTTTGCGGTTAATAACGGCCCAGGTGTGGAGATTACGACTACATTCGATCAATATGTCGGAGTACTCGGTGCTACTGTAGATCTTCCTGATACGGGTGATCTCCTAGTATGGGATGTGCTAATTGATGAATCTAGTCCTAATCAGGGCAGTGTTATAATACAAAATCCTAGTCAGCCACTAGTAGAACTTGTGACCTACTTTCAAGATCACGTTTTCTCTAGCACGGCTTTGTAATTTCCTAAAGGAGAATCTAAATCATGGCTAATCCATTGACTACCGCTGGATTTCCTGATGTCCTTGATCCAAGGTTTCGGGAAATTACAGACGGTGAATTTGCTGTAGAGCAGGATCGCATTTCCGAGTTCTACAGCATGGAAACTCCCACTCAGTTGACTGAGCGTTGGAGTTCCCTGTCCCCAATGGGCCTGTATAATGAATTTAGCGGAGCTGTCAATTATGACGGTCCCGATCAACAGTACGATGTCTCTGCAACACACAGAGAATACGCCAAAGGTGTAGAAGTCGAAAGACTGTTGGTGGAGTTTGACCAGTTTGGTATCATTGATACCCGATTTAAGCTATTAGCTAGATCAGCACGTCAAACTCGACAAGTTCATGCAGCCCGTATTTTCAACAATGCCTTCTCAAATGACACAACTTTCTACAACCACTCTGAGGCTGTATCGTTGTGTACTAATTCCCATACGACTACCCGTTCTGGTGTCAGTACTTCAACTGGTTTTGACAACCTTGTCACTTCCGCTCTTAGCCCTACAGCTTTGAGAAGTGCTTATACCCAGTTCAGGAAGTTTAAGGATGCTGCTGGTCAACCTATTGACGGTCACGCACCTGGTATGCTTCTGGTTCCAGTTGATCTGAGAGACAGAGCAGACGAGATTGTGCGTACCAAAACTGGTCTAGACACAGCAGAAGGTAATGTTAACACAGAGTCTGGCCGCTACAATGTAGTGGACTGGATTCGACTGACTGATTCAAATAACTGGTTTATTTGCAACCAACCTGAAATGAAAGAGTCCCTACGCTGGTTTGATAAAGTTCCTGTGGAATTTGCCAGAGTAGAAGACTTCGATACAGTTCAGGCGAAATACCGTGGATACATGGTCTATACACTAGGCTATGGAGACTGGCGTTTCGTTCTTGGTGGTCAAGTCAGCTAACTCATGTTCAACTATGTGGGGGGTAGCTCTTGGCCCCCCACAGCAGTAACCTGCAAGGAGAAATAAAATGGCTACAGTTAGAAGAGTAAGAGGACTTCCCCTTATTGGCGGACTTCCTGTTAAAGCTCTTTTCCAACAACCCATTTTCGTAGATTCAAGTACTGGATCTGATGACAATGATGGAACCAATCCTGAACAACCTTTAGCTACACTTGCTGACGCATTTGATAGTTCAAAAGTTGCCACCAATGGTATTGTTATTGTTCTACCAGGCCACAGCGAGTCCGTAACCGCTGCTGCTGGTATTGACGCTGACATTGCTGGTGTTCATGTTCTGGGACTTGGTGAAGGATCTGCCAGACCGACAATTAACGTCACGACAGCCACTACAGCCGATATCGATATTGATGCAGCAAATATCACTTTTGAGAATCTGATATTTGACCTGACAGGTATTGATGCGGTTGCTGGCGGTATTGATGTTAATGCTGCTAACTTCACGCTGAAAAAGTCTGAAGTGGTGATGGCAGATGCAGGTGGTCAAGCAGTTGTTGGTGTCCTTGGTGACGCTAACGCTGATGACCTTACCGTAGAAGATTGTTTATTCCGATCTACTTCTGATGCTGGCCCTGCTGCCTGTATTAGAATTATCGGTTCAGATCATCCTGTTATTAAAAATAACATCCTGTATGGTGACTTCTCAGTATCACCTATTGAGAATGTAACCACAGCTTGTACTAGAGTATTTATCGAAGGTAATGATATGGATAATTACAACGCAAACGACTTCGGGATCACTTTGGTTAGTACTACAGATGGTTCGATTCGTTACAACACTATTCGTGTTGCTACTAACGGACAGGTGACATTCATCACGGCAGGAAATGATTGTCAACTCTACGAGAATTATGGCGTAAACGCAGATGGCGAAACAGGTATGCTGGAAGGAACTACTTCCTCATAATTGTTTTCTTGGAAGGGGTCAACTATGGCCCCTTCTCATCTTTTAATTTTTATCGAGGATAGAAATATGAAGAAATTCAAAAACACTAAAAACAAACGGTTGAAGCCCAAGAAACCTACTCTGAATCCGCATGAAATCGGACGAGGGGGTAAACAGTTTATGCCGTCTACCTTCGGTACACATCGAGGGACTGAAAAGGCTTCATTTGCTAAAAAGATCTAATAGTTTAATTTAGGAGGCAACTACATGGCAACAAAGTATTCGACTGCTGAAGAAAGAAAAACCAGCAAGCGTCAGATTGATAACATGAAAGATGTGTTATCGAATCCGATTGCTTGGAATGAAATCAGGGATAAGGAGAGTTTTAAGCGTCAGCTTAAACAGGAAGAAGGACGCTTAAAGGAAATTACTCCCCCGAAACTGGACCCGACTCAAAGAAATGTTTATGCAAAACGCATTGAACAACTTGAAAAAGTTATGAGATTAGGTAATGCAGCAAAAGGGATTCCACCCATGCCATCTCAGAAAGAACAGTGGGACACTCCTGCTGGTGCTGTAGGTAAGCATGGGACTTGGGAGAACTTCTGGAAGAAACACTCTGTTGATGAAAACGAAAATATTGTGAAAGTCCCTAGTGGATATGGAGCAATATTTCAATGGAAAGATGCTCGTAGAGCTTTCTTTGCAGACAGGGAAGAGGAAGATCCTGATGTAGCAAACACAGATATCTTTCGTCCTGATGATCCTAGTACTGGTGAGTCCAAGTTCATTGATTATCAATCTATGAGCATGAGTCCACTTTCTCAACTTTCCTATGAAGAGGTAGAAGAAATCTTTCCTGATCGTGAACCTTCAATGGTAGAACTTCAGGTCAGGGCTGCTGAAGTAGATCAGAAAAGAGAAGAACTGGCTCAGGATCTGCTTTGTCAAGCTAAGACCAAAAGCGGTAAACAGTGTACGAGGAATCATCTTCCAGGTGAGTCCCATTGTGGATTAAAGGCCCATGAAACTCAAATGAAGGAGAAATAATAATGGCACATCCCTGGGTGTTCCAAGAGAACTTTGAAGGTGGAGACAAAGGAAACTTTGACGGCACATCTGTGGATGGCGGTGGAGCCTTATCCTTTCTTCACTATACACAATTAACACAACTAGCTAACAACCCTATGCCTTTTCGTGGAGCCTATCTTCCACAGATTGAACTAGCAGATGTAGATGGTTCAGGAACTTACCTTCTTGAAAACTCTACATTTGATACCGCTGCGGATATTACTCGACATCTCAGGTTTTACCTCTTTGTTACTGATGACTTAACTATGGCAGCTTCTGACATCTTCGATATATTGCATATTAGAAGTGGCAGTGCTGCTGAAGTTGTTGTTTCCATCAGAAATAACAGTGGTGTCATTGAGATTGGTGCAGGAGAAACTGCTGGATCAACTAGAACCACTCACCTTACTTTAGGTAAATGGCATGCTATTGAGCTTTCTTTAGCGATTGATGGTGCAGCAGATGGATCTGGTACAATCGACTTCTTTGTAGATGGTACTCAGGTTGGTGCCCAGATTGGTAGCTTAACTCAAGCACAGATTACCAATGCCAGATTTGGTGTTCAAGGCAAGGATTCCGGTACAACTGCTGGAAGACTTTACTTTGACCAGATCGTTTATGATGATGCTAGGGTCTACCCCATAGCAAATCGTAAACCTAAGAATGTCATTGTCACTGATGATGAGCATGTCTTTATCGGCCCTGGAGTCATTGATAGTGCCACACTACTGACTACAGGTGATTCCAACACCATGCACATCTACGATACAGATACCGCTGATGGCAATGATGCGTCTTCACGCAAGGTTGAACTGGATCTGGAAACACACACTTCTTGGGATGGCCCAATCCATTTTGAGAAAGGCTGTTATGTTGATCTAGGTGGTACAAACCCTAGAGGTCAGGTTGTGATTAACACGGAGTCATTAGCTGGCCCTATTTACTACTTTGATGATGGAGCAATGAAGAATTATGGAAGAGATGGAAGATCAAGGTAGTTTTACTCTGACAGACCTTAGACTCAAAGTCGGGGGTCTGATATTGCAGATGTGGGAGCTTGAAAAAAGGCTTGTTATTTACGAGCATCAATCTGGTGTAATAACAGAACAAGAAAAAAAGGAAGAATAAATGGGATATACACGAAGTTATTCTAATATATCTGTCGATGTGGATATAGGCGGT
>Ga0114900_1001695_pt1 | contig 13068 bp, 24 predicted proteins | sample MalvireepMed_231_FD_89685 | JGI IMG/M metagenome (GOLD analysis project Ga0114900, IMG submission 89685) | Marine viral communities from the Global Malaspina Expedition - Malaspina viral metaG DeepMed_231 | ecosystem: Environmental > Aquatic > Marine > Oceanic | place: Mediterranean Sea...
GGTCAATGCCCTCGCCATGCGTCATGAGATCGCCATGACAACGCTTCTGCGCTCATTCCTGGAGGAAGCCTGATGCAGGGCCGGACCAAAGCTGAATTGAGCAAGTGGGCAGAAGGTTTCAGTCGCACTCCAGCAACTGTCCTTAAGGCTTTCATCGACGCCGGACTTTGCAGCGATCAGACACCGCAGCGGGAAGAAACTCGCTTATTCGCCCACCAGCCTGACAGTGCGCTGGTGCAGGCCGCCCAAAAACTGGCCCCGTATCTTTACTGGACCATTGGCCCCGAAAGCCCCGGTCATCACCCGACTATGCCGAGCGCTGTCAGGGAGTTCCTGAACGCCCTTGATGCAACAGGTGACGCATGACCCACCTCCGCCAAGCCCTGAAGGGCCTCAAGTTCGACGTTGCCAGTGCGGCATGGGGCGCAGGGACGCTCTACGCCCTCGCCTTCGCCTACCAGCTTTGGAGGGCCTTCGCATGAAAGCCGAATGGGCAATCATCACCGCACTGGCCCTGTTCACCGCCTACTGCATCTACCGCCAATGGCAGGAGATGACCGGCAGGACGAAGCGCCGCCTGGTGCGGAAGATCAAGGGACTTTTCGCATGACTGAACGGCCCAGCAATTACGAACCAGCGCAGATTCTGGAAAACGGGAATGTCAAAGGACCGCTCTGCTGCAATCGTCCGATGGCAGATGATGGCGGGTGCAGCACCGGTTGCTGCGATGACTACAAATGCCAGATTTGCGGCTTTCGAACTCGTGTCGAATGGCCAGATTGAGGACACCCGCCATGACTGACGAACCGACCAAGGCCGCGATTGAGCGGGCGTGTGAGATGCTGGGCTGGAAGGTGACTAACTTTGAAAATAGCCTTCTCTCCCTCAGGGAAGATCACGCTTTGAGACGCTTCGCCCGCCACCTCGACCAAGTAAGCGAGACTGCAAAGCGAGGCAAAGCTGAAACCCTCGACGCATTCGAGATTGACGATCCCGAAACGCAGAACTTGGTCGCGATATGGGACAGCCTCATCCTGCCCGATCCCGAACCGGATGTGCTGGGTGAAGTCATGCGCAGCGTTTCAGTGACGCTTCCGTGGTCGGATTTAGACAGCGGCATTTTTCGCGAAGAACTTCGCAAGCGCGGTTACGCAATCACCCCACTCAAGGACACCCGCAATGACCGATAAGACCGTGACGCAGGACGTGACCGTTACACATGCGGATTTTGAAGCATATCGCGCACTTATGGGCGATGAGCAGTATGACGATGAGAAGGCTGGGGCATGGCACTTCGCCCGCCACCGCCTCGCATCACAGAACGATGCACAGATGGCAGCACCCGATGGGTTGGCAACGCTCGAACTATGGTTCTTCCGTGAATTGTCGGGAGAGCAACGGTCGTCCCTGATACGCCTCGCGATGGGGCAAAAGATCGCGGACGAATGCGGCGAGGTCTATAGCCACCAACGCAAGGCTCTGCGCCGCATCCTCGCATCACTATCTGCAAGCAATGCCATGCGTGATGCGCTGGAACCGTTTGCGTTCATGGAAATGGGCAAAGACGAAGATGAAGGCACGGCTTTCACGACGCAGGAAGTATGGGAAACTATCTACCGGGACCGCGTGCAAGACTGGATCAGCTTCGAGGACATCGACAACGCCCGCGCAGCACTCGCAGGCCAAGGGACCACACTGGATAGGCAGACTGTCGAGCGGGTGCTTGAGCCTGACGACTTGCTGCCATCGTATTGCCGCCTGCTCGACGCGATGCAAGGTGATGATCCTGACGCCGTCGATAGTGCCTTCCATGCCAGCATCGAAGCCGTCAGCAAGTTCGGACTGCTCCGCGCATCCATGGACCCTAACCATGTGCGGTAGGGTGCCCTGCAAAAAGATCGTGGGCGGTAAATCAGTGCCGTGTCACGAACAAGCACCGCCAAGGATGCGCCTTTCGGGCAATGGCCGGGCTTTCGTCCCTAAGGGATCGAGCCGCTCCGCGTCTCGCCGGTCCCCGCTTCAATCCCTATTGCGGAGGTTTTTCTAATGAACGCTCAGACCCAAGTTACCGCCGATCCGGTTGTCGAGCTGGAGCGCGCCCTCGCCAAGGCCCTGCCCGAACTGGAAGGGGCCAAGAAGAACAGCGAAAATGCCGCGTTCAAGAATGGCGGCAAGGCTTCCAAGTATGCCGACCTTGGCGCGGTGATCGACGCCATCCGCCCCATTGCCGAGCATGGCATCTGGTATCGCCAGGTACTGCACGAAAGCAAGGAAGGCGTGGAGATCGAAACGCTCTACACCGGCCATGGTGCGACGATCAGCGCAGGAACGCTCTTCATGCCCGCCGACAAGCGCAATGCGCAGGGTTACGGCAGCGCCCTCACCTACGCCCGCCGCTATGCCTTGCAAACCGCGTTCGGGCTTTCGACCGAGGACGATGATGGAAACGCTGGCAGCGTTCAGCCCAAGGACGCGCCGCGCGTAGACAAGATGCCGGATGCAGAATGGGCAAAGCTGTCCAGCTTGCTTTCCGCAACGAATGCCAACGTCCCGGCCATGCTGCGCCATCTGCAAATCAGTGTTCCGAACAATGACCTGACCCAACTTAATCAGGTGCAATATGGTCGGGTCATTGATGCCCTGAATGACAAGCTGGCGGATATGTCCAAGACGAAGGAACCGGCATGATTGCGCTGGACCTTGAGCAAGGCTCGCAGGAATGGCTGCAAGCGCGCGCCGGGAGCCTTGGGGCTTCACAACTTGCCGACGCCCTAGCCAAGACAAAGACAGGCTGGGGCGCATCGCGGGCGAACCTGATGGCGCGCATGGTGACAGAACGCCTCACAGGCCTGCCTAGCGAGACGTTCTGCAATGCCGCCATGCAGTGGGGCAAGGATAACGAACCCCGCGCCCGTTCGGCCTATGAGTTCAAGCATGACGCAACTGTGACCGAGATCGGCATGGTGCTGCACCCTGAACTCAAGGGCACCCATGCGTCACCAGACGGTCTAGTCGGGGATGACGGGCTGGTCGAGATCAAGTGCCCCAACAGCGCAACGCATATCGATACGCTGAGAGGGGCTGAGATCCCGCGCAAGTATGTCCTGCAAATGCAGTGGCAGATGCACTTGTGCGAGCGTCAGTGGTGCGACTTCGCCAGTTATGACCCCCGCCTACCAATCGAAATGCAGCTGCATGTTCGCCGGGTAGAGCGCGACGACGAACTGATCGCTGAGATCGAAGCCCAAGTGCAGGATTTTCTAACTGAAGTGGATGAAGCGGTCGCGGATCTTCGCGCCCGATACATGAAGGAAGCAGCATGAGCCGTTACGACGTAGTCACCCCCCGCCCCCGCAAGGACAGCGACAAGCCCTACTGGCACCGCGTCGGGACCGCCTTCGATGGCGACAAGGGCATCACGATCTTTCTGGATAGTGCCCCGTATCCCGACAACGAAGGCCGCACAGTGCTGAAGCTGTTCGAGCAGCGGGACCGCCAGCAATCGGCTCAGAACGACCGGCAGGACGCAGGACAGCGTTCGGGCGGTTGGGATGACGATGGCGACCGGATTCCGTTCTAGGTCATGGGATACTCGCCCCCACACCAGCGCATGAAGCGCAAGGCCAGCGACAAGCCCAATGCCGAAGAGAAGCGGCACATGGATCGGGTTGCAGCCATGCCGTGCCTGGTGTGCGGGGCGGCAAGCACCCTTCACCACGTTACCGCGAAGATCGAAGGCGGGCGGATAAGCCGAAGCCACAAGCGCATCGTGCCGCTCTGCCCAAGGCATCATCAGATCCAGCACGGCCCCCTCGAAAGCGTTGAGGCGCTGTCTCACCGGGGGTTCTGGATTCACTACGGGATCGACCTGCTGGCGAAGGCAGACGACCTTTGGGCTGAGAGCATCGGACTATAAATGGCGCACCGCATCATCCGAACCGAACAAGACAGGGACGATCTGTTCCGATTGCTGGAAACCCTGAAACTGCCGCTCACCGTACGCTGGCAGCAAGGGGCTAACCGCTCGCTTGACCAGAACCAGTTACAATGGATGTGGGCCGGGGAAGTAGCCCGCCAGCGCGGCGACATGGAACCCGACGAGGTGCAGCGGGAATGGAAGCTGCGCTACGGCGTGCCGATCTTGCGCGAGGACAATGACGACTTCCGCGACACCTACGACCGAGCAATCAAGCCCTTGCCCTATGAACAGAAGATCAAGGCGATGGATCTGATCGACGTTTCCAGCATCATGAAGGTCAAGCAAATGACCGCGTATCTAGACCGCATCCAGCGCGAATGCCTGCAACAGGGATTGCGGCTAACTGATCCCGATCCGGCATAAAAACCCTTATATTCCAGGACCACAACAATGGAACTTAAACCTTCGATTAACCTCGATAAACCAAGCCGAGAGGCGGACGACAAGCTGATCCACGATGCTTTGCGCTTCTTATTTTGGGCAGCAGGTGAAGGCATCTTCCCTTCAGACAACCGCGATGCGCCGGAACCGGAAGAAGCATTCTGGCAATACAGCCTGCGCACGGGTGACGAGGATTGGGAAACCGTTGCAGACCGCTTTGCGAAGGCTCGGGGGATCGAATGACAGCCCCTGCGCGCATAACTCAGGCAGACATGGAGCGGGCGACCAAATCGGTTGCTGCCGCCAAGCTGGCCAATGCGCGCATCGTCATGGATTTGCGCAAAGGGCGGATTGAGATAATCATTGGCGGGGAGCCATCGCAATCCGGCGATGACGAGGAATGGGGCGACGACGATGTCTGACCTTCCGCCGAATGTTCGTCCAGTCAAAGACCGCCACGGCAAGACGCGCTATCGTTTCCGCCGCAAAGGCTGGAAAAGCCACTATCTCCCGGGCGACCCGGGAAGCGCTGAGTTTCACGAAACCTATGCAGCCATCTTGAAGGCTGGACCGCAGGCCGCGCCGGAAGTGGAGCGCGTTCGCCCGGTCAAGCCGAAGTCATTGGACGACCTGCTGGCGCGCATGAAGAAAACCGCCAAGTGGAAGAAGAAGGCCGACCGCACGAAGCACGTTCAGTCCCGGGTCTACCAGCGCTTCATGGACACGGTAGACAAGAAGGGCAGGCGATATGGCGACCGGCCTGTCGATCAGGTCACAGTGGCTTGGCTGGACGCGATCTTCGGCAATATGGCGGACCGCCCGGGTGCGGCAAACGATCTCCGAAAAAAGATGGCTGTGTTGCTGCAATATGGCTGCAAGCTGCAATGGATTAAGCAGAACGTCGCCCGGGAAACTGAGAAGTTTGATGATGGCGAGGGATTCCACACCTGGACCGAAGAGGACATTGCCAAATATCGCGGCACGCACGTGCTTGGCACTATGGCCCGCCTCGCCTTCGAATTGGCGCTGAACACTGCGGCCCGTCGCTGCAACGTCGCCACCCTCACCCGGGACGACATACAGGATGGATGGATCGTTACCGATCACGCCAAGGGGAATGAGCAGGCGACAGTCCCGATGCTCGCCAGCACCCGGGCAGCATTGGAATCCTTGCCCGCCGCGCCGATCAAGCACTTGGTGACTACCGAGTTCGGCAAGCCGTTCAGTGTGGGCGGGTTAGGCAATCGAATGCGGAAGTGGTGCGATGCTGCCGATCTGCCTCACTGCTCGATCCATGGGCTGCGCAAGGCCATGTCTCGCCGCTTGGCTGAGACTGGCGCGACCGATGCAGAGGGTATGGCGGTGACCGGCCACAAGAAGGCCGCGACGTTTCAGAAGTATCGGGAAAAGGCGAATCGGAAGGCCATGGCGAATCGCGCAGTGTCCAACCTTGAACCTCTCGACGTTGTCCAACCCGAATAAAATGGCTGAAATGCGCCGTTTTTTGTTGGAAGTGGTGCCCGGGGGCGGTATAACACAAGTAAGCCGTTATAAAGGCTTATGTGTTGTCCAACCTCCAGAACGACCCACGGAATCCTGCGGTGTCCCGATGCAGCGTTGTCCAACCTTTTTAGCGGCCCGATGGGGTGTTCCAGCACCCGCACCGGGCCTACACATCACGCGATAGGAGCGCGCAATGGATGAACCGTCTTACCCTCGTTCGCAGAAGCTGCACAAGGAAGGTATTCAGTGGCTGCTTGATAATCAGCCCGACATGCAGACAGAGCGCTTCTGGCAGGCTGTGAAGGCGATTGGCGATGAATTTGAAGGCGGGTTTGTCAGCCGCATTAGCTTTCGCCCCGACGCATATCGGATAGACCGCGAGTTGAAGGTGGTCGAGATCCACGAAGTCGTCATGTCACATGAACCCAAGGTCGATCTGTTTCACAAGGTCGCGAGCCTATTTCTGGCCTTCGATGGCGACGAAGAATGGTCGCTCCGCATGTTTGTGCATCGTCGCGGGCAGACGCCTACTGAGGTCGATCTTTGGTACTGGTACACCGATGCGGTGCGCTCTGCGCGGGGCGAGCGGCGTGAATGGGAATCGCCCATGCCAAACGAAAGCTTGCCTGCCGATAGGCTGGGGCTGGACGCATGACTGCCTCCCCCATCCTTGCCGAGATTGCCCGCCTGTCAGGGAGTGCTGATATATGAAGAAGATACCAGATTGGGCGCTCAACAGGGGCAGCAAGAACGAGATCGAGCTGGGTGTTGAGGTTCGCCACAACCCGGACGGCACGATAGACGAGGTGCTGTTCAAGGCTGCGGGCGCGTTCTTTCATCTAGAGCAGATGGACACCGGCACCTACTGGATTGGGGTGTCTTGGAAAGATGCGGATGGCGCAGATAGGATGCAGCACCTCACTATTTCCAGCCCACGCAATTCGCCCATTTACCCTACTGTCTACAGGTGAGGCATGACCCGATCCTTGCCGAGATTGCCCGCCTGTCAGGAGATATTTGATGGATGTTGAACAGGAAGGCGTTGACCGTTTTTATTGGGACAACGGGCCGTGCTGCGCGGGATGCGACCACTGGAATTGGATCAGCGCCTATGCTGGGTCATGCACTAAGGCCGCGCCAATATCGGGTGAGCAGCGCCTTGGTCTGCTTGATATGAGCGGCATCAGCGCACCGGTCGGAGCGGGCCATCCTTTGACGCTACGCCATCACCACTGCGGAGAGTTCAAGGACGACTTTGACTGGTCAACCCTGCCGCTGGATTATCAGTATCGGATAGCAGGCCGCCGCCTGTCAGGAGAAGCGTGATGGAATGGAAAGACCTGCGGAAAGGTGTGCGCGTGTCGCGAGCTATCACGGTCGCCTCTGCGGTATTTGAATGCACAGACAAGGAAAAGCCGGAACTAAAACCTGCGTTGCAAGAATTATGTGACGCCCTCCACGATGCAGGCTGGCGTCCCTCTCAAGCATAAAGGAACCTGACCAATGAGCGAGTGGAAAACAGCGCCAGCGACCGACCTTGAGGCCGCGATTGCCGAGTTCAAAGCTAAGCTGCCGGGGTGGTGGTTCAGCGTGTGCGAGTGTCAGGTTTCGTGCGATGCGTCATGCGCCCCGACCAGCGATAGCCCGCACATAGAAAAGGCTTATACCGACAATCGCTTTGATAGCGGGTTCCATGCGGATCTGTTGCAGCCGTCCTCTTTGGCAGAGGCATTGCGCGATGTTCAGCAACAGGCGCTCGCAGCTTTGGCCGAATATGCGGAGATCGACCAATGAGCGTGGAAGAATTAGCTGCTGGTCTGACAAAGGCGGGCAAGCGGGCGATTTTGCAGCTTGATGGCGAACGGTTCACTGACTGGAACAAGGTCTATCGGCAGCGAAGGCAGCGTATAGCAGGCAACGCGTTGGGTCTGCATGAGCCACAAATAATTGGTCCTGTGACCATGTGGTCCAATATCCGCCTTACGCCCCTTGGCCTCGCAGTGCGGTCCTACCTTATGGAGAATGGGTGATGGAATGGTTTGCGATTTTCATGTTCGGGTTCATGCTGGGCGCTGTCGTCATGGACCTTCTTTGGCGGCAGGTTCAGAAGCTTCGGGACCAATACGAAGCGAGGTTGATCGCCCGTCTACCCGCAGCCCCTCTATCGCAGGAGTGAATGACTTATCCGGTTATCGCCAGTTTAAGGGGTTATAAGACGCGAGCGTGGGAGGTGCCTGTCTCGCGCTTCAGGATAGCTAGTCCCGCGCAACGCCGATCATAATCCCCGTCGCTGCCCGGCCAAAGGCCCGCCGCGTCCCCATTTTCATACCCTATTTTGCTTGCGAACAAAAGGTGATTCTGGCATATTCTGTGGGCTGCGGCGGCGTGGACGGACACGCAGTCGGATTGGGGAACTCTCCCGTAGCAGACGCTTCGACCGCTCGCGGATGTCGATGCCAGCTAAGTGGCCCCGCCTTCTGAGTTCGCTACTCGGTTGGCAAAAGCACGGGAGCCGGTATCGAACCCGGCCCGCAGCGATACGCCGGGGTAGCCCAATCGGCAGAGGCGGCAGCTTCAAACCCTGCAAAGTGTGAGTTCGAATCTCACTCCCGGCACCATTACCTCACATTGCTCTGCGCCATCTCAGGCAACACAGGGCTAATCCGTGCCCCTCTCGAATGGCAGAACCCGCAACGTAGCTTAGGCTCCAACGTGTCCACCTGATACGGCAGCTTGCGGGCATGCAGGCGCATCAGCAGTTCGGTTGCAGACCAGTCCACCTTGCGCCCGCACTTGCACGATACCCTCACCTTGTACCCGTGGCGGGCAAAGTCGTTTATCGAATCAAGCTTGATGCGGCCCATGCCTGATAATGGAACGAATGCGGAACGGTTACAAGACCTGCGTGCCGTTGATCCATAGCTGCGAACCCTCTGCGGCGTTCTCGACACTGAACAGCCTTTGGTCTTCCGGTGCAATCAGCGTATTGATGACGACCTTTCTGGGGCCACTCTCGAAAGCCACGATAGGCTTTGTGGGCGCGTCTGGTGCTTCGAGCCTGTCGATCACGATGGCTTCTGTAGATCCACCGGGCTTCGCGATGATATGGGCAAAGCGCGGCGAACGCGAGATGATGCGTCCATGCTTGTCGGAGGCATCCCAAAGTTTCAGGCTTTGGCGTGCCCCCTCGATGTCCATTTGATTGATGCGGCAGTTCTCGCCCTTGCAGTCGATTCCGGCATCCGAGACATTCTTGATGACGCCATGCTCGATCAGGCCGAGGTCGTGCCCGCGCTCGACGCTGATGCCGTCTGCGTTTGCATAATTGCTTCCCGCTGCCATTATGACATTGCGGAAGTCGAACCGGCTGATTTCCCAATCGGTGCAGGTGTCGCCGTCCTTGCCCCACAGGCATATCGCCGCAAAGGCATCGTTGGCATTAGTGATTTCGCGTTCGCCACGGAATGTCAGGTTGTGGGCGCGCAGTTTACCGATTGTGTCAGTGGCGCGCAGAAAGCCGATGCCATAGCTGGAAACGCTCGCCTCAATGCTCATGATGCGGTTGAGGTAGATCGACGGTGCGCCGCGCATCACGATCAGCGGGCCGAAGCGTTCCAGGAACACATCCTCACAGCTGACATCGGCCAGGGGATTGGCGCTGCTGTCATTGCCTTTCCATCCGATCCAGTTGTCCGACCACCATGCGTCCTTCATGGCGATGGACTGACCGGCCTTGCGGTTGATCCCGCCTGCACCCACAGAAGATTCTTCCTGCGTGATGATCGGTTCCTCCGGCTCCAGAATGGCCCCGTATTGCACAGGTTCGGCAGGAACGGTCGGCTCGGGAGCCTCAGGAACAGGCTCCGATACGTCAGCTTCCGGTATATCCAGAGCATCGCAAATGGCCGCGCCAAGTGCGGTTACTGCCGTCATGATGGCTTCGCGTCGTGTGGTCATAGCGAGAAACTCTCTGATGGATGGGCTGCAAGGAAGTCGGCCACCGCTTTCTGCTCAAACGCGGGAAGATGACGCTGCAACAGGCGTTCGCCGTGCATGATGAGGCCGACCTTGCCGTTAAGCGCGTCGGAACCGTCACGGCTGCCGATGGTGAAATTGTAATTGTCGCCGCTATTCGGGGTGCCGCCCAGCGTGGCACGGGCCACTTCAACCCCATTCTTGCGCAGGATCAGCGTCTTGTCGCGGTTCAGGTGAAGCGTCACCAGAGTCCAGTCCGTGGTCATATTGACGGTATCGGCCACGGCTGTGGTGCTGGTGCTTGCGCCGTAACGCCAGAAGCAGTCCAGCTTGCCGTTGACCAACCGCATTTGGAACTGACGGGTCGCGTTATTGCCTGACGCATCGCGCCCGATAATCGTCTGGTTGGTGCTGGTGCTGACCGCGTTCAGCTTCACCATCGCTGCCCACGTGTGGCCAGTGTTGCCGTTCAGCGCCGTATCGTTCGCGCCGAAGGCGTAATCGCCCGAGAGCACCTCGATGCCCTGCGCGGACCATGCCGGATCGGCAGCGTCCGCATCGGTCGAAGAACCCATGCGCAGAGTCGGTTTACCGGCCACTGCGTTGTTCGCGATCTGCCCGCTGCCCTCATCGAACAGCCATTCGTTCGTGACCATCGCGGAGACCTGATCGGCGTTCGCGGCCTTGTACCGGGCGAGCAGTTTGAGGACTACCTCATCATACCAGTCGTCGATGACCGATGTGGCCTTGGCCGAGTTGATGCCGACCACGCTGTCAGGCGGGATGTAATGGTTCGGCGAGTACGGACTGTCAGTCGTGCCGCTGGTGGACCAACCTCCCGCGCCATCGCTCGGCCCCCACGTGCCGGTCACCCATGGATAGCGAGTGCCGTTCGTGATGGTGCGCAGCGGACCACAGCGAAGCGATGCATTGGCGGGATTGTAATCGCCTAGTCGTTCGCATTCTTTCAAGAACCAGTAGAACCAGCCGTCGCCTGCGCGGAAATACAGGTTCGTGTAGTTCGACGCGATGCGCTCGTCTTCCAACGCCAGCCCCATCGCGCCGCACCCGCGCACATAGTTCCAAACCTGCTCTGCCGGGGCAGCTTCGTCATTGCAGGTATAGGCCTGATAGCAGGGGTTGATGATCTGCAGCGCACCGAAATTGCCGGGGACACCGGCTGACTGCCAGTGCTGGCCCATGATCCATTTCCAGCAATTCTGCGTCATATAGCTGTTGTGCTTGGACTGCACCAGCCAGACCACGCGATTGCAGAAGTCAGGCATGACACCGCGCGTCACTGCCTTGTTCAAGGCCTGTGCGAAGGACGAGCAGCCACCCTGCGAAATGACGAGTAGCTTTGCCTTTGGGTTTGTCTGGAATGTGCCGGTCGGGCTGGCATCCTGTGCAGCGGCAATAATCAGATCCGCTGCCGCTTCCGCCGCCGAATAGCCAGTGTCGCCGGATATGAAGTACCCACGCGAAGGGGCGTCACCGGCTGGACCCTGAACCTTCAGCGCGTCGAGAGCGGCTTTTGTTTTGAACTGGCCCGATGCTCCATAGGTTGCCAGCTTGGCATAGTCGGAATCGTATGCGGTAAGCATCGCATCCCATCCGGAAGTCTGGCCGTCAGGTGCATCAGCGATCAGACCCTTGATGTCGTAAATGTCTTGCGCAGCAAGGAATAGCGCGGCTGCACTTTCATCGTCGCGTTCGTTTGCCGGATCAATATCGGCAGTTACGACCATCTTGTACCGCGTGTCGGTAGGCGTGGGCGTTGGGCTTGGCGAAGGTGACGCGGAACTGAAGCCAAGACCAAAACCAAAACCGAACATCAGTTATTCTCCGTGAGGCTTCGCGCCCATTCCTGCGCGGCGGTCAGGCGGGTGTGCAGGGTCGTGCAGATCTTTACGTCCGTGGTGGGGACTGCAACCAGCTCGGCGTCGGAATAGGATCGGTTATCGCCTTGGGCACCGCCACTTCCGGAGCCGGTTCCGGTTCCGCCGGATGCACCACAAGCTGCTTGCCGCAGCCGGTTGCGGCGAATGAAATCATTAGCGCGAGACTGAGCCTCGCTTTCGGCTTCAGCCAATCGAACATCGGACTGCTCCTGTAGATCGCGGTAATGCTGTTCCTGTTTCATGCGGGCTTCTTGAGCCAGTCGCCCCGCTTCGGCCTGTGCCGCCTTGTATTCGGCTTGCTGCTGGAAATAGGCCTGCTGGATGTCCTCTGCCCGGTCGCGTGCATTGTCGCGGCTTATCAGGGCGAAGATGGCGACAAGCCCGAAACCGATAGCCAGCGCACCGCGAAAACCGATCAGAGCCCAAAGCCAGCGGGCAAACTCAGCCAACCCAAGCGGGGGGATCATTGACCGAACTCTGCGCGGTAAGCGTCGGACAAAGCGGGCGCACGGTTCAGGCTCAGCTTGCCAGCATAAGCACCATCATCGTTCCAATAGCTGTGATAGAGGAAGTCGTGCATCCTCATCCATTCGAAGATGATGCCGATCAGATCCGAGGCTTGGGGGTTCTTCACGCCCCATTCCGACAGCGCCATGGGCTTCCTGTGGGCCTCCGAGAAAGCCTTCAGGCGCTCAAAGCCCCATGGCCTCCACTTCATTTCGTTAAAGGCCTCGTCCGCGCCCTGCGGGTTCCATTCGAAGTGATAGATGTCGCTGCCGATCACATCCACAAACTCATCGCTGGGGTAGCATTTTGCTACCTGCTCGGTCGTCATGTCCCCTTGGCTGTCAGGGCACCATTCGAACACGAAACGGGACGACACGCTGCGATAGGTCTTCACGAACTGGCGGAAGGCTTCGGCGAAATCCGCTTCCTTGCCCTTCGCGTGCCACGGCTGCCAGTCGCCGTTGAACTCCCAGCCAGTGCGAATATAAATCGCATCGTCGCCAGCAGTATTGGCAAGCAGAGCCTTTGCCTGCGTCAGATAGTGCCCGTTATATCCGCCCTTCGCTGCTACTGACAGGACAGCCGAGAACGGAATCAGCGGGATCGTCCAGAACTTGCGGCGGGGAACGTCCTTCCACAGGCCCGACAGCCAGCCCGTGCCGCTATCGACATCGGACCAATCCGCCTTGCCGACATGAAGCTGGACGGCATCCGCCTTGCGGCCAAGCCATGCCTCGTATTGGTAGAGGTCTTCAGGTTTGTTGCCGATGTATACGGCATTGATCGGGCCGAGCGGCAAAGGTGCTGGCGTCGGTTCAGGAA
>Ga0114900_1001700_pt1 | contig 13050 bp, 26 predicted proteins | sample MalvireepMed_231_FD_89685 | JGI IMG/M metagenome (GOLD analysis project Ga0114900, IMG submission 89685) | Marine viral communities from the Global Malaspina Expedition - Malaspina viral metaG DeepMed_231 | ecosystem: Environmental > Aquatic > Marine > Oceanic | place: Mediterranean Sea...
AGGTTACGGCCTGATGGGCTAAATGATGGGCCTTACCATCAAATAAAAACAAGCGGAGGCAATGATATGGCAAGGGACAACAATTCTGGGATGAAATACAAAATCCTCGTCAAAAGGATAACAGACCTATATCCACCTTATGGTACATGGGAAGAATGGCTACGGACTGACAAGGAAGAATCCGCACAGCAAATGGTTCTTCACCTAATGCATGAAGGTCATGAGGCACAATGGGTTCTGATCGGTCAATCGGCGACACCAGAAGCCCAAGCCGACCTTGACGAAACGGAAGCGATTCACGAAGCGATGATGAAGCGCATTAGGGAGGAGATACTGGCCAAACTCATCTAAGGGACTCGCCGAGGGGAGGGATTGGCTCCTCCTAAAGAACGCCGAGTGTGGGGATTGGCTCCCACTCAAAAACAAGCGGAGGTAAGACATGGTAAAGAATCAGAAGTTCACGGTAACAGTGGAACAGATGCATAACGACATCTATCGCATCACCAAGATCGTCGGCCCCGGGGTTAGCTTTCAAAAGGGCAATGATCCAGCCCTTGCGAATAAACGGTTCCACGTTGGGGATGTAATATCCGAAGAACAGGGTAACTCATTCGGGCCATTGATAACGCTTCAAGTTATACAAGCCCCGAAAAGCTAAGACCCAACTACAGCCCATCAGGCCACCGCCTGATGGGCTGAATGATGGGCCTTAACCATCAAAAAATAACAGGAGGCACAGACATGGGACTACGGGTACATATCCTGAAAGACCAATATGGGGATACTTCAAATGGTGGAGCAAGCAGTCGGGTGGGTCGACTGACCATAACAAATGTAGACGGGCCGTTCAAACCAGACGCTACCGCACCAGCGGCGATTCTTAAACACGGTGTTATGGGAACCATCATAGTGGTGCTTGAAAATCCGTCTATGGATAAAGTCGTGGTTGGCCCGATGTTCGGTGGCAGTTTCATTACCACATCCGACAGTCGGTTCAGTGAGAAGTTGAGGGATATGGGACAGACTAACAGCCACGTTGCGATTCCGTTCCACGATCGGTACGACACGCCAGAGGTAGCAAGGATTCTTTCAATCTAAATAAAAACAGGAGGAACAGAATGTCTGGTAGATCTTTGGAACCATGTGCCATTTGTGGTGAACCAATCGGGGTAGATTCTAACGGATGGGACGGCGGTCGAAATGCTGAACCTATCGCGAAGGGATTCTGCTGTGAAGACTGCGACACATCAGTCGTGCTACCAGCCCGAATGCTTCCACAAGGGTATACGACAGACGAGGTCACTGAGATCAGGAATATGGACGACTAGCTAAGACCCAACTACAGCCCATCAGGTGATGACCTGATGGGCTGAATGATGGGCCTTAACCATCAACTAGAAAGCAGGAGGAAGTCATGGAGTTTACAAGCGAACAGGCCGCAAGGATTATCGAAGGAATCTCAGGAGAGAAAGTCTACAATCAGAGGGTGGGGGACAGCAAAGCACCAAAACGTCTGTGGATGGAGAACATCAGGGATCATGGATTTACAACCGAGAGTGGCGTAACGATCAGGGTCGAGGCGAGGGATCTGCAAGAATATCGGGGGATGGTGGCACATAACTATATAACACATGTTGTTATTACCTCGCCCCTCAGCAATGATCTTAATCGCTGGGGTCGACCAAATGACCGCCGTGGAATGATCCGACGAACATTAGCAGTACCCCATGACAATCCATTCGTCGTACCCAATGCGGATCATCGGGCGATGGATTGGAGCATCCGTGCTGGAAGGGACAAGTTTTGGGAAGTTGAACAGATCCACAACCAGATCCTACAGCGCATGAACGACGAGATGACCGCCGAGGCTCAACTCCGTACCGCCGAACGGAAATTACGCGACGACCTATTCCAACACTATCCTACTCACAACCCCTTGCTGAGGGTCGATCACGCCATTACGCCAACAACATTTAAGGTTTCAATAACGAATCTTACGGCGGCACAAGTCTTGGACTTACAGGACAATTTTTTGCAGAACATAATAGAGAACCAAGGGGAGGAGGAACAGGATGACAAGGAATGAACTCAAGGCCTTCGAGGTAAAGTCGTACGGAACCTCGCCTGAGATTATAGGCTGGTATTGGTGCATAAATAATAAGGCTAGCGGCCCATTTGAGACTGAGGAGGAAGCCTTATTTGAAAGAGGAGTCATGTTAGATGGCCCAGCCCCTGAGTTGACTGAGTTGAAAGCCGAAGAATATCACTATTTGACCCAATGGGTATGCAGATTAAAAGGAGGACAGGATGGCATTCAATAACAAGATCTATGTAACGGTCTATCACGAGACACAGGCCTACGGCGGCTCTGAGGAAGGTGGTTGGTACTACCGACAGGGGGAACCGATAGAGGGTGTATATACACTCTGCTGTGGCACCACTGATTCCTATGAGTATTTTGACGAGGATGGGAAACCAGCAACAGAGCGGTGGATTGCTCGATACCCCGACCATCATGCAGATGACTGTCCAGCGAGGGGAGCGGCAGAAACATTTTATAGGCAGTACGTCTTGAACCACACAGAGGAATATCTACGAACCTTTACCCATCGGCCCGACGGACTTAGTTGGTTAGATTCTCCAGATGATACTCCAGACGAATATAGAGGGGAGGTGGCAACGAGCGGAACATACTACGTCTCTATGGATGAGACACCGCCAGAATCGTACCCACAGGGTCGCGTTTACTACGAATAGATCTTATTAAAGCAGGAGGACAATCATGGCAGAGAACATTGGAGTACCCGGGAGTTTGGTGACGATCAATGCCAGAACCAATACGAAGGTCACGGAAACGGTTGAGGATATCGGATCAGAGCATAATGTTCATATCATCACCATCAGGCTTTACGATACTGACATTATGCAAGTGAGATATGCCGAAGGTCGCACCGTCATGGGCGTTTATTTCCCATGTGTCGGGCACACTCGAACCGTCACCCTAAATGCTGGTGGTTACCGCACACCGACGACGAAACGAAGAATCAACGAAGCGGCAAAGGCATTGGGCTTGGTTCTACGAGTCGTCCAGAAAGATTCCCACTGGTACATCACCCAGCCACGGTACGGACTATGTTTGTTTGAGGATAATGCTACTTGGGTTGATGATAGTGTAAGTGGTAAGGTAATCCGACTCACATAAATATCATCTCGCTACGACCCAGCTACAGCCCACCAGATTACGGTTTGGTGGGCTTTATGGTGGGCCTTAACACCAAATCTAGGAAAGGAGGACGAACTATGGTTTGGGAACCAATGAGAAAGGGACTATCAGTCCAAACAAGCGGCGCCGATTTGAATTGGCGATCTCTGGTCGATAGGTTCGGAATAGATAAGACCGAAGCCAAGAAAAGAATACGAGACATGGAATCATGCGAATCATGGGGCAATGACATCTACTCCGCATCGGTCTGCCGACGGATTGGCATCGGGTATTTCGATTCGTTCAAGGAAGTTTACAACGGGGTTACTGATAACGAGATCATATGGATTTCTTATCACCGCCGAGATCGACAGCCCGTCCATGATTGGCGAGACATCCAGAATATTAAGAACGATATTGCTGGGAAGGATTGGGAAGCCGTTGAGGTATTCCCAAGTGAATCACGATTGGTGGATACGTCGAACGAATACCATCTATTTGCTTTGAAGACGATTCCGTTGGGATGGTATATCGGGAGAGCAATACAGACCCACGAGTTTGTAAGTAAATTCGGAGCCACTCAAAGGGATCGTTCCGACTAGCTTGCTCAAAGCAGATGTAAATCTACTCGGTTGGTCTTATATATCAGGTCACATCAATAACGACGGGCTACGAGAAGCCTATATAAGGAGGACAAGCTATGAGCACCTATTGTGATAGCTGTTTAACCGCCGCCTACGATGAGGTTGGTGGTGGTATTGAGGAACAAACGACCATTCTGGACTTAGTAGCAGATATGTTACCAGACCATCTCTGTGATCGACTTGATGAACCAGACATCCGTTGCGACTGCGCGGCGCACCGACGAGATGAGGTGAAGGCATGACGATAGATTATCTACCACAAATTCATTTCCTGCGAGGTGAACGAGATCGTGCGATGAAGACATTAGCAAATATTCACCTCATGGTGATGAGACGCGAGACTACCACAGAGAACGAGATCGCCGATCTACTAGAAAGCGAGTTCGGTTTTACTCCACCCAGAGTTTAAGAGTTGTAATGACATATACCTCGTATTTATAACGATCGGCAAACGGCGATCTAGTTGATTTAGGATAGAAGCCACATCCCATATTACCTATACAAACCTAATAAGATTTGTTAATATAAGCAGGAGGAAGCGATGACCAAGTTAACGAGTTTTACAAGTAGTTCAGGCAATCGAGTCTGGTGCGCTACGTGGCAAAATGCTACAGGATCACAGACTATTGTTTGCGACACGATGTTAGAGGCTTTGGAGTCGATTGAGGCAAGTCGCACGGGTATATTCCCAAATCGGATCCCGAGATTATAGGCGATGGTCGTATATGTGGTTAAGGAAGGCGACCACGGGCGACTGACCACAGTGTGTCTCGGCAGGGGTTATAACAGACTTGCGGCATGGCGACTTGTTAATTATTGGGTACTACTGGAAGATTGTAAATTCGCTTGGAGTCAGTCGGAGAAGGGACGAATTTGGTTCAGCCGTTATTCGACCGAGGCATATATAGAAGCTGAAATATAAGGAGGAACATGGAGGCACGAATCGAGGAAAAATGGACACCAGATCGCCTAAAGAAACTCAGGAAAAATCTGGGGATCTGTAGAGGGCATCGAGTATCACAGGAATATCTTGCCCGTGAGTGTGGCGTTTCTGGATTTACGGCAGGGTCATGGGAAAGGGGCCACACGGAGCCTGCTTTCTATAACGCTATTGCAAATCTACTCAGATTGGAGCGTGAAGTACTGGAACAGTTTGCAGACCGAGATGTCGGCAAGTTTACTGCGTAAAGCAGACGTTTAATACCTTTAGGTGATGTATCCCATTACTTGATGTATTAAACGCCTGCTATGGTAAGTATAAAAATATATACAGGAGGGCATGATGGATAATAGATCAGAACTTATGCACGCATCGGTAAATAACGTTGAACAAAGCACACTATCTACTTTAAAGTTGCTGGAAATGGCCCACCAAGATTTATCCGACTTTGAGTTATTGCACACCCGAGCAATTCTTGGAGATCAACTGGCACAGTTAAAGGACGCTGTGGGTCGAGTTGATATGGAGATCCTTCATCGGATCGAATCGACCAACGCCACGACGCTGGTGAGCGGTCGATATGAGGCCACCCGTAATTCCGCAACGCCGACGTTAGATTATGCACGGCTTGTTACTCTTAAAGAGGGCATAATGGCCGATCAGGATCTTCTGGAATGTTATACGCCAGAACACGAAGAGACGGTAACGGTTCCAGAGAAATGGTCACTACAGAAGCTCAAGAAGTTCGCTAATAAGTACGGAGATCCTGTAGGGAAAGTTTTAGAATTGGCTAAAATACAGGGCAGATCTTTTATCACCATACGCGACAAAGAATGGATCGTGTGAGATATATCGCACCTTACAGCACCGAAGCTGAGGGGGTTTCGGTGCTGTGAGGTACGGGCTATCTGTTCCTAGTCCGTTCCAAGTCCTCCTGTTGGTGGGGGCAGGGGTTTTGACTTGTTCCCCTGCCCTCACCCTACGGGGAGATTGAACAGAAAGGAGGTCAGCGTCACAGCTAGCGTCACGGCTAGTGTCACAGTCAGTGTCTCATTTATGTCACACGAAAGGGGAAACTATGTCACAGTTATCAGAGATCAAGGTTAAGGATCTCGTACAGGCGAATCACGAGTTAGAAATCATCAGTCCCAAAGACCAGATAGCGGTGATGGAAGAATGGGCCTCAGCCTTAATGGATGTGGTACAGCAAAAACATCTCTATCAGGACATACAGGGCAAGAAATACCTTTTGGCCGAGGCGTGGGAAATCATCCTCAGCTTTGCCCATACTGGATCTGTTCCAGAGTACGTCCGAGAGGTTTACGAAGATAATGAGATCGTTGGATACGAGGCCAAGATCGTTCTCATTAAGAACGGAGAAACCGTTGGGGGTGCGATTATGAGTTGCGGCCTCGATGAGTTCCCGTGCAGAGGGAAACAGGGTCAAGCAAAGGCGAAGGCCGCCAAGAGCGCGGCGCAGACATGGGCCATGAGTAAAGCCGCACGGTTGAAATATTCATTGGTTCCAATCCTTGCAGGATATGAAGCAACCCCTGCGGAGGAAATGATCGTGACCGTAGATCAATCAGAGGCTCCTCAGCAACGACGACAGCAACCCACGGACATCATCAATGCGAAACAACGCGGTAGGCTTTTCGCGATACAGAAGGCGACTGCAGAGAAAAACGGTGGGCATCCAACCGACAATGAGGTTCGTGAATATATGGAAAATATGTACGATAAGGTTTCCACCCAGAAACTCACGGTTGAGGAATGTGACGATGTCGTCGCATGGATTGAGAGTCAGACCACAGAAATATAATTCATCTAGGAGGAGGACATGGCGTGGATTCCATCACATCAGGAACTGATACGCCATCCTAAGGTGAATGAACTGATGGATATATTGGAGATCAGTCGGCCCATGACCATTGGATATTTACATATGCTTTGGTTGTGGGCCGTGGACTACGCTCCAGATGGTGACTTATCACGATTCAAACCATCAGCAATATCAAACGCCTGTGAATGGCCCAAAGATCCTGAGGATTTTATCAACGGCCTGAAATCAGTCGGGTTCGTTGATGACGACAATATGCTCCACGATTGGGCAGATTATGGTGGGAAATACCTAGCCCAACGCGAAGCATCCAGACAGCGTGCTAAGACAGTACGGGAACGATCCGCAAACCGTACGAGTACGGTCTTAGTAAGAGAAGATAAGATAATAAAAGACTACACAACAGAATATAAAAACAAAGAAACTACAGGCGTTACCACGCCCGATTCTGATGGACACAGTATTTCGCTCTCTTTAGAAGATTGGAAGAAGTCTGTCAGTGAAGCCGCAACAAAGCAAAAGAAAATCCAGCTACTGATAGCAATGTTGAGGACGACATGGGGCAAGCACTTGGAGGCAGATGCTGGAGATCTTATTGCGGCCTTAATGAATCAGGTACGAAATGATGGAGCGAGAGCCGCTTCCTTATTATGGAGTGCCGTCGCCGCCGATCCTCAAGGTTCCGTGATACGCATGGCTATGAGTTATGCACATGGGAAACAATACACAAATGGAGCCAAACCACCTGTTAAGGTGCCGACGCTGATACAACAGGCAGAAGAAGATCCCTCGTTTGCCAAACTACTCATTGAACAAGTAGAACGAGGGGAGCGTCAAATAGCAAATGCGACAGTTGATCTATTAAGAACAATCGTCGAGGATGCTGAAATCGCTGGAGAGGTAGTAATTGAAGTCGATTACGGTAAGTGAACGAACGTGGCAAGGACAGGTGGAATACATGCTCGATCTTTTCCATTGGCGTTGGTATCACCTTGCCGATTGGCGGAGTCGTTTAGAAGGCCCACGCACCACGAGTTACACTGCTGGGTTCCCAGACATCATTGCAGTACGGAACGGAGAAATTATTTGGATGGAACTGAAGTCTCAAAAGGGAAGCCTAACCAAAGAACAAAAAGAATGGATAGCAGATCTACAGGCGGCGAATCAGGAAGTGCATGTACTGAGGCCGACGGACTTCGATTGGGTGATGAGTCGGCTGAAATAGTTTGTAGTCATCACTTCATCATAGAACCACCAAACGGGCCTGTCAGTATAGGAATATGCAGACTTTGCGGTATCCAGCGTGAGCATTGGAACAGCCTTCACGATGTTAGTCATTGGATGATGTTAAAACCAGAAGGGAGTAAAACCGAAGTTAGATCAACATTTAATAGGAGGAAATACCGCAATGACCCTTGAAACAGAAATAAGTTGCAAACATATGGTCATCGTTCAAGTAGACGATAGAAAAAAATGCCTGTTGTGTAAGCAAGATCTCAAGTTTAATAAAGAAACTCGCACGCACGATGTAATCTCCCCACCCAAAACCCCCAATGTAGTTGAAGCTCTTGCGGATAGAATTGTCGAAAAACTCCACGAGCGAGACTAACCCTATCTACCAAAGCAGGCGTAAATCAGGGTCAGGTGGTATAGACCATCACTTTTAATGCTTCAACGACCTGTACGAACAGATACTTTCAATGAGCGAAGAAGGAGGACGCATTGAGTTATCACCCATTTGTAGAACAAGGTCACAAATGTCCCCGATGCGGTAGGCGGTCAATCTGTTTGATGGAAGATGGATATTGTGAAAATCGAGGGGACTGCGATAACTGCCTACGGAAACGTTATCGCGATATGACTTTAGACGAGCGCGAATACGACGAATACATGGAACGGCATTTTGGGGTCGGGGATTTAGGGGATCATTAAATAATGCGAATGTGGATGGTAGACCCTAAAGAACTTTGTACAAGGCATCTTTTAGGTGAGCACGGAGAACTACACAAGTTTATTCCTACCTTCAATAAGAAACACAAAATAGACAATAGAATATTCCCCGTAGTTCAAATTGAACTTACATCTTATCAGGCAAGGCATGATGTTTTAGCGAATGAGATCTTGCGTAGGGAAATGAATCACAATTCACCATTACCAGAATTACCTGACTTTTCTTATCTCCCTAAGTATCAGTATGAGGCAAAGGTAAATATTGATATAAGTATTAGGGATTTACATTTTCGATGTGAGGATTGTAGGAAGGCGAGTAGTGGCCTTTTCAGAAATGTTGTATCTACCAAAGCAGGCGTGAAGCATCGTGAGTCGATGTAACCCATGACCTTGATCGCTTCAACGCTATGTAGCAACAGCCAAAATAGAACTAGGAAGCAGGAGGATAGAAAATGGAACCAGATTTAGAGGTCAGCGTGAACATGAAGAAGTGGGGAAACAAGCCTTGTTATCGCTACATTCGGGCGGCAGACAAATTACCACCGACTCTACCAGAAGAAGCTAGGCCAATGGCGCGGATTCATTTGTTCGACATTTCCAGCACTTGGGAGTGGTACATCTCATCGTATGATCCCGAAACCCGAATGGCCTTTGGTTTAGTTCACGGCTGGGAATGGGAGTACGGATACATCGATATGGTAGAGATCACAGAATACGAAGGGCGCATGCTTGGCTTACCCATTGAGCGAGACAAGATGTGGAAACCCATACCATTGCGTGATGTCGAATACGCTGAGTCGCAAAGGCGCGAGACAATGCGTAATGCTCGTGAGGCCCGGGGTGTTTGAATACCTTGTATGTAATATCTGTGGTCTCCGTAGTGAAAAGGGGATTCGGATAAATGATCTCATCTACCATTATGTACTCGACCATCCAGAAATCGCACACAAATACAGACTTACAGGAGGAGATAACTATGGAAAGCACAAGAGGCTGTAGCTTATGTGATAGTCACGAGGGGTACATTTCATATAATCCCCAATTCGTGCGAAAACTACCAGTTCGTCAGCGTGGGCCTTGGATATGCGAGGAATGCTATAGCGTATGGCGACAAACCATGAAGGATACACAGGCTTGGGGGGAATCCAAAGATTATTCAAGGAGGACTAGGCGATGACTATCAGGGAACGATTACCCCACCAATGGCGAATCCCCCAGTGGCTCGTCAATGACTTGAACCGTTCATATATAACATACGATCGAGCGCACAGGGTGTACTGGGAAGATGTAGAGGCATATCCAGAAATCATTGTGACCCGTGAGGATTTAACAAAGATGAACGGCGCAGGGCATGATGCAGTTACGCTAAGAAAATGGCTACGCAAAAACCGTTGGCAGGGTTGTCTCAGGATGTACCCGTTCCAACATTTTAAGAATCCATTGTTCGGCTACAACGTTCCCGGCGTACCTGTATCTCGGTGGTCATTAGATGAGTTTGAAGGACTCGGCAAATATCGCCGATGCAATCACCCTCTATGGAAAGATAGCTTTTGCCATTTCCATTATCCGAAAGCCGTGATTGATGGCAAGGTATCAATCCCATCAGTATGGCAAAGAATTAAGGAACAGCTTATAGGGAGAAGGAGGACTAGATGAACTGGAGGAACACAGATCCCATAACCTCACGAGAAGCAGGGGTGGCCATAACGTCATCGGGTAAGAGTCATAGTCTTCAACAACAATGTTTGGAATATATCCGTAAGCATCCTGACGAGACGGCTGGCGAGATCGGTGATGGTACTGGACTTGGTCACGATAAGGTCTGGCGAAGACTCTCAGAACTGAAAAATAACGGTTATATCGTTATGGGAGAACCCAAGATTTGGAACGGCCGACGACAAGGAACGTGGAGACTTGCATATCGGGAACCAGAACAGTCGGCGATGGATCTTGGGAGCGTATACACGCCAGCGGATAAACGGCATTAGGCTATTACAAGGCGCGTCTTTACCAATGCGGTTTAGGTGATGTGGTATAATCCTCCGAAATACGGAACGGGGGTTATAGTGACGTTAGCAAAATCTATCCCAAACCGAATCGTTCGATATGAGCCTGCCTATAGGGCAGGCGATCTTATGCCCAACCCTAAAAACTGGCGACGACATCCGATGGCACAGCAGAACGCACTCACGGGTGTGTTAAAGGAAGTGGGTTACGCTGGGGCTGTTTTAGCGTATGAAACTCACGACGGCTTGGTATTGGTGGATGGACACCTTCGTGCGTCATTAGATCCCGATGCATTGATTCCAGTTTTGGTGACAGATCTTACAGAAGCCGAAGCAGATAAGGTGCTGTTGACCCTTGATCCTCTTTCGGCAATGGCAAACTCTGATCTTGATGTATTGGGTGACTTATTAGATTCAACTCGCTTTGACGATTCTGCCATCAATGCCATGCTGGAAGCACTTGCAAACAATGAGCGTCTCCCACTTCCTGACCCAATGGACGAATGGAATAACATGCCAGAATACGAGCAGGACGACGCTACAGCATGGAAACAGCTCGTTATTAACTTTGAGAATATTGACGATCTAACGAACTTTGCTAACTTGGTAGAACAGCCAGTGACAGAGAAAACAAAGAGCATCTGGTATCCCAAATCGGAGCGATTTTCAGTAACAGATAAACAAGTGGGGAGCAATGAATCCTAACTATCCTGTGTATATCATTTCAAAGGGTCGCTGGGAAGATCGTTTACGTTTGACGGATAAATACCTCGGCACAATGAATGTGCCACACTACATCGTGGTTGAAGAACAGGAGTACGAAGCGTATCGGACGCACGTTTCTGATCTAGCAACCGTACTCATTCTAGACCCAAAGTATCAGGACGAATACGATACTTGCGACGATCTCGGTAACACGAAAAGTAAAGGCCCGGGGCCAGCACGGAATTTCGTTTGGGATCATTCTATCGCTCAAGGTGCGAAATGGCACTGGGTAATGGACGACAACATTAGAGGATTCTATCGTCTCAATCATAATCGTCGCATCCCTGTAGGTGATGGAACAATGTTCTACGCAATGGAAGAATTCGTAGAGCGATATGAAAATATCGGAATGGCTGGGCCTCACTACGTATCGTTCTCCCCTGCGCGCACTAAACTTCCTCCGTTTATCATCAATCGCCGAATCTACTCATGTAACCTCATTCGTAACGACATGCCCTACCGCTGGCGAGGACGATATAACGAAGATACTGATCTGTCTTTACGCATGCTGAAAGATCACTACTGTACGGTGTTGTTCTATGCGTTCCTACAGAATAAGGTGAACACGCAATCGTTGCGTGGTGGGAATACACAGGAGTTCTACAATGCGGAAGGCACGATGCCAAAATCCAAGATGCAAGTAGATCTCCATCCTGATATCTCAAGGCTTGTTTGGAGGTATGAACGCTGGCATCACGATGTGGATTATTCGGGATTTCGTCAACGCTTACGACGGAAGCCAGATGTAGAGATTCCTAAAGGAACAAACGAATATGGTATGGTGTATCAGAAGAAGATCAATGATGAATGGATTACTCAACCGACTGATAAGGTGGTGAATCCATGACGACAGAGACGACAACAAAGGCACGATCAATCGGTAGGCCCACAAAACTTACTCCAGAAACGCAGAAATCTATATGTGATGCTATCCGCGCAGGTAATTATCAGGACGTTGCCGCACAATATGCTGGAATAACGGCCGCAACATTCTATAACTGGATGGTTAGAGGTGAATCTGGCAAGAAGCCTTATTTAGAGTTTTTTGATGCAGTAAAAAAGGCTCAGGCAGATGCGGAGGTTCGCAATGTTGCCATTATCGGGAACGCGGCTCAAAAGACTTGGCAAGCGGCGGCGTGGCTCCTAGAGCGTCGCAATCCTGACCGATGGGCGAATAAAGAAAAACGCGAATTGGTCGGAGCCAACAATGGGCCTGTGGAAATTAGAGTGATCTATGAGGACGAAGAATAATGGTTACATCCGTGCCGACAGTTCGGCGACGTAGACCACACGAAATGCAACAACGGTTCATATCATCAACTGCTAAACGGAAAGTAATACGGGCAGGACGACGAGGTGGTAAGACCACAGGGGTGGCAATACTTGCCGTAGAACAATTCATCGCAGGCGCGAGGGTGCTTTATGGTGCGCCAACCCAAGATCAGGTGTCGTCCTTTTGGTGGGAAGTAAAAAAGGCTCTTACCGAACCAGTAGAGGCTGGGATTTTCTACAAAAATGAATCACTGAAGGTCATCGAACTGTCTGGAACCAAACAACGTATCAGGGCTAAGACTTGCTGGAATGCCGATACCTTACGTGGTGATAATGCCGACCTCATCATTTTGGACGAATGGCAGTTAATGGATGAGGATGCTTGGGGCATGGTCGCCGCACCAATGCTTTTAGATAATAACGGGGATGCG
>Ga0114900_1001713_pt1 | contig 13010 bp, 15 predicted proteins | sample MalvireepMed_231_FD_89685 | JGI IMG/M metagenome (GOLD analysis project Ga0114900, IMG submission 89685) | Marine viral communities from the Global Malaspina Expedition - Malaspina viral metaG DeepMed_231 | ecosystem: Environmental > Aquatic > Marine > Oceanic | place: Mediterranean Sea...
TAGAGGTACCCACCGAGCCCACTGCCGCTGAAACTACTGTTGCCGAAGCTCCTGGTACTCCTGTACCCGAGGCCCCTGTAGTTGGACCTTCCCCAGTTGAAGCTCCTATTTCTACGCCTCAATCTTCTATTGACCAACAACACCTGTCTAATCTTGAGCAGCAGAACGCTGACCTCCTGCGTCAAAGGGCAGAGTCCGAGCAGCGGGAAGCGTTAACTAATCTTGACCAGCAGGTGGCTCAATACCAACTTGAGCTAGAGCAAGAGGGTCTCACTACTGAACAGGCATGGTCTGTTGCTCAACGGGCCAAAGGGCAGTTCCAGCAGGTACAGCAGGCTAACCAACGGACTGATAGTGAAAGATTGTATCGAGACGCGCAGACTCGTGCTGTGCGGTATTTCTCCAAGCAGTATGGCGTCGATCCGGAAATCCTTTTGAAATACCCGGACCAAGAATCTATGGAAGACGCCGCCAAGCGCGAGTCTAGATTTGCGAAGCAGGCGAGGGAAATAGCGGAACTGAAGAGAAGTGTAGGTCCGCCCCCTCAGTCCTTTGACTCTAATCGAACTACTCCGGCAATGGCCATCTCATCTGAACGAGACCTGGATAGGTATAATGCTGGAGATAGGTCACCGGGCGCACTGGCGGCGGCGAGAAAAGCAGCAGGACTAGGTTAGCTTACCCAGGAGGTAGAAGGTCATGGCACAGACGGCGACGACTGGTAATCTGGAAAATGCCCAGAAGATCATTATTGCGGCGAGTAGGTACACAGAGGAGCATAATGCTCCAGCTCTAGCGCTGATAGAGAAGTTCAATCTCCCGAAGGGAGCAAAGCAGGTCACGGTTCCCAAGGTGGGGCCGATGACCATGTCTGATCTCACGGACGGTCAGGACATCGTGGATGAGGAAGACATTGGCATGACCACGGTAGACCTGACGGCCTCAGAGGTCGGGGCCAAGGTCATCCTGACCGACAAGTTGGTACGGCAGGCCGCCACCAACGTCTTCTCCATGATAGGCAGACAGCTTGGTGACGGTATGGCGAGGAAGAAGGACGAGGACGTTCTGGCTCTCTACACCAACCTAAATGGTGGTACCAAGTTGGGTGCTGCGACCAAGTTCATGAAGGCATCTAACGTACAGGGAGTTATTGCCCACGCGAAAGCCAACAAGTTTGGCAACCAGGTGTACATCCTCCACCACCCGAATGCGGTTGCATACCTCTCCAAGGAAGTGGCAACAGTCGCGTCCGCGGGGTCTGCCTCTATACCAGAGGGCTGGTCTCAGGACTTGCTGGGCAACTTCTGGGGTGGCCTTCGCCCCATGAACAATGTGGCGATCTTTGAAGACGGCAACATTTCAGAGGACTCTTCCGGTGATGGCATCGGCGTAATAGCCGACAAGACCGCTATGGCGGCACTTAACAGTGTGGAGACGCGAACTGAGCGTCAGCGTGACGCCTCTCTCAGGGCCACGGAAGTAGTGATGACTGCTGACTACGGCGTGTTCGAGCTAGATGATACCCGTGGCGCAGGAATCACATTTGACGTAACAGCTCTGGCGACTAACAACTAGGAGCGGTCATGGTTACTGGAATAACCGAGCGTAATCAGATGAAGGCAGAGTTGGTCAATCTTGGGTACTCGCTGAAGTACATAGATGACTGGCAGCCAAAGACGACACTGTATCGGCATAGGCCCGCCTATAACGCTGAGGGCGTCATGTCTGATGCCATCGGTACAGCGGTGCTAAATGTGCCCGGTAACCCTGATTACGTATTTCGTAAGTCTAAAATAGGGTTATTCCCCTGGATGCCCAGCGAGAAGTGTGAGTGCCAGTGGTGCGGAGTTGCGGGCTCTGAGCAAATCGAGGAACCAGTTACCAGTGTGGTAGCGAGTGTCCCCGAGTCCGCAAGTACCGTCGGTATCCAGGACGGTAGGTCCAGACCTGCCCAAATTCAGTGTACCGTGTGTGACTATGTGTCGGAAGGCGCGTCCCTTTCGGGTGCGCAGTCCAAGCTGCGGAGTCACGCAAAAAGTCACTAGGAGTAGTATGCCGGGGGCGGCTGTAAAGATAGGCCGAGGTCGCTCCCGGCAAACAAATATCGGCCTGTCGCAGGGCATAGAACCTGCTCAAATAATAACCTTAAAGGAGGTTAGGCATGGCATTCCCATTGTCAGTAAATTTATCGTATGGAATGGAAAAACGAGAGACTTCAGACCAAAGACAAAAACTTGGTACCAGGGCAACCACCCCTGATGGTAGAGTTTTCTACTATGCAGAGAATAGCGGTACAGCTATTACCCACGGTGGTTACTTGCTAGATGGTATCGCTGCTGTTGCGGCACATGATATGGATGTAGCGGCTGCTGCCACTTCAGCAGGAGAAACCACCTTTACTAGTGGAACTTCTCTTACCACGACTAAAAACCAGTATGCAGATGGCTATGTGTACTTTAACGATGGACCAGGGCAAGGTGAGACTTATAAAGTTAAGTCTAATACTGCTGTATCTGGTGCGACTGGACTCTCAATTACTATTGATGAGCCCGATGGACTTGTAACAGCATTGACCACCTCTTCGCTTTTTGGTCTCATGTACAGTCCTTACAAAGATGTAAAGATTATTGATGGTGATGGCACCATGACTACTGGAGTTATTGGCGTGTCTACTGCTCCTGTGACAGCGGATTATTTCTGCTGGATACAGACAGCAGGGCCATGTTCGCTAAGATTAGGAGCGCAGGTAGGCATTGTTGGTGACGCAGTAACCTGGTCGCAGGCAAGTGGAGAAAGTGGAGAGGCAGAAAGAACTGATTACTCCGATGAAGCAGATATTGCTAACATCGGTGTTGCAATGGGTATACCTGCGGTAGACTCAGACAATCAGTGGGTTATGCTGAACATCAGGAGCTAAGTGGTAAAGGAACTAGCTGATGCCGAAAGGCAAGGGGTATCCAAACAGGGGCAAGCGCCCTAAGAAGCGCAAGCCCTCTAAGTAGCCAAAAGAACTGAACTTTGGACTCCGCAGGGGGTTACGGATTACTCTGTACCCCCTGCGGGGCGCAATGTAGAGACTGATGGGTACGTGCAGGTACATGATCCCGTCACGGACAAACGGCATAAGTTCTGTGTCCTTTCGGTAGCCCTCACACTGCCCTAATCACTACCGCTGTCATTACCACACTGAGCCATCATCACGATAGGCTCTTTCCCTATGATTGGCTACGCAATGAGTGGCGTTCCCTCCGACGGCAACTTCTTGTCGGTAATGCTGTCGCTTAGGGGCTAGTCTATCCGTTTTTACATTCGTGGTATAATCCCACGAAGGGAGACGGTAGAATGGCTTTTAGTGAAGAGCGTCTCTACGGACGTTTCTTTGAGCACATGGAGTTCCTCTCTACCTGTGGTGTGCCTCTCTATATACGTTATTCCAGTCGAGACTTCCCTACTGACGTTGAGTACCCCTTGGAGGAAGTCTATTCCAATAGTGGCCGTTGCTATCTCACGCCCACAGCCCTTGAGAACGATACGGTAGAGATCGTTAACTAATGGTTCAGCAGCTCTGGACACCACCAGGAACAGTGCAGGAAGAGACGGTACAGATAGGTCGTGTCAATCCCGACGTGACCAGGGAGACCGCCTTTTCGTACGCCTTCACCTTCACTTACAAAGGTAAGGTCAAGCGGCTTCAGGTTGTTGCCACTGACGGTGACAGGCGCTCGGAGATTGAGGACAAGGCCGCTGAGGTGGCAGAGAGGTGGGTGCGGGAGTTGGACGGTCGGGACCATAAGAGAGCACCGACTGAGGACGAGAAGAAGCAGATAGGCAAGATTCTAAACGATATTCTCTTACATCGGAAGAAGCGGACAGCTAGTTCTACTGGAGATATTTACTTTAAGGGGAGGAAATGACACAACAACAGTCCATCATTATCGGTAAGCTGACCACGTCGCCGCAAGAGATGCTGGAGTCTGTCCTGGCTCTGATTCAGCAGGACGAGAACGTGCGGCTCAAGATAGTGAACGAGATTCAGTCTGTGCGTTTACAGCGACTGTCTACTGAGATGGAGGCAAAGGCAGCCTCTAACGGGAGTGTCAGTATCGAGGAGGGCGCCGCTGAGGAAAGTGGGCTTGTCACGGCGGATACCTTAGAGTAAGAACGCTTAGGGGAAGACTCGTTCGCTGGACACTGAAGAAAACCTATAGGAGGTGTATTATTCCTAAGCATGGTCCGCGTTCAAAACCTCACGGGAATTTGCCGAAGCCTAAAAAGAAACGCGTGGGAGCCAAAAAGGGTAAGGGCAAGTAGTCATGACGACTGGTGTGTTTCAAGGAAGAAGCAGAGAAGAGATAGCTGTAGCTATTGGCGAGAACCTGGGAGCCATATTCCTGTCTACTATGACGGCTCAAGGCACTGCCACCACGCTCATTGACTCCACCTTGGTAGGGGGAGACGACGACCACAACGGTAGGTGGGTGCGGTTTACGTCTGGTGCCAACGATGGCCGGATACGCCGCGTGAGTGACTACGTGGCATCTAGTACCACTGTCACTATCGACGCCACTGGAACGGCTCTAACTCAAACTGAGTCTGGTGATACCTACGAGCTTTGGGACGAGGAGTACCAGCCCGAGAGTGTTCACAGGGCCATTGAGCAAGCAGGTGTGGACATAACGGGGATAGCCTTTGACCCGATTGAGAACACGTCTCTGCACGGCGATAAAGCCACTGCCCGTTTTGACGTTCCCTCCAACATCTACATGGTTCGGGCCATCGACTACCGCTCCAGTGTGACTGGTACGACTATCCATGCGTGTGACCGGGTGTTTGACGAGACCACGGACTCGGACTTCACTCAGGCTGTTGACGACCAGGACTTTAAGTTAGGCAAGTCTCTGAAGATAACAGTTGCCGCAGGTGGCTCTGCCGGAGACTTCGTTACTGACTCGATTAGCTCCCTGGACTTGTCCCGGTACACGCACCTGGAAGGCTGGATTAAGTCCACGGTGGCACTAACGGCGGCTGACTACAAGGTCCACCTGGACAACGGCGCTGTACTGGCTGACGGGACGGACAAAGAGAGTCTGGACATGCCTGCGGCCAGCGCCGATATCTGGACGTACTTCAGTGTGAAGCTAGACAACCCGGAGGACGATACAGCTATCATCTCCATTGGCCTAGAGATGGATCAGGACAAAGACGCTCACACCGTCTGGTTCGATCAGATACAGGCTGTCAACACCAACACGGCCAGGTGGAATAGGTTGCCGAAACACTTATGGCACCTGGAGCGGGAGTCGGCCGCTATCATTCTGACTACTGGCGGCGTGAACGTGGTGGGCTACAGTCTACTCAAGCTGATTGGCGGTGACAGGCCGGTGTTGCTCAGCGCCGATGCCACCACCACAGAGACCCATGCCAGCTATATCATCTACCGTGCCACAGGGCTACTCATGGCAGCCAGGGGTGGTGGCCCTAGCACCGATCCTGAGAACAAGGGTAACCGTTCTGGCGCCTGGTTCGGGCTAGCTGAGCAGGAGAAGAGGCGCTTCGGGCTGCTCCAAGACGTTAGGCTGGTCCGGTGAGAATAGTTAGTGCCGTAACCGATGTCCCCAGTGCCGCCACGGCAGTACGGATACTGAATACCAAGGACAAGATAGGCTGGATTAGGTTCACGGCGCCTACAGCGAATACAGGACTTACCTACGTGGGCGACAGCACGGTAAGCGCCACTAAGGGATACGTTCTAGGGGCTGCCGGTGGTGTGGACGCCTCCATAGAGCTGGACTTTCGGCCTGGTACGGTCACAGCAGACACTCTCTGGATAGACGCGGCTACTAATGGTGACGATGTGAGTTGGCTAGCAATAATAAGGTGACGTTATCGCTCAGCGCGTAGTTGGCCAAAACGAGGTGTTCATCGATGAGACTCTCTATCCCATCACTCGTCCCGTGCAGTCTGCCCTCTCCTCTGTTTACCCTCCCAAGCTGGTCATAGGGGACACGGATAAGGACAGCGGGCAAGGGCTGTCGGTACTTGCCATGGGGGACTGGCGAGAGGGCATCGGGCTGAACAAGATGAAGGGCGCAGCGGACGTTGCCCGTGCTTGGTGGTCCACCTGCCAGCTCCGTTACCAGGGGCATCTAGTCCTGCCGCCACTGGCCACAACTACAGCAGCCTCTGGGGTCAGTGGGGATTTTACAATAGGGGCTATCAATGAGCTTGCTGATGAAATATACGTTGCGTTTGGAACCTCTGTCCATAAGTTCAACAACACCAACGACTCCTGGGGCAGTTCCTTAGACACTCTGCCTGCCGTTGCTACTGACGCCATCAACATTCGTCTCGGTGATACTATCTACCTCGTATTCGCCACTACTGGCGGTTATACCTACACCTCAAACGGCTCCTCCTGGACAGACGATACCAAGGATGCCAAGTACCTGGCCTTCTGGGATGACCGGCTCTGGGGAATCGACAACACAGGCCAACTTTGGTTCGCGCTTGCCGTCGGCACAGAGACAGACGATGCTCAGCTCCCTCTCCCAGATGGATACGTGACAGACCTGTTTGTGGCAAGAGACGCCTCTGGTGAGCCCATCCTGTACGCAGCCACCAAGGTCGGTCTGTTCGCTCATGATGCAGCCAACAGTCGTTTCGTGGAGACCGAATTAACTCTACCCTTCCATGATAACGCTGGTCAGGGCTGTGTGAAGTGGCGGGACTCCGTGTACATGCCTACAGGACTGGGCATCTACAAGTTCATCAATGGCTCCAACTCAGCGGTCATCACCATCATGGGGCCGGATCGCGATGACGGCCTACCCTCGGACAAGCGCGGGGTTATCGCGCAACTCGTTGGTACTCACAACGACCTACTGGCCATCACTGACGCTACGACCGCTCCAGGCAGTTTGGACCTATATGCATCTGGAGAGTCCCATGTCATAGAACCTGACGCGGGGTTCTCTGAGATTCTAGCCTGGAACGAGACCGGTTGGGAGGTACGGTGGCTGGGAGGGTCTACCACCAATGCCATTGACTACGCCCACGTGAGCAGCGCCTACAGCAAATACCGCCTCTGGTGGGCGTATAACGAGCGTGTCTTGCACATGCCCTTGCGGGTAGACATCATCAACCCCAACGAGGTCTCAGACTTCATCTACGCGGCCTCCGGGGAGTTGGAGACGCCTTGGTTCACGGCGGGCCAGTCGGAGGTAGAAAAGCTCATGCTACGACTGTTGGTAGAGGCTGGGGACATGTCGTCCTCCGAGACGATAACTCTTTCCTACGGGATAAACTTTGCTTCCAACTACACGTCCCTTGGGACTATCACCTCGGACGGCCTCACGACCTACCAATTCCCCGACAGCACCACACCCACCGGCACAGTGTTCCGCTCCATTCGGTTCAAGATAGAGTTGGCCCGCGGGAGCACCACTACTCTAAGTCCTGACCTACTCTCCCTCACCATGGAGTATCGTAAGAAGCTACCGGCCAAGTGGGGGCACACGGTTGAGCTAGATATTCGCGATAGGTACAAGGACAATACTGCAAAGGTGTTACGCTCCAACCTACGCACGGCTATTGAGAGCACCAGCTTGGTAGAGTTTACCTTCCGTGACGATGACGGGAACACGAGGAACTGGTTCGTTGATGTAGTTTCTGCCACGGGCCTAGAGCGTACCGGGCATGATGAGACAGGTGTCAGTCGAGTGACGTTGGTTGAGAGATGACCACTCAAGCTCCAGCTCAGGTGCCGGAGGGCTTCTCAGGCTCTCTCCCTGAGTTCATCGTCCTGGCCACTCTCATTGAGTTAGGTAAGCGGCCTGGGGTGGATTTCAATTACCAGAGTGCATTGATGGGAGGCAGGCTGGAGAAAGGCGGGGTCATTGTTGACTTCCTTTTCTCTGACCCGCCTGATTTGGGCATCTCAGTATTAGGAGAGTATTTCCACTATGGGTTTGGCCCTGAAGCTAAGGCCCGTGATATTATGGCACGGGAACAGTTAGCCGCCTTAGGTATAACCTTAATTTTCATCGATGAGTCCGATGTGCTAAGTGACCCTCGCTTTTATGTACAGGCTGCGCTTCGTTATCGCGACCATAGCAAATTGACGCGAGGATAGATCGGATGAGGAAAGTTCGTCGCGCCTAACTTCTTATAACAACAAAGTGCTATGGGTCTGTCATGGGATGAGGCACTTGGAGGAGGTATATAATGGCCAACCAAATATTCAGTGGATTCCTATATGACGATGGGGGGGACGCTGTACCAAGCGCAACGGTAAACCTCTACGACCGCAATACGACCACTCCCTCCCGCGCCGACACCACGACCAACTCCGCCGGATACTGGACCATCAGCCATTCGACTGAGGGCCGCTTCGACGTGGAGATTACCAGCGGTTCCTCCAAGCGCCGCATCAAGTACGACGAGGAGCGCCAGTTCACGACGCTGGAGGTGGCCAACCTCAATATCCGCAACCCGGCCGACACCTTCGACTACAGCATCCTCCCTGCCGCCATAGTGGCAGACCGTGTTCTGACCCTACCGCTCATTACAGCCACTGATACGCTGCCTGCTATCGGGTTGGCTCAGACCTGGAGTGCTGTTCAGACTCACAGCGCCAACATCTCTTTGTCTGCCAATGCAGATATCGCCTTTACCGGCACTACCGGGACCAACGACATTGTCCTGACTAATGGGCTGGCAGATGCCTTGAGTATCACAGACGGGTCTGCTGACATTATCGTGGTTAACACGAGTACGTCAGGCAACGTGACCACGTTTACGTCTGCGCTCAGTGTAGTAAGTACCTACGATGCTGCCGCCACTATTTACCTACGAGAGAACGCAGGCACAAGCGGGACGATCAAGATTCATGCCGACCAGGGCACGAGCGTTACAGAGGCCGCAGAGTCAATTAATATCCTCTCTGACGCTGGTGGAGTTGGAATCAGAAGTACGGCGAATCTAGCAAAGGCGATTAATTTAACAAGCGACGGTGGAACTACGGGTTCCATTGCCATCTTTAATGATCAGGGCACGTCTGTGGCGGAGGGAACTGAGTCCATCTCGATCTTATCCGATGATGGTGGGGTAGGGATTCGCAGTACCGCAAACCTTGCAAAAGCCATTAATTTAACAAGTGATGGTGGGGCTACTGGGTCGATTGCAATTTTCAATGACCAAGGTACTTCTGTAACAGAAGGTGCAGAGTCAATATCGCTTCTGTCTGACGTAGGGGGTGTAGGTATCCGGTCTACTGCCAACCTTGCTAATGCGGTGAATATCACGGTAGATGGCGGAACCACCTCTACTATGACGCTGTTCAACGACCAGGGCACGGCGGCGACCGAGGGGGCTGCGTCCATACAGCTACTGAGTGATGCGGGTGGGGTCAACATCAAGTCCGGGTTGAACGGCGCCAATGCCATTCTCCTAACGGCAGATGGTGGCACATCTGAGACTATTGTTATTCACGCGGATCAGGGGAGTGGCACAGGATCAATCGAACTCCTGTCTGACGCTGGGGGGATAGAGCTAGACGCAGGCACAGATATCATCCTTGACGCGGGCGGGGCAGACATCTTCCTCAAGGACGACGGTACTCTGTTTGGGACACTTAACAACAACAGCGGCGAGTTACTCATCAAGTCCAGTTCGTCCGGCACCACAGCCGCCACGTTTAGCGGGGCCAACGTCACGTTTGCAGGGACGGTAGATGCCACCACCGACTTCACGATTGGAAGCACGGTAATTACAGACGATGTAATAACCTTCACCCCAAGCTCTAGCGATACCGTAACGCTAACCTCGTCTACGAATGGAGCCTTTTCACTTGTAACAGTTGATGATGCCGCAGCGGCGGCTAACATTCAGATTACTGCCGATGGAACTGTAGATATTGATTCAGCGGGGGTTCTCACTCTGGATTCCGGGGCAGCCATAAATATAGAGCCTGCCGGTGGCTCTGCCATCCTGCTGGATGGAACTATTAGTATAGATGCCGGTGTAGTGACAGGGGTGGCAAGTATCTTTCAAACCGATGTAAAAATCGGTGAGGATGATGAGACCAAGATAGATTTTGAGACTGCTAACACTATTAATTTTTATGCAAACAACGCTAAAGATTTAGTTCTATCTGAAAACGCTTTAACTCCTGGTACAAGTGACGGCACCGCCCTAGGAACTGCATCTCTGATGTGGTCTGATCTGTTCCTAGCAAGCGGAAGTGTGGTCAACTTTAATAATGGGGATGTAACACTCACTCATTCAGCGAACACGTTAACCTTTGACGGCGGCGGCATTGTCTTCAATGAGGCACTAACCCTTGATGGTGACCTCGACTTTACCGGGCCACAAGCAATTACCACTACGTCTGGGGAGATAACGCTAAACGCGGCTGGCTTCGGTGTCATTATCCCTGATGCAGATGGTCTCGTAATCGGTCATACGGCAAAGGTAGGCGGGAACGAATTTCAAGTTCTAGGCACTGGTGGCGATGACAGCAGGATGTCGCTGGGTAGGTGGTCAGCGGATGCAGCCTCTCCACTTCTTGATTTCGTGAAATCCCGTGACCCTGCGATTGCTGATGGTAGCTTCGCCGCCGTTGAGGACAATGACACGGTGGGTTATCTACGCTGGAAAGTCGATGATGGTGTAGATTTTGATACCGCCGTGGCTCAGATATATGTAGAGGTAGACGACGCTGCCATTGCACAGAGTCAGATAGGCGGGGCTATGGTCTTTCTGACAGCTAGCGGTACTGTCAGCGATAACATGACCGAGCGGATGCGTATCGACGCCGCTGGGGTGGTCACGATACCTGGCAACCTCGACCTAGACTCAACCGGCACCATCCTCAACGTTGGCGCAGCCGCTAGTGAATGGACGGCAAATAGGGTCAACCTAGAGGGCAGCAACGCGGGGGGGACAAGTGAACTGCGTGTATACAATACCGACAACAGTGATGTTGGTTCTAAAGCTCGTTCAACCATAGTGTCTGGCGGGGCTAATGCAGGAGACCCCTATGTCCTGATGGCTGTTGCTGGCGGGGTTAGTAACTTTACCATTGGCATAGATAACTCCAACTCTGATATGGCTGTTATCTCTCGTGGTGGTAGTCTTGGTACTAATGACGCTTTGCGTATCACCGACGCTACGCCTCCAGTCATCACCTACAACACAACCCACCCGACCGGTACGTTTGACTACGTGTGTGAGTCCTGTGGGCGTCATGAGGGAGCGCGGTTTACGTGCTGTGGGAAAGTCGAGTGGCACGACGACGTGGCTCTGGCTGTCCGAGTCCTTACAGGTGACGCAACCGCTATCGACCAGATGTCCCTCATGGGCGTGATGGAGCAGACTAGGGACAACGACGGTGTCCCTGAGATATTCACCGTGCTGGGTGCAGACGTTGCTTTCGCTTGGTCAATGTCGGCTCAGAACCGCCGACTTATAGACGGTCAATACGCCCAGCTAGACCGGCGCATACGAAACTTGGAGGCAGCATAATGGCAGAGACTTACACTGACGACATGTACGATCACGCTTCGCAGATGAGGCAGCCTTGGACAGAGGCTATGAACGCCGCTATAGCACTCAACAGCAAGGACGACTACTCAGCCGCCAAGCAGGTGTTACTATTGGCGGCAGCAGCCCCAACAGTAGCTGCCCATGATCCAGCCACTTGCACCGTTTGTGCGAACTTCGAGGGGAACGTCAGACCTCCTGAGCCGCCACTGTGAGTGGCCGCAAACGCCAACAGTCCCATTACACGGGGAGGCATAGTACATGCAAGAAGGTATAACCGACGCCGATCTCCAGATGCTGCTATCGGCCAATCCACTGGCTGCCGAGCAGTTGCGCCGCATCATAGCCGAGCGGAATCGCACAGAGCTACAGGCAGAGATCGACGCTCTGAAGGCATCGGCTAACAGTGTTGGCACTGAGGTCGATGTAGCTAACAACAGCAGTGAGTTAAAAACAATGGTGCAGGTGGCGGAATAAATGGCAACCACAGTCGTTGCAGCGACCGCAAAGATTACCGTCTCTGTCGAACTCGCGCTAGACGGGGTTGACTACGGGACCAAGCACGTTCAGATCGTGCCCGCCGTTACTGAGGTCGCCCACAGGGTCGTTGAGGTTATGTGGTTCTAGGTGTGTAATGCACGACCTGCGCTGGGGGTTCTTCGAGAGATTTGATAGTCGATGGAGACGGTGAGGCATGAACAACTGAGGGAGATTCTTGCCCTCCAGGTACTGCCGGAGCTCAGGGAGCTTCGACGGCGGCAGACAGTGCTACAGGCCACCATCTGGACAGGCATGGCATTGATCCTGGCAGGAGTAGTAATATTACTGGGACTGATGGGGGTGTTAATTGGAAGATAACAAGGAGGTGCCAAACCACGGGAGTCGAAAGAACGGCAAGGAATCAGTCACGTTGTCAGGACGTGAGTTGATCCAGCTAGTTATCTTTACTCCCGTGGTTTGACCCGCCTTCACTTGGTTGTTCCTGGCTGCGCGTATAATATGGTCTGCGAGTAGCAACCCGGAGACACTGGACAATATTGAAGGTCTCCTCACGGCACTCGCAGTGATCACGATACCTGTGAGCGCGGGTCTAGCCAAGATATTCGAGAGCGCCAAGGGTGACAAGGAATGAAGAAAATTAAGCTCGTCATAAAAGAGCGCGAAATCAGGTTTCCGCGGATACCGTTTGTCGGCATCACGCTGCCGCTTAACCTCGCGTTCAGGTTGCCATCTCTCCAGGGACTGAGCTTCGGTCGCAACACCAAGGCGATGATTGGTTTCACGATGCTGATTTCCGTGATGGTCATCTCAGGGGCGGTGTATTTTGCCATCAAGGGCATATCTCCGGCTCCTGTCTGGCCCCAGAGCGCCAGCTACAATGCGTCGGTCGCTCAGGGCCTCGGTCAGGAACAGATAGGCGTCGGCATGGAAATACCAGATGATGTCCAGACCGGCACCATGACGCTGGA
>Ga0114900_1001717_pt1 | contig 13000 bp, 13 predicted proteins | sample MalvireepMed_231_FD_89685 | JGI IMG/M metagenome (GOLD analysis project Ga0114900, IMG submission 89685) | Marine viral communities from the Global Malaspina Expedition - Malaspina viral metaG DeepMed_231 | ecosystem: Environmental > Aquatic > Marine > Oceanic | place: Mediterranean Sea...
ATCAAGCGGATGGTTAAGCTGACGGAAAACCGTAAGGCGCACGAGGGGTTTATGTGCAACCTGCATGCAAGGCTGATAGATAGCCTGGACCAACCACAGCAGGACGCAGTGATTGACATCACGCTAGGCTTTGAAGGTGCGACCCGGGGAATGGGTATGAAGATATCCAGCTATGCACAGCGTATGGATGTTGGTTTAAACAACGATGACAAGCTTCAGGATCTGGTGCGGATGTATTTCACATGGGCAAGGGAGTTGCAAAATCACAAGCGCCTTTCGCACGCTATGGCGATGGATGTTATTGGGTATGGTAAGCCGACAAGAGACGTAGACCGTGACAGGGGCATTAGACGGGGCCGGGCATCGGAAAACCTGATTGAGTGTTTGGATGTTTACTGTAAATTGAGAGGATGGAAACGATGAACGATAACATTGTTTTATTTCCAACGCCTAAACCACCAAAGACTGTGATGGAATGCGGGTGTGGTTGTCAGGAATATACAGTCACAAACCGTCTAGAGCTTGAGTGCGTGGACTGTGGCAAGACCTCAACATTCAGGCAGGCAATGAGAATATTTAAACAGCCGCCAAGAACGGATTAGGGGCAAAACAAAAACAAATCAAAAACAATTGTTGACAATTGGGGACCAAGTTGGGTATGATTGTTTTAAGGTTAGAGTTGCGTCCACAGGTTGGGCGCTTTTTTTATGCCTTGTTTCAAGACCCTATCAAGGGCCGCCCGGGTTGATCGCCGGGTGTAGATTCAACTTTATTTCAAAGAGCAGAGGAACAATGGCAAGACCGAGCAAATACAGCGATGAACTTGCGGAAAAGATTTGCATTGCTCTTGCGTCAGGTCAAACTCTGTTACAGATATGTGCCCCTCAAGATATGCCGTCTACGGTTACAGTGTATAGTTGGCTTGCCAAGAAAGAAGACTTTCTTAACAAATACACGCGCGCAAGAGAGGATCAGGCCGAGTATTACGCTGATGAAATTCTTGAAATTGCCGATACTTGCATTGACCCTGCAGTGGCAAAAGTTCGTATAGATGCACGCAAATGGCATGCGGAAAAAACTAAACCGAAGAAGTTTGGTAAATTAACAACTACTCAACTGCAAGCTCTAGACCGTGATGGCGAGCCTACAGACATGAACGTAATGGTTAACTTCCCGGATGCGCCAAGTCAAGATTGACATCCCTTACGCATTCAGGGGCCTATTCAAACCATATCGATTTAAAGTGTTTTATGGCGGGAGAGGTGGGGCCAAATCTCACAACTTTGCCAGGGCTTTACTGATATTAGGAATGCAAGGCAAAATCAGGGTGTTGTGCGCAAGGGAGCTGCAAAACAGTATCACGGATTCTGTTCATAAGCTGCTAGCTGATATTATTTACAATCATGGTTTGGAGAGCTTTTACACGGTACAGAAAGCTACGATCTTTGGGCGCAACGGTACAGAGTTTATCTTCAAAGGGCTAAAGCATAACGCAACGGAAGTTAAGTCCACCGAGGGCATTGACTATTGCTGGGTAGAAGAGGCGGAGAAGGTCTCTGACAACAGTTGGGAGGTTTTGATCCCGACAATCCGCAAGCCCGGTTCAGAAATATGGATCAGCTTTAACCCCAAGAATCCTACGGACCCGACATACATACGCTTTGTCGCTAATCAAGATGATGACATGCTCGTCAAAAAGGTGAGCTGGCAAGACAACCCGTATTTCCCCGAGGTGCTGGACAAGGAAAGGATCCGCTTGGAAAAGCTGGACCCGGTTGCATACAAGCATATCTGGGAAGGCGAATTTGACGAGAGGTTCCACGGTTCTGTTTATGCGGAGATTATCAAGAAGTCGCAGGAAGCAGGACGTGTTGGCGCAGTGCCCCACAAGGCTGGTGTTCCTGTCATCACTGCATGGGATTTAGGGCACAGCGATGCGACGTCTATCTGGTTCGCACAAAAGATAGGGCCGGAAATCAGAGTTATCGACTTTTACGAGAATTCGCACCAACCGCTTTCACATTTTGCAGACGTTGTGAGAGAGCGTGGTTACAGCTATGACATGCACTATTTGCCGCACGATGGGCGCCACGAACGTCTGGGCATGCAAGGTTCGATTAAGGATCAATTGAAGGCGATGGGCATTAATTGCAAAACACTGCCTGCCATGACCCTTAACGCAGGTATTGAGTTGACACGCGGCCTTTTAAACGAGTGCTGGATTGATAAAGAAAAGTGCGCAGAAGGCCTCCATGCGCTTCACCATTACCATTTTAAATACGATGAAAACAAAGGGCGGTTTAAAGACAAGCCCGAACACGATTGGTCGTCACATGCCAGTGATGCGATGCGGTATCTGGCTATGGCCTTAGACAGGCATCAACAAAATGCGAAACCCGCACCCACACACCACGTAAATTACAATTATTCAGGCTCTTGGATGGGCTGAAGGATTCCATGAAAGAAAAGAACGGTAAAACAAAACAGGCAGAGAATAAGACCTCTGAACTGCTGAAGACGGCTATGGACCGATTTCAGGCGGCGCAAGAGTATTGCGATGCTGATTACAAGCGCGGCCAAGAGGATGTTAATTTCGTGCTGGGCGATCAATGGCCTCAAAAAATTAAAGAGCAGCGCCAATCCGAAGGCCGCCCATGCTTAACCGAAAACCGCCTCATGCCATTTGTGCATCAAGTGGTTAACCAGATACGCCAGGCACGCCCCGCTATTCGCCCGAAGCCTGTTGATAGCAATGCTGATGTTGATACCGCAGAAGTCTTGCAAGGCATCATTCGTAACATTGAAACATCATCAGATGCCGAGACTGCATACGACACTGCGGCGTACAATGCTGTGTCCGCATCAATTGGATGGATACGGGTTAACACACAATACGCTGATGAACGCAGCTTTGATCAGGAGTTGTGCATCGAGCGCGTTTTAAATCCGTTCAGCGTGCTGTTGGACCCGAATGCCAAGCGTTTGGATGGAGCAGACGCCAACTATGCCTTTATCTTTGATGATATGGATATTGAAGAGTTCAAAGAGCTTTATCCGGATGCAAGCACAGAAGGCTTTGAAGTGTCTGACGAGCATACCGACTGGACATCAGAAGATAAAATCCGAATTGCTGAATATTACTATCGCGAATATGAGACAAAGACGCTTGTGCGTTGGAGAGTAAATGTTCTAGGCGAACCGATTGAGCAGATCAGCTTAATTGATGTCATGCCCGAGAACGCAGAGATCATTGAGGAACGCTCTGTTGAGATCCCTGTTATCAAATACTGCAAGATTACAGCTGCAGATGTTCTGGAAGAAACAGAGGTTTTAGGAAAGTATATCCCGATCGTGCCTGTTGTCGGGTTTGAAACGTGGAGAGATGGTAAGCGCGAGCTTTACAGCCTGATCCACCAGGCAAAAGACCCGCAATCGATGTTCAACTATTGGAAAACGGCATCAACAGAAGTTGTCGCGCTGCAGCCTAAGGCACCCTTTGTCGGCGCTGTTGGTCAATTTAATTCCAAAGCCCAACAGTGGGTAAATGCAAACCGTGAAAACTATGCTTTCCTAGAATATGACCCGGTGATTATTGATGGTGTGCCGATGCCTCCTCCACAACGGCAAGCACCGCCAACATCATCAGGTATTCAGTTGCAAGAGGCTATGGCGGCAGCTGATGGCATTAAGGCGTCATTGGGTATGTACGATGCATCAATGGGCGAACAAACCAATGATATTTCAGGCAAGGCAATCATTGCACGACAATTGGAAGGCGATAACAGCACGTTCCATTTCGTAGATAACCTATCCACCGCCATGAAGCATGTGGGGCGCATTCTGGTTGATCTTATCCCTAAGGTTTATTCAGAGGCGCGCATTGTCCGTATCCTTGGAGAAGATGGTACGGAAAACATGGTGCCGGTCAATCAGCCATACGGAAAAGACCAGAAAGGCAATAAGGTTCCTTTAGAGCCCGGTATGCCACAAGAAGGCTTTCACAAGTTGGATGCAGGTAAGTATGACGTTGTGGTTGAGGTTGGCCCTGCATATGCCACACGCAGACAAGAAGCCGCCAACGCAATCCTTGAGCTATCACGTGCTGATAGTCGCGTGTTGGAAGTGGCCGGTGACATCTTTATCAAGTCGCTGGATATCCCCAATGCTGAAGAAATTGCAAAACGGTTACGTGCAATTATGGATCCAGCATTGCTGGGTGATGATGTAGAGGCACAAAGACTGCAAACCATGCAACAAGGCTTGGCACAGTTGGAACAGCAATTGAAAGAAACGCAAGCCGCACTTGATGCCAAGAAAAACAACCAAGAATTTGAAAACCAGCTTGAACTTAAAAAGCTGGAGATCGATAGCGCCAAGACCATGGCGGAGATCAAAAAAATCGAAGCTGAGATAAACCAATCAATTCCCGCCGCATCCATGCAGGATATTGCAGCGGCAATCACGGAACTTAAAGCGCAGTCTGATGACATCAATGCTGCGTTCGACCTGTTTCTATCCGCACAGGAAGAAAAGGCTACTGGCGAGCCAATTTAACACGCCTGAACCACACATAGGAGAACCGCACAATGAGCGATGAATCATTGCAAGGCGAAGTCGTTGATGACGTCGCTGTGTCCGAACCTGTCGAGGACATTAAAAAAGATACTGCGCAAGATGACACCAATGATCAGGTGGTGGAATCGGATTCTGACGATGACGTTGTTGATGAAAACACAGACGAGAATAGCGGCCAAGGCGAGGATAAACCCAAACGGGAATTAACCGACGCTGAAAAAAAGGCGCATGCACTCGAAAAACGTGTAGCCCGTCAAACTGCGGCATATCACGAATCTCAGAGAGAAGTGAATGAACTTCGCGAACAATTGGCAAAGTTAACACCCAAAGAGGAAGATACCGCCCCGAAAGAGGAGGACTTTGAAACCTTTGAGGAGTACGACAATGCGCGAATAGAGTACGAAGCTGACAAGCGCCTTCAAGCGAAAGAACGTGAAGCGAAACAAAAACAGCTGATTGAAAAGCAGCAAAAACAATATGCCGAGCGTAAAGCCCAATTTGAAGAGCGCGAGACCAAGTTCAGACAAGAGACCCCGGACTATGTAGAAAAGGCAGAAGTCTTTCAAGAGGTCGCCGATCAAGCCGTGCGCAAATATGGGGAGAATAACCCTGTATTGCAAGCAATTGGTGAGATCGTAATTGAGTCTGATTTTTCACCGCATTTGATACATCACATCGGGAGCAACCCTGATCTAATCGATGATTTGGCGGGGATGTCACGTGTCGCAGCTGTGCGCGAATTGTTCAAGCTGGAAAACACTTTCTCTCAAAAGCCTAAACCTGAACACAACCCAAAACCAAAGCCTGTGAAGTCTCTAAAGGGATCCGGAAAGCCGGGCTCTAAACCCTTGGTCGAAAGGTCAGGGAAAGAACTTCTCAAATGGGCGGATTCATAACTTTAAAGAGAAGGACTATTAAAAATGGCTAACAACACCATTAATAACCTAAAGGACGCACCAGGCGTCATTTCCAAAATGGCGGCTGCAATGCTGGCAGATAAGTGTCAATTCAGTAAGTCAATTGATGCAGAAGACAGCTCTATCTATGACGGCAAAAACGGATATCAATCCGGCGATACCGTACAGATCAGCAAGCCTGCACGTTTTATCCCGACAGAGAATGCTGACATTACGTCTGATATTCAGGACATCAAGGAAGAAAAGGTTTCTTTAACCCTTGATATTCGTAAGGTTCAAGCAATTGAGCTGACATCTGCCGAGATTGCAACTGAAATGGCATTGAAGTCTTGGACAAAGCGTGTTCTTGAGCCCGCCATGTCATCTATGGCACAGCACATCGAAAAAACGCACCTTGAACGCGCAATTGATGCAACATACAACGCGGTCGGCACGCCCGGCTCCACAACGTACGACACTGACCTTGCCCTTCAAATGGGCCAGAAGATCGACGAAAATGGTTGCCCGGACTTTGACAACCGTTACCTGCTGCTGAACCCATCGGCCAACCGCTCTGCAGTTAATGCGCGCAAAGGCTTGTTCCAATCATCTGAAGAAATCTCTAAGCAGTATAAATCAGGTGCTATGGGCATTGCTGATGGTTTCACATTCCTACGCAACAACTTGCTGCCAACACATACAAACGGTAATGACACCGCATTTGAGGTTAGCACAACCGTTTCTACAGAAGGCGCAACGCAGATTGTTGTAGAAGGTCTGACAACATCCACGGGTACAGTCACCAAAGGAACTGTATTTACAGTTGATGGCGTGTTTGCTGTTCACCCAATCACAAAAGAGACTCTTGCACACTTGCAACAGTTCACAGTGAAAGCGGATGCGACTGCAAACGGATCCGGTGTAGCAACATTGTCAGTTAGCCCAGCCATTTATACGGCTGCATCTGGTGGTCAGCAAACCGTATCAGCATTCCCTGCTGATGGCGCTACAATCACTCCATTGGGTGCCGCGTCTACCGGTTATGCGCAGAGTATCGCTTTCCACAAGTCAGCTTTCCGTCGCGTATCTGTTCCTTTGGTTCGTCCAGATGGTGTGGATATGTCTTCACAGGCAAGTGAAGATGGCTTCACAGTGCGTGTTGTTCGTGACTACAACATCAACAGTGACAAGATGATCATGCGTCTTGATTACTTGGGCGGTTTCACAGATGTGCGTCCAGAATGGTCAGTACGCGGCTATAACTAATAAGGTTTGGGAGGGCTTCGGCTCTCCCTTTCTTATAGAAGGAGATGATCATGACTAAAATTAAACTAAAAAAGAACGAAGCGACTAAGATCGTTGATGAAGATTCAAACCTAGTCGACCAATTAAAAGATGATGGGTGGGAAGTTGAAAACACTTCATCCGAAAAGACTAAAAAGAAAGCTAAGAAGTAATGACGACAGCCATTGAAATCATTACACAATCACTGCGCAAGATACATGCTATTGGACGCGGTGAAACATTGCAGGCGGATGAAGCGCAAGACGCTCTGACAGCGCTCAATGATATGATTTCTTCCTGGTCTGTTGAAGGTGGTTACGTCTTTGCCGAAACGAGTGAGACGTTCAATTTAACAGGTTCTAACAACTACACCATCGGGGCCGGCGGGGACTTTGACACGGATCGCCCTTACGAGATTGTGACCGCATATACAACACTAGGCTCTATCGATACGCCTGTTGATCTGATTGATCAAACCGAATATGCCAATATCGCAGACAAATCTGCTCGTGGTACAGCAAACCAGCTCTATTACGACAATAATTTTCCATTGGGCAACATCAAGCTTTACCCGGTGCCGGATGCTGGTCATACGCTGACCCTAAACACCTACAAGGTGCTTTCACGTTTTGACAGCCTAACATCTACTGTGGATTTGCCGCCCGGTTATAATGCTGCCTTGGTATTCAATCTGGCTATTGATCTTGCGCCCGAATACGAAAAAGAGCCGATGATGACGGTTATTAAACAGGCCGCAAAGTACAAATCCGTTGTATTCACATCAAATACCAGGAATGACAAGAACATTTCGTCTGTTGATGCTGTTCTGCTGGACAGCTATAGCGACTATAACGTTTATAGAGGCTACTGATGCGCATACCGATTGTAGGCCCCTCATATGACATGGACGCCAGATCATTTGACGTTCAGCGGACGATTAATCTTTATCCTTTAATGACGGAGGTTGAAGGGTCAAAAAGCGTAAGTGCGTTGACGAGAACGCCGGGTCTATCACTATTCGCTATGGCAGGTGGTGGGCCAGTGAGGGGCGCAATCAGCTCAACAAGCAATCGTGCATTCATTGTGTCAGGTAATGGGTTTTACGAGATTGAAGAAAACGGTACTGCTGTCCTGATTGATAGTCTAGAAACCCAAACGAGCCGGATCAGCATGGCGGAGAATACCACGCAAATTATCATAGTAGATGGGATGCATGGATACATATTTAACAAAGACGATGACAGTTTTGAAAAGATTACAGATGTTAACTTCCCGACAAGCTCTATCGTGTCATATCAGGATGGGTACTTCCTGACCTTTGAAGTGGGGACCCAAAAGTTTTACATCTCTAATTTGAATGACGGTACGACATGGGACCCGTTAGACTTTACAAGTGTTGAAGCATCACCTGATAACATCAACTGTATTTTATCTGACAGAAAAACAGTTTGGATCGGCGGGAACCGCGGGGTCGAACCTTATTCAAATACTGGGAATGCTGATTTCCCTTTTGAGCGCATTCCCGGTGCCTATATTCCCACAGGCGTTGCGTCAGGCTATACGTTTCTGGAGTTTGACAACACGGTTATTTGGCTAGGGACCGATGAAAACGGAAGAGGCGTTGTTTGGAAAGCTGAAGGGTACCAGGCGCGCCGCGTATCAACGCAGGCTATTGAAATCAAGATAAACAGTTCTGAAGATTTTACAGAGTCTTATGCATGGGTTTACCACCAACAGGGCCATATTTTCTACTGTCTGCAAGTCAGAGGTTTAGATACGACTTTAGTATATGATGGGGCCACTGGCCAATGGCACGAACGCATGTTTAAAAATCCTGTGACCAACGGCAGAGAACAGCATCGTGGGTCGTGCCATTTCTTCTTCGGTAAGAAAAACCTTGTTGGGGATCGAGAAACCGGCAAGGTCTATCAGCTCTCTTTAGATGTGTACGATGATGAAGGGGACGAAATCATTCGAGAGCGTATATGTCCACACCTGCAGGATGAAAAAAGGCTCATTGCGCACTCAAAGCTTGAACTTGATATGGAGGTGGGCACCGGGCTTACATTAGGGCAAGGTTCCAATCCAAAGATCATGCTTCAGTACAGCGATGACGGCGGACATACCTTTTCAAAAGAGCTATGGCGAGATATAGGCAAAAAAGGGAAGTATGGTACGCGCGTTGTTTGGAGGCAGCTTGGTCAATCCAGAGATCGCGTCTATAAAATCAGAATTTCCGACCCTGTATTTGTGCAGATAAATGAGGCGTATCTAAATGCAAATTAAAAACACGCCAATCCAGCAAAAACCTATTGAACAAACAGGCTTTTTTACAAGGGTTTGGAGTGCATGGCTTGGAGACTTGAGGGTATCAATCAACACAATTTTTGACAGGCTAGGGGCAATAGAAACTGCAATCGGATCTGCGCGTTATGATGTATTTTCGCAGATGCCAGAGCAAGTTCCGGGTACTGATCAGGGCGTTTTATGGATTGCAGACGATGCAGGAACGCAGAACGGTCAGGCCTATGAAAGAGGCGACGTAATTTTTACGGGCAATTCCGGAGGCGTTGAGAAGACAATCCTTATTATCGACTGGAGCAGCGTTTAATGTACAACGTTTCTATTGCTAAAAGGTGCGAACTTCCAACAGTCGTTCGATTGTCGAAAGAGGGTATTGAACAAATAGACGTTGAGCCTGCGCCGATCGTCGATACAAATGTTTTGGCAGATACAGTTTACAAAAATTACATGATAAGCCCCGTATTTATCTTGCAAAAAAACGGGGTGCCTGTCGGGGTGGCGCCAACAACTCTGAACACATACGGTTGGAGTAAATCGCCCCACCTTTCAACGTTGGTTATATACATTCAGAAAGACCACAAAAGCTTAAACACGCTTGATCTACTTATGAAAGCGATAACTGAATACGCTAACAAACAGGGCATTCCGTATATCGATACCTTCATGGGGAAAAAGCGAATTAGGGCGCGCAAGAGATTAATTAAACGCCAAGGTTTTAAAGAAGCCGGCACAACATTTATTTACGGAGAAGCATAATATGGGCGGCAGCAAAGGCGGCGGTAGCTTTGATACATCAGGCATGGAGAAAGCCGCAAAAGAGTCAAACGCAATTCAAAAGCGTATCTATGACGAAAGCATTGAACGTGGCATGCCTTTCTATGAAGCTGGGCGCGAGGGTTTGGGCACACTCATGGATTACATGGGAATTGCAGGCGGTAACTCACAAAAGTCAGAAGCACAACTGCGAGAAGAATTGTCTCCACGTTTTACGACCATGGAAACGATGGGTGGCAATCCCTTTGCGGGGCGTCAATGGTCGAGCTTGACAGAAGATGAACGCAATTCTTTACCTGAGAACACGATGTATATCGATAATAATGGAGACCTGACAAGCAATTACTATACTGATGGGCAGCGCAGGTCCAACACAATTTTTGGCGCGCCTGCACAAAGCACGAAGTCCGTGGACTATGACGGTTTAAATAAGGCTGTTGAAGAACGCTTGAGAGCGCAGGAAATGGATAAGCCCGACTATTACGGCTCATTGATGAAGTCGTTTAGTCAAGACGATTTTGAGCAAGACCCGGGCTATCAGTTCCGCTTGGATGAAGGCCAAAAAGCCTTGGAAAGAAGATTGTCAGCACAGGGCAAGACGTTCTCTCCCGAAGCTGCAAAGGCCATGGTTGGCTATAATCAGGGCATGGCAAGTCAAGAGTACGGAAACGCTTATAACAGATTCAACATTGACCAGGGGAATGTATTTAATCGCCTCGCGTCTATTGCAGGTATTGGCCAAACACAGACCGGACAAATGGCTGGGCTGGGCCAGAATTATGCAAGTGCAGTGGGTCAAACAAACTCTAGCCTTGCAAATGCGCAAGCATCAGCTGCACAAGCAGAGGCGGCTAACAGAGGGTCAATGTTCAATAGCCTGCTTGGTCTTGGGGGGCAATTGGGTGCCGCATACTTAACAGGGGGTATTGCCTAATGGTCGCAACATTTGATTCAAATATCTTTATGAACGGCGCAAATGCCCGTATTCAAGATCGCAACAACATGATGAATACACTTTCGCGCCTAGCATATGGCATGCAGGAACAAAAAGCCCGACGTGACGAAGTTCGCAGGCGTGAAGCAAAAGATGCGGCAGAACAGGCCCGCAACCCTATGAACGCCCTGATCAAACTAAAACAAAGTGGGTGGGATTCACTGTCCAGCGAAGAACAGGCGGTATTGCAAGCCCAAGATGCTATGAGAACATCTGAGATTGGCATGAACCAGTGGGGACAAACCTACCAAAAAAATAATTCTATTCTGCCCAGTCAGACACCGGGCATCGTGCCACAGAAAAGCACTTATGATACGCTTGCCGGGCCTGCTCCTACAATGCCGGGCGAGCAAGCTGTTGGTGCGCCTTCTGGTGGTGTTTTCAGCACGTTGGCGGGGCCGGAGCCTACTTACAACAGTCCTACAAGTGATAACCCAATGGCAAACACACCAGCTGGCCGTATGGAAGACTATAAATCTGATCTTAAAATAAGAGAAGAAGAAGCAAAGCAAAACGCACAGCTTAACAGCAAAATCCAAGAAGATAGCTTTAACCGACGTAAAAACGCAAAAAGAACCCTGCCTATTCTGGATAAGATGATTGAATTAAATAGCGGAACTACAGAAGCACCATTTGCGGAGGTTCTGCAACCTTTTAAGAGGCTTACAAACCAAGATCAGGCAGCAGACTTCGCACAATTAAGACAATTGCAATTACAACTTGCTGCGCCATTAGCCAAGCAACTGGGCGTTAACCCAACTGATAAAGATTTCCAAAACACAATGGATCAAATATTCAACGCTAATGAAAGCCGCGAAACTCGCGATCAACAATTAAAGCTACTTAAACAATTGTTTGAGGGCGAAGTAACCCCAGAAGGGTTTACGGAATTTCAAAGCATGGTTGACAATAATGCTATGCCGGGCCCAACAAAAGCTAGAGCGAAAGTTATGTCTACATCACAAAACAAATTTGCTAAATATTCAGATGCAGAGCTAAAGGATATGCTGAATGGCCTTCAATAAAGCTTTTGACCACCTGATGAAAGCCGAGGGCGGCTATGCGAATAACAAGCATGATCGTGGTGGAGAGACTTTCTACGGTGTTTCGACCAAATATTTCCCGAAAGAGGTAGGCGAGATCAAGCGCTTGGTCCAGTCTGGCGAGGACCCAACCAAATACGTGCGCGATTTTTACAAGCGTGAGTTTTGGGACAAGTCCGGCGCTGAATCAATCGCTGATCCTAGTCTGCAGCTGGCATATTTCGATACTGCGGTGAATAGCGGAATTGGTAAAGCAAAAGAGCTTTTGAACGCATCTGCAGACACTAATGATTTTCTTAATCGCCGACAGAGCTTTGTAAACGAAATCATAGAAAATGACCCAACGCAGGTAGAATTTAAAAATGGCTGGAAAAACAGGATTGATAGTTTGAGAGGTGAGCAAATGCCATACACAAAAGAAGAAATAATGGCAGAGCTTGAAAGGCGCAAAACGCAATCCCCAGATGTAGAACCTCAACAGTCTCCACAGCCTCCCCATACGCGTGAAGAGATTCTTGCTGAATTAGAAAGACGTGCATCTTTGCCAAGTAAGACTGTATCCGGAATAATGGGCGCCATCCAAGGTGCGACATTTGGCTTTGCGGACGAGATGGGATCATATGCGCAGGGTTTGTTTGAAGGCGTTAAAAACCTAAGCGTAGAAGATGGTATAAATAAATACCGCGAATCTATGAAAAATGCGCAAGATGATATACAATTAGCGCAGGATACAAACCCTGGTTCATACCTGACAGGCGAAATTGCCGGGGGATTGGCCGGATTTGGTGGTGCAGCCAAGGTTGCACCAAAAGCTGTTAAAGGAATATCAGACTTTGCAAGACGAGGAAAAATCGCAACAGGTGCCGCCGCCGCTGGAACTGGTGGAGTTTCGGGGGGAATATATGGTGCCGGAACGAGTTCAGGAGATCTTGGAGAAAGAGCAGAACAGGCATTGGGGATGGTTGGTCTTGGAGCTGCTGGCGGGGTTAGCGGGGCTTTCCTTGGTGGTGCCGGAGCTAGGGGGCTTTCTGCGCTAAATAAAAAGCTATCCCTTTCCGAACGGGTTGCTAGATTAATTGGCAAACCTTCCGCAACAAACAATTTAAAAACACAAATGAACGAGCTTCTAC
>Ga0114900_1001720_pt1 | contig 12990 bp, 10 predicted proteins | sample MalvireepMed_231_FD_89685 | JGI IMG/M metagenome (GOLD analysis project Ga0114900, IMG submission 89685) | Marine viral communities from the Global Malaspina Expedition - Malaspina viral metaG DeepMed_231 | ecosystem: Environmental > Aquatic > Marine > Oceanic | place: Mediterranean Sea...
CCATCAGGGCGCTGACCGGATTCGTCACCGCGCTCAGCAGAAGATTGCGCAGGATCTCGACGACCCCGCCAGGCGGGTTGCCGCTGACTTCCGGAAGCTCCAGAGTGAGTTCCGTGGGGAAGACAAAGCTGGCGATCACCGCTACCACAGCCGCCACCAGCGTACCGATCACATAGAGCAGCAACACCCCACGAATGTGGGTTGGCTGTCCCTGCTGGTGATTGGCAATGGCTGCCGTCACCAGCGCAAACACCAGGATAGGCGCAACCGCTTTCAGGGCGGATATAAACAGTTGGCCAAGCAGAGAAACCGATTGGGCAGTATCAGGCCAAATCACGGCCAGCAAAACGCCGGCAATGATTCCGATGGTAATCTGGGGTATCAACCCCATCTGCAGCAGGGGGCGTACAACGCCAAGTCGCCGGGAAGACATCTTTGGGCTCCTTTTGCTTGGTCAGAAAGGGGCATCACCCGGCAATAATGGCCATGGGAATAATCTGCCGCCCAGAAAGCAAAAAAGGCAGATCAGTGAAGGTAACTGACCTGCCTTTTTCTTTTTTGGTAGCGGGAGCTGGATTCGAACCAACGACCTTCGGGTTATGAGCCCGACGAGCTACCAGACTGCTCCATCCCGCATCAAACTTTTCATCAATCAGGTAGAGGCCCGATCAACGTGGCGCGAATACTATAGCTCTGGCCGCCAGCTGTCAAAGCGCATTTCGGTTATTACCTATCCCGCCCGGATCAGCGCTCCAGAATTGCCGTCACGCCCTGGCCGCCAGCGGCGCAGATTGAGATCAGGCCACGACCACTACCTTTCTGCTCCAGCAGCTTGGCCAGCGTGGCGACAATACGGCCTCCGGTCGCGGCAAACGGATGCCCCGTGGCCAGACTCGAACCCTTCACGTTCAGCTTGTCGCGATCAATGGTGCCCAATGGTTTTTCCAGCCCGAGGCGCTCCCTGCAGAATCCCGGATCTTCCCAGGCTTTCAGGGTAGATAAAACCTGTGCCGCAAATGCCTCGTGAATCTCATAGAAGTCGAAATCCTGAAGGGTCAGGCCGGCCCTTTCCAGCATCCGGGGTACGGCATAGGCTGGCGCCATCAGCAGGCCCTCTTTCTTGTCGACGAAATCCACAGCAGCCACTTCGGAGAAGGTCAGCCAGGCTTTGACATCCATGTTATGGGCCTTTGCCCACTCTTCGCTGGCCAACAGCACTGCCGACGCGCCATCGGTCAGCGCCGTGCTGTTGGCTGCAGTCATGGTGCCGTTTTCCCGATCAAAACAGGGCTTGAGGGTGGCCAGTTTTTCCAGCGTGGTGTCCGGACGCAGGATATTATCTTTATCGAGACCGGCCATGGGAGTCATCAGATCGTCGAAAAAGCCCTCCTCGTAGGCCTTTGCCAGCTTCTGATGACTCTCCCAGGCCAGGCGATCCTGATCTTCACGGGCGATGCTCCATTCTTTGGCAGTCACCTGGCAATGGTCCCCCATGGACATGCCTGTACGGGGCTCGCCGTTCTCCGGAATCTCCGGCACCAGATGGCTCGGCCGGAAACGGCCAAGAATTTTCAGGCGCTCCTTGGTGGTCTTGGCACGGTTGAGGTCCAGCAGGATTTCCCGGAGCCCTTCGCCCACCCCGATCGGCGCATCAGACGTGGTATCGGTGCCGCCGGCAATGCCGCACTCGATCTGCCCCAACGCGATTTTGTTCGCCACCAGAATCGCGGCTTCCAGGCCGGTTCCGCAGGCTTGCTGGATATCGTAGGCCGGTGTTTCAGGTGCCAGACCACAGCTGAGAACCGATTCACGAGTCAGGTTGAAGTCCCTGGAATGCTTGATCACGGCGCCCGCGACCACTTCGCCCATTTTCATGCCGTCCAGATTAAAGCGATCCACCAGCCCACGAAGCGCCGAAGTCAACAATTCCTGGTTACTGATCTTGCTGTAGGCAGTATTGGAGCGGGCAAACGGAATACGGTTACCGCCAATAACGGCAACCCGTCGAATGCCCTGGCTTGCCCCTTTCACGGGTGCTGAGGTTTTCTTTGCCTGTGCCATCGCTGTGTTTCCTTGTGAGTCAGATGATTCTGTTTCGGTTCACCGATACTGTTGATGAGTCTAGCGCCTGACGGCAGTCTCTCATTGGCAACTCTGACAACGCACAACCTGCGTTCAGTCAATACAATAGCTGGAAGATTCCTTACCCTTTAGGCTAATTTGCAATCAACCAGATGCACAAGGAAGAAAACATGTCTGACCTCTACCTCAAACTCGTGAATACCCCGGTGGGAAAAACCGCCGCCCAGTCTCTTGGCTTGCCGTCACCGGCCCCGCTGAAACGCCTCAAGCGAGTGGATCAGCCTTTTATTGAGGGCGACGTCCTCATTGGAGCCGGCAATGGTGCCCGCGCCATCGCCACCCTTGGCAGCATTGTTGGCGCCAGCCCGGCCACCCTGCACCACGCCACCGGGCCGGAAACCCTGGCCGAATCGGCCAAGACAAGCAACAAGGCTCAGGCACTGGATATCACCGGCGAGGTCTCCGGCAAGTTCTCGGCACTGATTTTCGATGCGTCCGGCCTGCAGAAACCAGATGAACTGCGCGCCCTGTATGACTTTTTCCACCCCACTATCCGAAAACTGGCGACGAATGGCCGGGTTCTGGTGATTGGCCAGGACCCGCACACCTGCCGTAAGGCGCCCCAGGCCGCTGCACAACAGGCACTGGAAGGCTTCGTACGAGCCGTTGGCAAAGAGATCGGCAAAAAGGGCGCTACCGCGAACCTGGTCTGGATAGCACCCAATGCTGAAAACCAGCTGGATTCCTCGGTTCGGTTCTTCCTGTCGCCACGCTCAGCCTACGTCTCCGGGCAGGTGGTTCGCATCGGCAAAGCCGACGAAGCCAAAGCCACCAATCCGGTCGCACCATTGGCAGGCAAAGTGGCCCTGGTGACCGGCGCGTCCCGAGGCATTGGCGCCGCTATCGCTGCAACCCTCGCCAGAGATGGGGCAACCGTCATCGGGCTCGACATTCCGCCGGCACTCGAGGAATTGCAGAAAGTAACCGGCGCTCTGAAAGGCAAGGCGCTCGCCTGCGACATCACCGATGAAAAGGCGCCAAAGCTGATCGCAGACTTTATCGAAAAGGAAACCGGCGGTGTCGACTTCGTCATCCACAACGCCGGCATCACCAGAGACAAAACCCTAGGCAACATGCCCGAACATTTCTGGGATATGACCATTGCCGTCAACCTGACTGCAGAAGAGCTGATTGATGAGGAACTGGCGGAGCGCAAACTGCTGCGGGAAAACGGCCGCATCGTCTGCATTTCTTCGATCAGCGGCATCGCAGGCAATTTCGGCCAGACCAACTACTCCTGCGCCAAAAGCGGCGTGATCGGCTATGTCGAAGCCATGGCCCGTCATCTGAAGAACGGCATCACCATCAATGCCATTGCCCCGGGCTTTATTGAGACCCAGATGACCGCCGCCATGCCGTTTACCATCCGTGAGGCCGGTCGACGCATGAACAGCCTGTCTCAGGGCGGGCAACCGGTTGATGTGGCCGAGGCTATCGCCTGGTACTGCAACCCAGCGTCTGCGGGCGTGAACGGGAACGTGGTTCGGGTATGTGGCCAGTCCCTGATCGGCAAATAATTCAGAAAAGGCACTACAGGAAGAGGCCGGTCAGGGTAACCCTGCCCGGCCTTTTTGCGGCTCACCAAAGGAGCTTGGCGTTTTCTGAGGGCATAAAAAAAGCAGACCAGATTGGTCTGCTTTTTAGAATCTGGTGGGTGGTGCAGGGATCGAACCTGCGACCCTCGCCTTGTAAGGGCGATGCTCTCCCAGCTGAGCTAACCACCCAGGGTAAGGTGGCGGAGCGGACGGGACTCGAACCCGCGACCCCCGGCGTGACAGGCCGGTATTCTAACCAACTGAACTACCGCTCCGCATCGATTCAGCTTTGCCGAATCTGAACTCTGTTTTGAAAGTGGTGGGTGGTGCAGGGATCGAACCTGCGACCCTCGCCTTGTAAGGGCGATGCTCTCCCAGCTGAGCTAACCACCCACTTTCGCTGCCTTACTTTACTTCAGGCTCAAAACAGTCACTTGCTGCGCTTGGCGCCTGCTGAGTCAGCGTTGCTGTCTCAACCAAGTGAGACGCGCATTTTAAGCATTTCGCTCACTGTGTCAAATGTTTTTCCGAAAAATACTGAACTTTTTTCCGAGACGCTCTCAGGCGAACATTTATTGATCAAAATCAGAACGTTGTACTGTTTTACCCTGTTCAGGGAAGGGCCGTATTTCCGCAGACTTCTGACCTGCCTGCTGCCCCTTTCGCTTCAGAGCCAGCTCACTCACTCGCGCCCGGCGCTCGCCAGGCACCGCCTGACTGGCAAGCGCCTGGTTAAGGTCATCAAGGCGTTGCCGAGCCTCCCGCCAGGACTCTTCAAGCAACGGACCAACCTGCCTGGCCAGCCTGTCAATACGCAGCCGGAACGTATCTTTGAAGGACATTATTTTTATCTCTCTTCACTACACCAATCCCAGTGTAGACATTGCCTAGAAGATCCACCAGCCTCCCGATTCCGCCTCTTCCCTGCGCTCGCGCTCAAGTTCCAGTTGGGCATACTCCTGCTCCAGCGCCTTCAGCTTGCGATCGGCTTCCAGCGGCACCGTTGGCCCACCCCCGAATGGCCAGAACCAGGAGGTCTCCTCATATTTACCCTGCTGCTGCAGGCGCTCAATCTCCAGCTCGCGCTCCTGCTCAAGAGCCAGCTTCCGCTTCTCGTAGTCGGTATCTTCGTTAACTTCGACAATCGACGTTGCGGCATGGTTCGGCGCCAGTAGATCGCTGTTCAGGAACAGGGTGGACACAATTTCGTCCGACTGCATGGCGTATTCACGGGTAACCAGCTGCAGCTCGCCGGAGGCCAGCGGGTGCTCCGGGTCCAGGTCCGGATGAGGACGCGAGGGCTCCTCCAGTTCGTTGTATCTCAGGTAGTAGATCTTGCCAGGCTCCACCTTCAGAGAGGCATCCGCAATCAGGCTCAGACTGAAGGAATTCAGGCCTTCAAGCCCAAGCAAAGGCCGACGCATGGCGATGTGCCGTTCACCGGGGCTCACTTCCAGCCAGGTAAAGCTGTTATTGCGAATGTTGAAATAGTGCTTGTCGTCAATATAGACGCTGGGAGACTCAATCTCATCCGCCGCCCACTGGGAGTGGGTGCGGTAGAAATACAACAAGGCATTGTTCTGGTCCCACTGATCGGTGTCGATATGCACGAAATCATGGCCAGACACCGGATGCAGAAAGCCACCCACACTCTTGCCGATAGACTGATAAACGGTGCAGCCAGACAACACCAGAAAGCATGCCACAACGGCGGCACTTTTAACGAAAGGCACTCGGATTTTCATTGTTATGCACTCTTCATCCCTTATCGAGTAGGGACGATCATAACAACTGGCCACCACAAGAAATGAGAGCTACCGCAAGGGATGAATACAAACCGTTACATTCACCCCGGCAACCGTTACTGCCCTGAGTTCGACGCTCTGAGCTGATTGAGCTCCTCCGACAGGCGCACGAGGCGCGAGGTAAGTTGGGCACGGGAAGCATCGATGGATTCCACGGTCCGGGCCAGTTCTGACAGTCGATTCCGCAGCGCCTGAACATCACCGGCTCCTGCGAGGCCGTCCGTTCGAGCCTCAATGGAGGACAGCCGGCTTTCAATACCATCGATACCCAGTTTCTGCTCCTGCTCAAACCGGCGGATACGGCTCTCTACCACCTGATCGATATCACCGATCTGCTGACTCAGCCTGGTCAGTTGCGACGTCGCCTCACTATTTGCCTGCTCCAGCGCAGCCACAGACGTCTCCAGCTTCTGGCTCAGTTGGGCGATATCTCCAGCAAACGTGGTACGAACCTGCTCGAGCGTGGTTTCCAGATCCGACACCGATTTGCCGGTCTCGGCCAGATTCTGATCCAGCACCGAGAGCCGCTGACCATGCTCCTCAAGCTGTTTCCGGTTACGCTCATTGGCAACCACCCAGAGCTTGCGGATTTCACTGTTGGCGGTCTCAACCTTTTCCGCATTGGCCGCTATCTTTTCCTCCAGAGAGGCACCCCGCTCCTGCAAGGATTCCCCGGTTTCGGAAAGCTCGCCCTCAAAACGGGCCAGCGCCAGCTTACTTTGCCGCGCCCAGTAATCCGCCTCTTCCAGTTGACTCTCCAGCGCAGCAATGCGCTGACTCTGGTTATACCACCCTGCGCCAGCCGCCACGGCAAGCCCGAGAATCGCTCCCCAGACAAGAACTCGTCCACCACGACTACCGCCTCCGCCAGAGCCCGCAGCTGCACCAGGAGACTTGGCTTTGGGAGCCCCGCCCCCAGGCTCACGCTCCTTACTGGTACGGGGCTTTCGCGCTTCCCCAGCGCCAATCGGGGGTTCTGCTCTCAGCTCATCTTCGTCCGGGCGGATGGGTTCCATTACAGCTCCTGGGAATGGATGGTTTAATCGTATAACCGACGATAATACCTGCAGTTACGGACGGGTTAAAATGAAGGCTTATAAAGAAAGCGCTCAGACAGCCGAACGCCCGGGTTGCCGTGTTGCACGGCAACTGGCCAGAACATACAATGGCCGGCTTTCCAATTATCACAGGACTGTTGCTTATGCAGCCGCTTGTTGGACTCATCATGGGCTCCAAATCTGACTGGCCCACCATGGAACACGCTGCCGATATGCTCGACAAACTCGGCGTGCCCTACGAAACCCGGGTTGTCTCCGCCCATCGCACACCGGATCTGCTTTTTGATTACGCCAAGACCGCGGCCGATCGCGGCCTGAAGGTCATCATCGGAGGTGCCGGCGGCGCAGCGCACCTGCCTGGCATGGTCGCCTCACAAACGTCTTTGCCGGTGCTGGGCGTCCCCGTACAATCAAAAGCATTGAATGGCCTGGATTCTCTGCTTTCCATCGTGCAGATGCCCGGCGGCATCGCTGTCGGCACCCTGGCGATTGGCAAGGCCGGCGCCACCAACGCGGGCCTGCTGGCGGCACAGATCGTTGGCACGTTCGACGACAAGGTTCGCCAGGCGGTGGAAGACTTCAGGAAAAACCAGACCCAGACGATTCTGGATAACCCTGATCCCAGGGATCAATAACCTATTGCCGAGACCAGGCGAGCGGGCCGGGGAGGGCTTTCCAAAACACGCTACAAGCACCTCCCTGTGCGCTTGTTTCGGGCCGTCCATGGCCCTCAACAGTTTTGGAAAGCCCTCCCCGGCCCGCTCTGGCGTCGACCCAGATATAGAGCAGGAGAACCAGATGAGAATCGGTGTACTAGGAGCCGGCCAACTCGGGCGCATGCTGGCCCTTGCCGGATACCCCCTCGCAAAGGAATTTGTCTTCTACGACATGTCCGGCAGCCCCAGCGCCGGTCTGGGGGAAGTCATTGTGGATCGCGACGGCAGCCATCTGGACGACTTCCTCACCCGCGTCGACCGCGTAACCTACGAATTCGAGCACCTGCCCGTTGAAGTGGCGGAGAAGCTGGCCCAACACAAGCCGGTTCACCCCTGCCCCAGGGCGCTTCAGGTTTGCCAGAACCGTGAGGCAGAGAAAACCCTGTTCGGCCAGCTTGGCATTCCAACGCCGGAATGGAAAATCGCCGATAGCGCTGCTTCCCTTAAAGCCGCTGCCGAGGCACTTGGCTGTCCGGTGGTAGCCAAATCCATCACTGAGGGCTACGACGGCAAAGGCCAGGCTGTCCTGAAAGATCCGGAACAGGCAGAAGAAGCCTGGACCGCCATCGGCCATCCCAGGGTAATCGTGGAGAAGTTCGTTAACTTCAAACGCGAAGTGTCCATCATCGCTGTTCGCGGTGAGGATGGCGATGTCGCCTTTTACCCCATTGCCGAGAACACCCACCACGAGGGCATTCTGCGCTACTCCATTGCCCCGGCACCCGGCCTGCAACCCCACATCCAGCAAGATGCCGAAAAGTACATCAAGGCACTACTGAACGAATTGAACTATGTGGGCGTATTGACTCTGGAGCTGTTTGAGACCGAAGACGGGCTGGTCGCCAACGAAATGGCCCCCCGGGTTCATAATTCCGGACACTGGACCATTGAGGGTGCCATGACCAGCCAGTTCGAAAATCACATTCGCGCGGTCAGCGGACATGCTCTGGGCAATGTTCAAGCACGCGGCCTGAGCTGCATGATTAATATCATCGGCGAGCACGGCGACATTGAACGGATACTGGAACTGCCCTACGCTCACCTTCACCTCTACAATAAAGGGGAGCGCCCAGGGCGCAAGCTCGGGCATGTGAACATTCTGGCAGACAGTTATGAAGAGCTGGTCTGGCGGGTCCGGAACTGCGCTCAGTTTCTGCCCGGCAGCCCCGAGTTTAAAAGCTCTCTCACAACAAAGGGTTGATTTAACTCAAACCGCCCTTATATTGCGAGAGTGTCAACTCACATAAACAGAGAGAACCAGGGAGAACGACCTCATGGCATTTGAACTTCCCGCACTGCCTTACGAAAAAAACGCACTGGAACCGCACATCTCTCAGGAAACCCTTGAGTACCACTACGGCAAACATCACAACACCTACGTAACCAAGCTGAACGGTCTGGTTGAAGGTACTGAGAATGCCAACAAGTCTCTGGAAGACATCATCAAGAGCGCCAGCGGCCCGCTGTTCAACAACGCAGCCCAGGTATGGAACCACACCTTCTACTGGCACTGCCTGAGCCCGAACGGTGGTGGTGAACCCACCGGCGCCGCCAAAGAAGCCATCGAGAAGGCCTTTGGCTCCTTCGAAGACTTCAAGAAAGAATTCAACGACAAGGCCGCCAACAACTTTGGTTCTGGCTGGACTTGGCTGGTGAAAAAAGCTGACGGCAGTGTTGCCATCGCCAATACCAGCAACGCCGAAACTCCGCTGACCGGCGCCGACAAGCCGGTACTGACCGTTGATGTATGGGAGCACGCCTACTACATCGACTACCGGAACAGCCGCCCGAACTACCTGGAAGCGTTCTGGAACCTGGTCAACTGGGATTTCGTGAACGAAAACCTGGCCTGATCCAGCCGGAAGAACGGTAGGTAGCAACAACCTGACCGTTGACCAAACGCCCGCACGGGAACCCCTGCGGGCGTTTCTGTATCTGAATGCGACGAAACCGAAACAAATCGATACACGCATCCGCAAGAATCTCTGAAAAAATCGGCCATACTCCATGAAGTTGAAAGGAATCTGAACCATACTGTCATGTGCCGCGTGATAGATCCTGTCGCAGGGTCCGACAGAACCAATCAGACAGATGAGCCAAGAACAGCGGATGCAAAAAACCTTTGAAGTAGAGAACCACCTCGGATACCGCATTCTCCGATGGGTACTGCTCGTCGCGTTGCTGAGCGGTATTCTGATGAGCGCGGTACAGGTCGTGCTGGATGCAAAGAGGGTATCCGCTGAACTGGAGCGTGATGCAGCCCAGACCCTTGCCATGGTAGAAGACTCTGCCACCCAGGCCGTATTCAGCATTGATGACACCCTTGCCCAACAGGTGGTGGATGGCCTGTTCGCCCTGGAACCCATTCACATGGCCAAAATCACCCATCCCGACGGTGATGAACTGGGTGATCGGCTACGGCCTCTGCAGGACTCCCCGTTTCGCCCTTTAACGGATCCGATATTCGGCCAGGTTCGCGAATACCGCGAACGCCTCACCCGAGGCAGCAATCCCGATCTTGTCTACGGCTATCTTGAGGTTCACTACGACACCGCCCCCTATGCTCGAACCTGGCTCGGCCGAGCACTGGTGACGTTTGCCTCCGGCATCGCCCTGGCACTCATTCTTGGCATCGTACTGTTCGTGGTGTTCCATCTGCTGCTGACCCGCCCGCTGCTGCGCATTGTGCAGTCGGTCAAAAAGGTGGACCCGGCACACCCGGACGATCGCCTGGTGTCGATTCAGGAAGGACACCGGGCAGACGAGCTTGGCCTCTGGGTTAACGCCACCAACAACCTGCTCGTGGCCATCGGGGACACCCAGAAAAAGCATCGTGAAGCCGAAGACCGGGTCACCCGCCTTGCCCGCTACGACACACTGACCGGCCTGCCCAGCCGGGATGCCTTTATGGAAGATCTGCAGGGCGCTATCGAACGGGCCAGAGAAGGACACAGCTCGATCGCGCTCATGGTCTGTGGCATTGATGACTTCAAATCCGTCAACGAACAGTGCGGTTTCCGTACCGGCGACACCATCCTGAAAACCGTCGCCAGTCGCCTGACCGCCAATCTTTCCTCAGACAGATTCAATGTCGCCCGGCTGGGCAGTGACCAATTTGTCATCGTTGAAAAACATCTGCGCGATGGCTTCCAGGCAGCAGAAACCGCCGAGAAGGTCCTGGCCACCATCGGGTCGCCGATCAATTCCGGTAACCACCGGATTTCCATGACCGCCACCCTGGGGATTTCCCTGTTCCCGTCAGATGCCGACCAGGCAGACCGCCTGCTCCAGAGTGCCGAGCAAACCATGGCTCTGGCGAAACAAACCGGACACAACCACTTCCAGTTCTATGTAGCCAGCATCGACCAGGAAATCCGCGAACGCAAACAGATGGAAAAGGACCTGGCCCAGGCCCTCGCAAACCACGAGTTCCACCTGGTCTACCAGCCACAGATCAATCTGGAGACCCGGCGCGTTATTGGCGCAGAAGCACTGCTGCGGTGGGAACACCCTGAACACGGCATGATTCCCCCGGACCACTTCATTCCGGTGGCCGAAGCGAACGGTTCCATCGTCGAAATTGGCCAATGGGTACTGGATCAGGCTTGCTGGCAGGCCGCTCGCTGGGCATCCGAAGGTACGCACCTCAGAATCGCCGTGAACCTTTCCGCCGTTCAGCTACGCCAGGAATCCATTGTTGACGATATTCTCAACACCCTGAAACGTCATAATATTCCGGCGGGACGCCTGGAACTGGAAGTGACCGAAACCAGCTTCATGACCAACCTCACCGATGCGGTCGCCAAGCTGCATCGACTGCATCGGGCCGGCATCAGTATTGCGGTTGATGATTTCGGCACGGGCTATTCATCGCTGACCTATCTGAAGCAGATGCCGGTACAGCATCTGAAGATCGACAAGCAGTTCATTCGGGACCTGCTGATCAACGAGGAAGATACCCGAATTGCCAACACCATCATCGACCTTGGCAAGAGCCTGAATCTGACCGTCGTCGCAGAAGGTGTGGAAACAGCAGAGCAGGAGTATTACCTCAGCCAGCGTGGCTGTGCGCTTGCTCAGGGGTATTTCTTCTCCAAACCCCTGTTACCCAGAGATTTTGAGAATTTCGTACAGACTTTCCACGCCCGGATCGTGGAAAATAACGCCTGAACCTTTAGCCCTTAGGAGTAGTCATGGGAACGACTGTCATCGGTCTTGTAGTAATTGCCGTTGTCATCCTCTATCTGGTGTTTATCTACAACCAGCTTGTTTCTTTGCGCAACCAGTTCAAGAATGGCTTCGCCCAGATTGATGTCCAGCTTCAGCGCCGCCACGATCTGATCCCCAACCTGGTGGAGTCCGCCAAAGCCTATCTGGACCATGAAAAGTCCACCCTGACCCAGGTAATGGAAGCACGCAATAACGCGGTCAGTGCCCAGAAAGATGCCGCCCGTGACCCAGGCGACAGCACCAAGATCCAACGCCTTGGCAGCGCCGAGAACCTGCTGACCAAAGCCCTCGCCAATTTCTACGCCGTGGCGGAGAACTACCCTGAGCTGAAAGCCAACGAGACCATCCAGCAAGTGATGGAAGAACTCTCCAGCACCGAGAACCGTGTCGCGTTCGCGCGCCAGGCGTATAACGATGGCGTGATGAACTACAACATTTTCCGCGAGAAGTTCCCCAACAATCTGGTCGCTGGCCTGTTTGCGTTCAAGGAAACCGCCCAGCTGCAGCTCGAATCTCCAGAGGCCCGCCAGGCTCCGAAAGTCAGTTTCTGAGGCCTGATTCATGGCGAGCCCCGGTTTCTTCCAGCGCCAGGCCAGTGCCCGGCGCAACACGGGTCTGTTGGTTGTTCTGTTTCTCACCGCAGTCACCCTGATTACTCTCGCGGTCTGCCTGGTGGGTTACATGGTGACCCGCAGCCAGACCTCGGCCCTGCCATTTCATTATTGGCTACTGTCCAGCCATGGCCTGACAACCGCCGGTGCGGTGGTCGCGCTGATTGGCATCGGCTCCCTGGTACGCTGGGTGGACCTCGCCGGAGGCGGCACCCGCGTGGCACGAATGGTTGGTGCCAGGGCTATTGATCCGGACACCCGCGATCCGGAAGAACGCAAACTGCGCAATATCGTCGAGGAAATGTCGATTGCCAGTGGCGTTCCGGTACCGGAGCTCTACGTGATGGACCATGAAACCGGCATCAACGCCTTTGTGGCCGGTTACACCCCTGGTGAAGCGGTGATGGTGGTTACCCACGGAGCCCTGACCCAATTGAACCGGGACGAACTCCAGGGCGTAGTAGGCCACGAATTCAGCCACATCCTCAACGGCGACATGCGCATCAATGTCAGGTTGATCGCCCTGCTGGCCGGTATACTGATGATCGGCCAGATTGGCCAGTTTCTCCTGAGGGCTGGCTTCTACAGCAGCGGTCGTAGCCGAAACCGGGACGGCCGGGCACAGGCTGCCATGGGCCTGATCGGGTTAGCATTGATGGTGATCGGCTATGTCGGCGTGTTCTTTGGCCGGCTCATTCAGTCGGCCGTCTCACGCCAACGGGAGATGCTGGCCGACGCGTCATCCGTTCAGTTCACTCGCAACCCCGAAGGCATTGGCGCCGCCCTGTTCAAAATCGGGATGAAAGGCGGGTATCTGGACACTACCAGCCATGCCAGCGACATGAACCACATGTGTTTCGGCGAGGCGGCACGGATGAAATTCACTTCCCTGC
>Ga0114900_1001721_pt1 | contig 12987 bp, 6 predicted proteins | sample MalvireepMed_231_FD_89685 | JGI IMG/M metagenome (GOLD analysis project Ga0114900, IMG submission 89685) | Marine viral communities from the Global Malaspina Expedition - Malaspina viral metaG DeepMed_231 | ecosystem: Environmental > Aquatic > Marine > Oceanic | place: Mediterranean Sea...
CGGATCAGATCATGCGGCTACCCCAGGAGGCCGACGATGCCGAGGGTTGGTCAGATGTGTACTCGAAACTGGGGCGCCCCGAGACGGCAGAGGGCTACGAACTCGAAGCCGGTGACGTACCCGAGGGTTCGTTCGACCTGACCCCGGATCTGCGTGAGTGGGCGCATGCAGCCGGGCTATCCCAGCAGCAAGCCCAGGCGCTGCATGGCAAATACAATGCACGGTTGGGTGAGATGGCAGGCGAGATGGCGGCGCAGCGCGAGGAGCAGGCCACCGCTGACGAGCAGGAACTACGGAAGGAATGGGGCGCAGCCTGGGACGAGAACATCCAGGCGGGTGTGCGGTTCCGGCAAGCGTTTGGGATCAACGACGAGACGGTGAACAAGCTCGAGGCCGCACTGGGGCTGAAGGGTCTACTCGAACTGACCTCCAAGATCGGCAAGGGTCTGGGTGAGCAGGCGATGCCGGGTGAGCCAGCAGCCACGAGCGGATCGGAGTTTGGTCTGAGCCCGGCAGGGGCGCGAGCGAAGATTGATGAACTGATGAGCGATTCGGCATTCAGCCAGAAGTACATGGCCGGCGATGCGCCTGCTGTGTCCAGAATGACCCGTTTACACAACCTCGCGCACCCGGAGGTTGCAAAACCAGCCTAGGCATGCAACATTAGGCTGCGTACAGCAGTGAAATCGGCCCCGGAGTGGCGACCGGATAAGCCTTCCAGCCAACGAAATGGCCCCGGCGTGGCACCCGGATAAGCCTCGGATAGCCGATTTCCCACGCTGGCCCCGCTGACACAGTGGATAAGCCTCGCAGACGCACATCGTGCGTCATGACCTTTCGAGGCCAATCCCATGTCAGACCAGGTATCAACTGCCTTTGTGCAGCAGTACGCCACGAATGTGGCCCATCTGTTGCAGCAGAAGGGAAGCAAGCTACGCGATGCCGTAATGACGAGCACCGCCACCGGCAAGGCAGCCAAGGTTGTCGAGCAGGTGGGTGCGGTCAATGCGGTGAAGCGAACGACGCGGCACGCAGATACGCCGCTGATCGACACCCCGCACTCAGCACGCTGGACGTTTCCGGTGGATTACGAGTGGGCGGATCTGATCGATGACCAGGACAAGGTCCGCATGCTCATCGACCCGAAGAGTCCCTATGCGGTGAATGGTGCCTACGCGATTGGGCGTGCCATTGACGATGAGATCCTGGGTGCCTTCTTTGCAACTGCGAAGACGGGCGAGAACGGATCCACCGACGAGTTGGGCACCTCGGTTACGACCGTGGCTGCAGGTACCGGTGGTGTGCTGACCATCGAGCAACTGCTCGAAGGTAAGCGCATTCTGATGGCGAACGAGGTCGATCTCGACAACGACACCATCTATATGGCGATTACCGCAGCGCAGCATGAAGACCTCCTGAATATGGACGAACTCCAGACCATCGACAGTAACAGCACTAAGGTGCTGGTAGATGGTCGAGTGCGTGCATTCCTGGGAATCAACTTCATCACCACGGAGCGCATTCCGGGTGCTGGGGATGATCCGACGCTTTGCCCGATGTGGGCGAAGTCTGGGATGCACCTCACGGTCTGGAACGATCTGACTACTCGGATCGAAGCCCGTGCGGATAAGTCCTTCAGCACGCAGGTCTACGTCAAGGCAACAATCGGGGCGACTCGCCTCGAGTCAGGCAAGGTCGTGAAGATCTCGGCTGACGTGTAGCGAACTGATGTGATGGGGCCGGTGCGGAGTCGTGCCGGTCCCTAATCATCGCAAGCAAGAACAAGGAGCCGTGGAGTCATGGCATCTTTCTACTCTGAACTAATGGCAGCACCTAGCACGCCGCAGGTTCTTGACACACAGGTCCGCGCTAATGCTGGTGTCGGTCATGCAAGGATGCGTTACACAAGGGCCGCCATCACGCTCGATGCAGTTGTGGCGATTGGTGAAGTGGTCCGCATGAAGACGTTCTCGTCGTCAGATCGACTCAATTGGGGCTACTTCCACTGCTCCGATGCCGGCACGGGCGGCCTCATCGACGTAGGCTTGTACAAGGCAGGAACGAATCACGACGGCGCAGTGATTGATGCCGATCTGTTTATGTCTGCATACGATGTAAAGGCGGCTGCGCGGGAGCAGATTGAAATTCTGCCCAACTCTGAGTCAGGGACGCTAGGTGGAATCGACTCTGGCAAGACCCTCTGGGAGATGGCTACTCTAGGCGCAGCGTCCTACACATCCGATCCGATGGAGCAGTGGGATATCGCCATCGTGCCTACCGAGGCTACGACCAATACCGCCTGGGAAGTTATGATGGAGTTCTATTACACCTCCGGCGACTAAGCGTGAGGGTGGATGCCCAGCGAAACGGATATTTGCAACCGGGCGCTCTCGCGTGTAGGTGAGGCGCGGATCACTTCGCTAACGGATGACACCAAGCAGGCAAGAGCCTGTAACAGTGCCTACGCGCATGTCCGTGACGAAGTGCTCCGCTCCCATCCCTGGAACTCTGTCATCACGCGCACCACCCTGGCGAAGCTCTCGAGCGCGCCTGCCTTCGGATATGACGATCAGTATCAGCTTCCCTCTGACTGCCTGCGGGTAGTCGAGCTCTACGATACGCGGCTGCCCTGGGTGGTCGAGGGCCGGAAGTTGCTCTCAGACGAGGGCTCGCCGCTATCGGTGCGCTATGTGCGGCGCGAGGAAGACCCCAATCAATACGACTCCATGCTGGTGTCTGCGATTGCGGCTCGCCTGGCGATTGAACTCTGCGAGGAGTTGACGCAGAGCAATACGAAGCGAGAGCGTGCGCTCGTTGAATACGAACAGATTCTGTCGCGTGCTCGCATGGCTGATGGGCAGGAGCAGAGCCCGATGCCATTCGAGGAGGACGACTGGGTCCTGGCGAGGCTCTAGCTTCATGGCGAAAGCCTCTCCGATCCAGAGTTCGTTCAACGCAGGCGAGTTGAGCCCTACCATTGAGGGCCGCACTGATCTCGCCAAGTACGCCGCTGGCTGCACCAAGATGGAAAACTTTTTCCCACTGGTGCCGGGTGCAGTCCGCAAGCGTAGTGGCACTCGCTTCGTCAAGGAAGTGAAGGACGTATCGAAGGCCACCCGGCTGATCCCGTTCGAGTTCGGCACAGACCAGGCGTATATTCTTGAGTTCGGTGACCAGTACATGCGGGCCTACCGCAACGGGGGTCCAGTCCTAGAGGCTGGATACGATGACTCGACGGCAGTCACCGCCGGCAAGCTCATCACCTTTGCTACGACTGCCAGCCCCATCGTTGTGACTTCGCCGGGCCATCGTCTGCAGAACGACGCGAAGGTCACGATTACTGGTATGACGGGGATCACGTCAGACGTTAACGATAAGGTGTTTGTCGTCTCTGCGCGTACGGATGACACCTTTGCCCTGACTGGTTCGAGTACGTCTGCCACCTACGTCTCTGGTGGCGTTGCCACACCGATGCAGCATATCTCTGCAACCACCAACGCTACGCCGGTAGTGGTGACTCTGCCGGGCCACGGTCTGGTGGACAACGATCAGGTTTTCATCAGCGACACGGGGCTAGCGTCTCTCGATAATCGCTACTGGGTGGTCAATCAACTCACTGCGGATACGTTCGAGCTCAATGGCAGTTCGGCGCCCGGTGCCACAGCCCAGAAGACGGTCACGGCGACGAGTCACGCGACTCCGGTGCGGGTTACATCAGCGGGGCATGGGTTCAATAATTTAGATTATGTCTACATTGCAGGCACGGGCCGTGCCGAGATAGACGATCAATCCTGGTACGTCAGTAGCGTCACAGAGGACACGTTTACTCTTCTGGACAGTGTCGGCGCGGGCGCGAGCACTTCTACGGCTACGGCATGCCCTGGCCGATCCCAGCGGGTCTTCACGCTAACGACCCCGTTTCTCGAGGCTGGGCTCGACAAGATCCAGATCGCCCAATCTGCTGATGTGCTCTACATCGCGCACCCTGACAGAAACCCTCGCAAGCTGATCCGTTACAACCATGATGCCTGGTCGCTCGACATTATCGAGTTTGATTTTGTTCCGTTCTCTCCCACAAATCTTGATGAGACGATTACGGTGCTGGCGTCTGCTGTAACGGGTGATGGCATCACGCTGACTGCTACGGGTGGGTCAGTATTTAGTGCAGATATGATCGGGGGCCAGTTCCGTCTGTCGGAGATTATTGGCTCCAATCACGGACGATGGGAAGCTGTAAGCAAGTTGGACAATTATGCCAGAGACGGCACCGCTAGTGTGGGAGCGGAGTTCTATTACGATGGCAACGTGTATGAACTCAAGAACTTGAACAGTGAGGGGAAGACCGGCACCAGCGCGCCGATCCACGAGTTCGGAACGGAGTTGGATGGGACATGGAGTTGGGAATATCTCCACAGTGGCGACGGTTATGTGACCATTACGGCAGTTGCCAGTGGCACGTCAGCGACGGCAGACGTTGTAAAGCAGTTGCCGAAAAGTGTGACGGCTGCGACTACCCACCGCTGGGCGCATGGTGCCTGGACGGGGCGGAACGGTTATCCATCCAGCGTCACATTCTTCGAGGATCGACTCTGGTGGGCCGGGACTGCGGGCGATCCGCAGACCCTGTGGGCCTCGCAGACTAGCGATTACGAGAACCATAAGATTGTCGATCTCGATGAGTCTGCGCTGATCTTCACCATCAATACCGATCAGGTCAATGTCATCGAGTGGATCAATGCCGGCAAGGTTCTGGTAGCGGGCACTGCTGGCGGTGAGTTCGTTGTTTCAGCCTCGAGCGAATCGGAAGCGCTGGTAGCGGGCAATGTGCGAGTGGTTCGGCATTCGACTTACGGCAGCAAGGGCAACGTCAATCCGCAGCGGGTAGGCGAGTCGCTCCTGTTTGCCCAGCGTGCCGGTCGCAAGCTGCGCGAGTTTGTGTATGACGATACGGTGGGTTCCTACGTCTCCCCGGACATGACGGTGCTTGCGGACCACATCACGCTAGGAGGTCTGACCCGTCTCGCGTACCAGCAGGAACCGAATCGGATCGTGTGGGCGACGTTGGCCGATGGGCAGTTGCTGGGGTTCACGTTCGACCGGGAGCAGCAAGTCACAGCCTGGCACCGTCATGTGATCGGTGGCACCGACGCCAAGGTCGAGAGCATTGCGGTGATCCCGCACCCTGATGGCGACCAGGATCAACTCTGGATGATCGTGAACCGCAAGATCGGTGGCACCGAAACCCGGCATATCGAATATCTCGAGTCGGAGTGGGTCCGCACCAATGAGCTCGATGAAGCGTTTTTCGTGGACTCTGGGCTAACGCTCGACAATGTTGTGCCGGCGACCAATGCGACCATCACCGCAACGGGTCAAGCAAGCTGTGGGATTTTTTTGGCTCATAAATCATTGCCAGCGGTAATCGTGACCAATGCGGTGGGCCTCTCGTATAGTTTCGCAGCGAGCGTAAAGGATACGGGGCTAGAGAATGGGACGCTGATAGATATTGAAGACGTGGTAGGCATGACTGAACTGAATGGGCGCAGATTCGAGGTGCATCATGCATCGTCACCAACGTCTGGGAGACTCGATTTCAGTCTGGTTGATCCATCTGTAACGCGATTGACTGCCCTGATCACGAACATCACAACCGCCACACCCTCTGTGGTCACTGCGTTGGGTCATGGGTTCTCTTCTACCGATGTGGTCTATATCTCTGGCGTTGTGGGCATGACCAACGTGAATGATGGTTACTACAATATTACGGTCACGGACGATGACACCTTTTCTCTGGAAGAGAGCGACGATGATCCGTTTAGTGGAACAGGAACATACTCGAGTGGCGGGATAGCAGACCGCATATCCGATGGATATGTGGATAGCTCGAATTTCGGCACCTTCGTTGCTGGCTCTCCAGAAACCAGCGAGATCCGTATTGCAACGACTTCGATTACCGGGCTCGATCACCTCGAGGGTGAGACGGTTTCGATCCTCGCCAATGGTGCCACCCACGCCGACAAGACCGTGAGCGGGGGTGCGATCACGCTCGACGTTGCAGCCTCGACGGTGCAAGTGGGTCTAGGCTATGACGCGACCCTGCAGACCATGCGTCTCGATGCCGGTGCTGCTGATGGCACGTCACAGGGCAAGACCAAGCGATTCACGAATGTGGTGTTGCGCCTGGATCAGACCGGCAGCGGCCTCTACTACGGCGCCACGGATGTGACTGCGGATATGGACGAGTTGCACCTGCGTGACGGCAATGACCCGATGGACACCCCGGTGCCGCTATTCAATGGGGACACGGAGATTTTGCCCTGGCCGGCGGGCTACGAGAAGGCTGGCCGCTTGACGTTGAAGCACACACTGCCACAACCCTGCACGGTGATTGCGATCATGCCGCAGGTGGCGACACAGGACCGCTGACATGGCTGGACGTGGAGGATATGGACCCTACAACATTCCGCCCGGCGGCATTGGTACGCCAGGCCAGCTAGGCATCAATGATCTGGGCACCGTGCCGGTGGGTCCGACTTCGATAGGTGGTGTGGGTGGTGCAGGCGCAGGCGGCGCCCTCTTCGGCGCATCCGTAGGCAGCACCCTGGTGGGTTCGATCCTGGGTGCCATCGGGTCGATCCAGAACGCGAAGGCTGCGAATGCAGCGGCGAAATACAACGCTGCGATAGCGAAGATGCAGGCAGACCAGGAGGCGCACCGCAGGCGCCGGTTGGGCCGTCGAGCCATATCGGCGCAGTTCACGCAGATGGCGGGCAAGAGTGGTGTCACTGCAGAAGAGGGTGGCTGGCTCGAGGCTCTGGCCCGGAATGCGGGTGAGTACGAGCAGGATGCGCTGAACGCTGAGATCGCAGGCCGGCAGACGGCAGCCCTCGAGCGGGCACGCGGACGCACTGCAATGCGCCAGGGCCGTCTCGGTGCGGGTGCATCCATACTCGGTGGAGCAAGCCGGGTGGCAAACTTGGGTCTGTCTATTTACGGAACGGGTGGAACGACCTGATGCCTAAGATTCCCCAGGTTATCGCTCAAGAGGCTTCGCTAGGCCGGGCTGCATCGGCAGCCGACTTCGGTGCGGGTCCTGGCATGGAGCGGCTGGGCCAGGAGTTCGAGCGAGGTGGTGAACTCGCAGCGGGCCTATTCGAGGCGGAGATGACCTCGCGGGTATCCGGTGCCCTCGCCAATGCCACCAGCAGCCTCAACAATCTGCAACTCGAGGTCGATGCGAACCCGGATCACAATGGGCGTAACGAGCAGTTTGCAACGGGCTCGCAGAAGATCGCCAATGAGTTCCGCGAGAGTCTGAATTACCCGAAGTTCCAGGGTCTATTTGACGAGCGTTTTGCTGGCACCCTAGAGCGTGGGCGGATGGGTGTCGCCCAGGGTGTACGCGCGGCACAGATTGATTCGAGCCGGGCCAATGTGTCGATGCTCATCGAATCGAAGATGGACCAGGCTGCGAATACTTCTGACATCGCAACCCGGCAACTGTTGGTTGAGGATGCCATTGCGGCAGTCAACCAGGGGGTAAAGGACGGGCTCTGGAGTGCAGCCCAGGGCGCAGAGCTAAAGATAAATATCGAGAATCGGCAGCAGACCGATGGCTTGCTGCTAGAGGCGCAAGCGGCAGCGGATGATTTGCGACAGTCTATCCCTGACCCGCAGAAACGAGTGGCTGCTGCCCGCAGTCGCTACAAGGGAAAACTCCGGTCTGCGGTGGTTGCCCTCGTAGAGCATCAGGTTGGGAAGGATCAAGAGCTATCCGACCTCGCCAAGAGCACCCTCCGTGAGCAAATCTACCACGAGATCAAGGCCGGCGAGCGCGATGCGGCAAGCATTCTGAAGTTCGCAGCCGACAATGGGTTTAGTCAGTCCGAAACCGAGGCATTGCTTGGCCTTGTCACACCGACCTCGCAATCAGTCAAAGACGCCAGAAAGTTTGCGTCTAGGCAAATCTTTGAGGGCCTGCGTAGCCAGGCGTTTTCCGTGGGGCCAGAGCAGAAGGAGTTTTTCAGCCTTGACCTTTACTCCCCAGGTCCCGGCGCGGATGGAGAGATGGGGACAGAGGATGACACGCCCGCCATATACACGCTGTTAGAGCAGACCCACATGGACGAGTTGCTGAAAATACAGCAGGCGGGTCCGACGAGTAAGTACGTCATTCACGGTACGCGCAGCAATGCCGTGCTACAGCAGTTGCTGGTCGAGTTGGATAAAGACTGGACCCCAGCGCAGTTGAGTGGCAAGAACGATGCAGAGTTGCTGGAGCGGCAGCAACTGATAGAGACGTTCGAGGACTTCATTCTTGCGAAGCAGCAGCAAGAGAAACGGGAGTGGTTGTATCCCCAGGAAATGCGCGACATTGCCAGCGAGTTGAAGCGCGAGGTGGTGCTAGACGCTAAAAGCTGGACTAACTGGACCGAGGACACTGTGCGTGTCTACGAGATTACGCCGGAACTGCTAGACCCGAAATCGCCACAGTATGGACTCGGTGCCATCCCTGCAGAGGTAGAGGACGAGATTCGGCAGCGGGAACTGTCACCGGAATTGTCTGAGCGCATAGGGGGCCGGGCGACAATCGGTGACGCTGTAGATTTCGAGTCGGTCAAACTGGTGTGGGCCATCCGCAAGGATGATCTCCTGCAGATGCGTGCCGGGTCACTTAGGTGACTGCGCCCACCTTCTCGAGCGAGAGCACCAAGCGAATCATTGCCGACGTTTGGGGCGATGAGGATGCGCTGGAGCGGCAGCGGGCCAACCTGCGAACCCGCGCCAACGTGCTGGCGAAGGAGCCCGCCCCCCAGCGTGCGGAGGCTCTGCAACTCCAGAGGCGAACGGGTGTGCCCTGGGCTGTGGCGGAGCTTGATATTCCCGAGGTGCGTGCCCGCGATGCGTACCAGCAACTGGGTCCGGTGCGCGTCGAGAACAGCCCGGCCTGGGCTTCGTTCCTCGAAGGTCCGCTGGCGCCGATAGCCCTACAGAATCCCGAGAATACGCGAGCCATCGCGGACGCGATTGACCTACGGACACTGGGAGCACCAACCCCCAGCGTGTTGTCTGCCGGTTATGCCCGTGGGGTTCACATGACCGAGGTAGGCAAACTCGGCACCCGCGTCTATTTGGATTTGGCGAGTGATGCAGACCGGGTGCGGTTTGACTACATGCGCCGCAACTGGCCCGAGGTGCCTGACGTACCGGGCTATGTGGATGATGTTGCTGCACTGCTCGCGGAGCAGGCTCCGGTGCTGGCGTCGATTGCCACCTACTCGGCAACGACTGCGGCGGGTGCGGGCCTGGTGGGTTTGGGCTCTGGTCCGGGCGCGGCGGTATTTGCCGGTGGTGGTGCTGTGGCGGGCGCAGGTTACGGGAGTTTTGTGCTGGAGGGTGGCAACGCTTACGCGGAGTTTCTGGATATTGCCGAAGAGGTGTTTCAGGAGTCTGGGGAAGTAATCCCGCATGATGCCATCCGTGGCATGGCGATGCTGGTGGGCGTACTGAATGCGGGCATGGAGGTGGGCGGCATTGGTCTGCTGCTGCGGATCACGGGGCTCTCGAGGCTCAAAGGCAGACTGACGAGCGAGGGTGCAACGGAAATTATCAAGTCCAAGACCCTGCGCCCCTATCTCATCTCCTTCGCGAAGCGCATGGCCAAGGCGATGGCTGTTGAGGGCGGGACCGAGGGACTGCAGGAAGTGGTCAACATCGCGGGAGCGGAGATCCTAGTCGAGGCGACCACCGGCCAGGAGGTAGATTTCTGGTCATGGGAAAACGTCGAGAGAGTTCTGAAGGCAGCGGCTGCGGGTGCAGTGGTGGGTAGCGCCATCCAGGTGGGCGCCGCGCCTATCGTCCTCGCGAGTGAGCGTGTGGCGCTCAACCGAAAGACACAGGCCAAGGAGCAGCAACTCGACGCCCTGAATGAGCTAGTGGGCAGCAGCGAGCTCACGGGTGCGGATCTCGATGCGGTGCGGACGTGGGTCCAGGGGATGCTCGAAGAGGGTGCCGGGGATACGAACCTCTACGTCCCTGCCGAGAATCTGGTGGAGTTGTTCCAAGAGGACGAGGCTCTAGGCGAGGCGATGCCTGGGGTGCTTGGGCAACTGGCCGAGGCATTGGCAACGGGTGGCGACGTTGTGGTGCCGGTTGCCGACTATGTGACCCATCTGAACGAGCACCATGAGACGCTGAAGGGTGTGGTGCGGCATGGCCTAGGCGAGCGCAGCGTGTCAGAGGTAGACGCCACATCAGCCGAGGACGAGGCAGCCCTCGACGCTGAGATGGAAGCTCTGGCGGCGCCTCCGATAGAGCAAGAGATTGCTGACCTGGAGGCACGCATAGCTGAACTGGAGCAGCCCATCGAAGGCGAGCCGCCCCGCGCCGCCGAGGCTGTGGCTGAGCCGGTGGCCGAGGCGCCGGAGTTGGCGGAACTGCGGCAGCAACTGGCCGAGAAGCAGCAGCAAGCCCAGGAGGCAGCAGCACCCTCTCGTGGCGAGCAGGCCGCGCAGACGGTTCTCGAGAAGCTGATCCGCCAGGGAGTGATGCGCCCCGAGGATGCCCAGTTTGTGGCGAGCCTCATGCAGGCGCATGCCGAGAGGCGTGCCGAGGGTGTCGCTGGGGAGAAAGCATTCGAGCAGTTGGAAGCGATGGAGGTAGAGGGACCTGAGGGCCAGGTGGCCCCGCCGACCACGCCCGCCGAGGAACTGGCGCGGGTCGATATTGCCCCCCTGCTGGACACGCTCCGCGAGGCACCCGAGACGTTGCCCCCCGAGGTCGAGCAACTCTCTCGGATTCTCGACAATCTGGGTATCGATCTCGATCAGATGACGAACGAGGAGATCATCAGCGAGCTCCAGTCACGCTTCGCCCCCACCACCCTCGAGCAGCCCATTGACGAGGCGCCCGGTGAGCGTCAACTAGGCGGCGTCTTCCATTCGTCATTGGGGCGTGCTCTCCGCACGTCGCAGCAGCGCAAGATGACGAAGCCGCAGCTTCGCAAGTTCCTTGAGAAGAGCCGGGTCAAGAAGGAAGAGATCCTCTGGTCTGCGCTTGAGGAGTTCATTGCGGACAAGGATTCAGTCAACCTGGACGAAGCCCTCGAAGCCATCCATCTGGTAGAAGTGGGCGAGGTGATGCTGGTAGGTGGGAACAAATCGGGTGTTGGGGATCGAATGGCGCGACGTGAGTATTTGCGCGATCAGATCCGCACCATTGAAAGAGAGTTTCCGGGGCCTGCGGAAAGACCTTGGGAAGAGCCAGAGGGTGGTTATCCGTCAGACTATTCTGGCCTTGTAGAAGAGTTGCGCGTTCTTGATACGGTGTCGCAGCCAACTCGCCATGAAGAGTACACCCTCCTCGGTGGCGAGAACTACCGGGAGTTGCTCATCACCCTGCCGCGTCCGAGCCTCGATGCGATTATAGAGGCCGGTGGAACTAGGGATGAATACAATCGTGCCGTCGAAGCAGCCGGCCCTGCGTTTGAGGGCGGCCATTACTCTGACGTTCCGAATGTAGTTGTCTTCGTCCGCTTCAATGAGCGCATCGACGCAGACGGCAAGCGGGTGCTCTTCATCGAAGAGATCCAGAGCGACTGGCACCAGCAAGGGAGAGAGAAGGGGTACTACACCCCGGCCGCACCGTTAAGTGCAGAGATGGAAGCAGCCAAGAGGGACGCTGTTATAAACCAAGCGCTGGGGCAGGTGCCTGACTCTGTGCTTGATGGTGGTGAGCCGATGTCAGACGCAGATGAGTGGCAGACTGCCATGCGTACCATTAGAGATTCAATTGACCCGGATGATGTCTATCAATTCGCGATTCATGGCGACTGGCACACAACTGGTGGCAAGACGAATCTCTCCAGAGAGGAACTTCGTAGAGACTTGGAGTGGGCCTACGATGGTCATTTGCAGTACGTCCAGGGACACGATGTCACCTGGACGAGTGGAGATCACGTCCCTGATGCGCCATTCAAGACCACCTGGCCGGATCTGGCTCTGAAGCGCATGGTGGCGTATGCGGCCCAGAATGGCTTTGACTCTGTGGCATGGACGCCTGGGCAGGTTCACTTTGAGCGGTGGGGGTCAGAGGAAGTGGCCTGGGTGCGCGAGGGCGACCACTGGCTCGTATCGGCCACAGAGCAACGCGGAGGCGAGGCGGCTGGTATCGACATCGAGGGCGAGGCTCGTGCGCGTGGCATTCTCCAAGAGGAGCAAGGCACGGAGGTTCGCACGGAGGCTGAACTGCTCGACATGGTTCGGCGTGTCCTGACACGCGACGGTAGTGGTCAGGCCGAGAAGGTTGCGGCTCGCGTGTGGAAGCGTATGCAGACCGAGGACGCGGGAACGTCGCTGCCGCGCAAGGATGGCATGGAAATCTTCTATGACCGCATCCTGGTCAACGCCGCAAACAAGATCGGCAAGAAGTTCGGCGCGAAGGTTGGGCGCAGCGCCATCTCGCCAACGCTGGAGCCCGGCAAGATGGCGGGTCAGGCGGTGCAGGCGTGGGGGCTCTACGACATAGAATCGGGTTATCAAGACACGGAGGCGGGAAGATTCAGGACTGAGGAAGAAGCGAAGGCTGCCGCTGGTCCCACCGTCCACACCCTCCCCATCACGGACGAACTGCAAGCCTCTGTAACGGATGAGGGCTTGGCTCTCTTCCAGCCCATTGACGAAGAGGGTCCGCGTGGACCGCAGCCGGGCAGTGGCGGCATCCGGGGCTCGCTCACCTACGACCCGGAACTGAACCAGATCCTGATGCGGTTCACCGAGGCCAGGAACCTGAGCACCGCGCTCCATGAGAGCGGCCACCTCTTCTTTGTGATGATGATGCAGGACGCCCAGACCGCAGGCGCGAGCCCGCAACTGCTAGCCGATATGCAGACGGCTCTTGACTACCTGGGTGCGGAGTCCATCGAGGCTCTCACCAAAGAGCAGCATGAAGTCTGGGCACGGTCCTTCGAGGCGTACCTGCGCGAGGGCA
>Ga0114900_1001723_pt1 | contig 12955 bp, 17 predicted proteins | sample MalvireepMed_231_FD_89685 | JGI IMG/M metagenome (GOLD analysis project Ga0114900, IMG submission 89685) | Marine viral communities from the Global Malaspina Expedition - Malaspina viral metaG DeepMed_231 | ecosystem: Environmental > Aquatic > Marine > Oceanic | place: Mediterranean Sea...
CGTCCAGTCGCGGTAGGCGTCGGGGTCGGGCGGTACGGCGACGCCGCCGGTGACGAGGCTGTCGTAGAGGTCGGACCAGTCCGGGTTGGCGCGCTCGATCAGGGCGGTCTTCCAGTCGCGGTTCCAGCGTTTCAGGCGCTTCTCGCGGGCGATGGCGTCGATCATCCGGTCATGGACCTCGTACCAGACGAGGCGGGTCAGGCCGTGTCGCCGGGTGAAGCCGTCGCCCTGGCCGGTGCGGTGTTCCCAGATGCGGCGGATCAGATCGCTGGTGACGCCGATGTACAGGGTGCCGTGCATGCCGTTGGTCATGATGTAGACGCCGATCAGGCCGCCCTTCGTGACCATCGTGCCCTCCGTCGTTTCTGAACGCCGAAAGGGTGAGCCTAGCATGGTTTCGACGGAGTCTCTGGGCCCTCCGGTCAAGCCGGAGGGTGACGGCGTGTGTGGGATTGCCATCCCGCACTGCACAATCCATGCTCCCTTCCTGACGTCGCCAGCGAGGGGATATGCCGGACGACAGGCTGGAGGTCGCGGCGGGGTTCGCTACGGAGCGGGGGCCGCGGGCGGATAATCAGGACTTCGGCGGGGTGCACCTGGGCTCGCCCGAGGAGCAGCGCCTGCATGGGGTGATCGCGGCCATCGCCGACGGGGTCGGCGGGGCCCGGGGCGGGCGTGTGGCGGCCGAGCTGGCGGTGCGCAGCTTCATCGACGGCTATCTGGACCAGAAGCCCCTGTCGGGGGTGGCGGCGTCGGCGACGGCGGCCCTGCGCGGGTTCAACCGCTGGCTTCACGCCACCGGGCGCAGCGACCCCAAGATGGAGGGCGCGGCGGCGACCTTCACGGCCATGATCCTGCGCGGGCGCGAGGCCACGGTGGTGCATGTGGGCGACAGCCGGGCGTGGCACTGGCGCGACGGGGTGCTGACCCGGCTGACCGACGACCATGTGCTGAACCGGCCGGGGCAGGACCACATGCTGTTCAGGGCCGTGGGCATCGAGTCCGACGTGAAGCTGGACGTGCGGGTGCAGGCGCTGGAGCCCCACGACCGGCTGCTGCTGACCACCGACGGGGCGCACCGGGCGCTGAACGAGGGGGAGATCGGCCGCATCCTGGCCCGTCGCGCCTCGCCGGACGCAGACGCGCAGGCCGTCGTGCAGGCGGCGCTGGCCGCGGACGGGCAGGACAACGCCACCGCCATCGTCATCGACGTGATCCGCACGGGGGCGCTGGACTGGGCCTCGCTGGGGGCCCGCAGCGAGGCCCTGCCCATGCCGCCGCCGCCCAAGGCCGGCGAGATCGTGGACGACTGGCGGCTGGAGCGGCAGCTGGCCGACGGGCGGCACACGCGGCTGTTCGTGGCGCGGGAGCGGCAGGGCGGCGACCCCGTGGTGCTGAAGTTTCCCAAGCCCGGAAAACTGCCGGAGGCGGACCTGCGCGCCATCCTGCTGCGTGAGGCCTTCATCGGCCAGCATGTGGACAGCCCCCATCTGGGGCGGACGCTGCCGGTGGATCCGGCGCGCCAGAGCCGGCTGTACAACGTCCAGCCCTTCTATGAAGGCGGCACCCTGCACGGGCGGCTGTCGCGGGGCGAGCCGATTCCCATGGCCGAGGGGGTGGGGATCGCCGCCTGCATCGCGCGGGCGGTCATGGCCCTGCACCGGCAGGGGGTCGTGCACCGGGACATCAAGCCGGATAATGTGATCCTGACGGCGGACGGCGGGGTCAAGCTGATCGATCTGGGCGTGGCCCGGGTGGAGCGGGTGGAGGAGACCGGCGCGCGGGCCCCCGGCACCCCCGGCTTCGTGGCGCCGGAGATGTTCGCGGGCGACAGCGACGGGGACGAGAAGACCGACCAGTTCGCCCTGGGGGTGACGCTGTACCGGCTGTTCACGGGCGACTATCCGTGGGGCGAGATCGATCCGGACAGCCGCCTGCCGTATGAGCGGCCCACGCCCCTGACGCGGCGGCGGCCGGACGCGCCCGCCTGGCTGGAGGCGGCGATCATGCGCGCCATCGCGCCGGACCCGGCGCACCGCTGGGCCGACGTGCAGGATCTGGTGCAGGCGCTGGAGAGCGGCGGGGCGCTGGCGGTGGAGCCGCCCCGCGAGATGTCGCTGCTGGAGCGGGATCCGGTGCGGTTCTGGAAGGGGGTCAGCCTGGTCCTGCTGATCGCCCTGATCGTGTCGCTGGCGTTGGGATAGACGTCAGACCACAAGCGTCCAGCCGAGGGGGCGGAGGACTTCCATGGGGCGGAAGCGGCCCTTGTAGTCCATCTTGGTGGAGCCCTGGACCCAGTAGCCCAGATAGACATAGGGCGCGGCGATCAGTTCGGCCTGGCGCAGGTGGTCCAGCACGGCGAAGACGCCGAGGCTGCGGCGCTCCAGCCGGGGGTCGAAGAAGCTGTAGACCATGGACAGGCCGTCCGAGAGCAGGTCGGTCAGGCACACCGCCACCAGCTCGCCCGGGCCGCCGTCGTCGGAGGGCAGGCGGTACTCGATGAGGTGGGTGCGCACCGCCGTGTCCTCGACCATGGCCACATAGTCCTGCCAGGTCATGTCGGTCATGCCGCCGCCGGGATGGCGGGTGGTCAGGTAGCGGCGCAGCAGGTCGAACTGCTCCATGGTGGCCTCGGCCTCGACCAGGGCGCGGCTGAGGTCGGCGTTGCGGTTCAGCACCTTGCGCTGGGACCGGCTGAAGACGAAGTCGGCCACCGGCAGGCGCACCGAGACGCAGGCGTCGCAGGTCTCGCAGGCGGGGCGGTAGGCGATGTTCTGGCTGCGGCGGAAGCCGGCGCTGGTCAGCTGGTCGTTGACGTCGGCGCCGTCCGAAAAGGGCAGGTTGGCGAACACCTTCCGCTCCACCTGCCCGGGCAGGTAGGGACAGGGCGCAGTGGCGGTCATGAAGAACCGCAGCCGCCGTGTCGGAATGTGTTGGGTCACGCTCCCATAACCTGCACGAAATCAGGCCGATACTTCGACCTGTGCCGATTTGGGGCCAAATCGCCGCCCGCCGCAAGCGCGTTCGCGCGAGAGGCGGGGCGGCGGGTCACAGACTGGTGTCCGTGGGCAACACCGGCGCCTCGCGCAGCAGGACGATGGCGATGCGGCGGTTGCCGGCCAGGGTGGGGTCGTCGGGATAGAGCGGATCGGAGCCGGCCTTGCCCGAGACCTGGTAGACCCGGTCCGGATCGACCCCGGCGCCCTGCAGGATCTGGCGCGAGGCGTCGGCGCGGGCCGAGGACAGGGACCAGTCGCCCGGCGCGCTGGCGCGGGTCTGGCCGGCCGCGGCGCTGGTGTGGCCGGTGATGGTGACGCGGTTGGGCAGCTGGTTGATGACCCGGGACACGGCGCGCAGCAGGACGCGGGCGCGCTCATTGGGCTGGGCCGAGCTGTTGTCGAACATGGAGCGGCCTTCCTGATCCACCAGCTGGATGCGCAGGCCCTCGGGGGTCTGGTCGATCATCAGGTGGCGCGACAGCTCGGCCAGTTCGGGCATGTCCTGCATGGCCTGGCGCAGGGAGGCGGCGGCGCTGGCGAACTCCTCGGCCTCGCGGCGGGCGATCTCCTCGCGCAGTTCGGCCTCGGTGGCGGCGGCCAGGTTGCTGCTCTGGCCCGCGTCCTCGGTCTGGTCGGGCGCCTCGGGGGCCAGCTGTTCGATCACGGAGCGCGAGCCCGAGCTCTGGGCCCCGTCGTCGCCCAGGGCCGTGCCGCCCAGGATGCCGCCCGAGCCGCTGGTGGTGGTCGAGACGCTGGCGGGGGCGAAGTACTCGGCGATGCCCTTCTTCTGCTCCGGGTCGGTGGTGTTCAGCAGCCACATCAGCAGGAAGAAGGCCATCATGGCGGTGACGAAGTCGGCGTAGGCGACCTTCCACGCGCCGCCATGGTGGCCGTGGCCGGCGACCTTCTTGACCTTCTTGATGAGGATCGGGCGATCGCTCATGGACATGGAACACACCCCGCAATGGTCTGCTGACCTAGCCCGAATGAGGTTAAGGCGGGGTTTCCCGAAACGGGACGGTTGCCACCGGCGCCCGCGCCCCCTAGGTCCGGATACGAGCGACCGCGGAGCCCTGATTGACCCTCAATCCCCAGACCGATGACGACGTGCCTGAGGCCGTGGCCTACCGCCGGGCGCTGGGCGGCTTCGCCACGGGCGTGTGCGTGGTCACGGCGGACACCGCCGAGGGACCGCTGGGCGTCACCATCAACAGCTTCACCTCCGTGTCCCTCAAGCCCCGGCTGGTGCTGTGGTGCATGGACGAGGGGTCGCAGCGCTGGAAGGCGTTCGAGGGCGCCGGGCGGTTCAGCATCCATGTGCTGGGCGCCGACGACCGGGACATGGCGGCCCGGTTCGCGCGGGGGGACTGCACGCTGGCGGAGGGCGAATACGACCGGGTGGGCGAAGGCGCGCCGCGCCTGAAGCACGCCGTGACCCGGCTGGATTGCCGCACCTGGAAGCGCGTGCCCATGGGCGACCACATCGCCATCGTGGGCGAGGTGGAGAGCTTCGCGGCCGACGGGGGAGACGCCCTGGTGTTCTTCCGGGGCCGCTATGGCCGTATGGGAGGAGACCGCCTGTGAAGATCGCATTCGCCGGACTGGGCGTCATGGGCGGACCCATGGCCGGGCATCTGGTCAGGGCCGGGCACGCGGTGACCGGCTTCAATCGTTCCCCGGACAAGGCGCGGGCCTGGGCCGAACGGACGGGCGGGGCCTTCGCGCCGACCGTGGCCGAGGCGGCGGCGGGGGCGGAGGTCTTCATCCTGTGCGTGGGCAATGACGACGACGTGCGTCAGGTCGTCAGCGAGGCCTTGCCCCATCTGGCGGAGCGCGCCGTGATCGTGGACCACACCACCACCTCGGCCACGGTGGCGCGCGAGATGGCGGCGCTGGCGGGCGAGGGCGGGCGGGCCTTCATCGACGCCCCGGTGTCGGGCGGTCAGGCGGGCGCCGAGAGCGGCCAGCTGACGGTCATGGCGGGCGGCGACGCGGCGGCCTTCGCCCGGGTCGAGCCGGTGCTGGCGGCCTATGCGAAAGCCATGCGCCTGATGGGGCCGTCCGGGTCCGGACAGTTGACCAAGATGGTCAACCAGATCTGCATCGCCGGGGTGGTTCAGGGCCTGGCGGAGGCGGTCCATTTCGCACAGAACGCCGGGCTGGACGCCGAGGCGGTGCACGCGGCGATCTCGAAGGGCGCGGCCCAGTCGTGGCAGATGGACAACCGCTGGGCCACTATGGCCAAGGGCGAGTTCGACTTCGGCTTCGCCGTGGACTGGATGCGCAAGGACTTGGGGCTGGTGCTGGACGAGGCCCGCGCCAACGGCAGCCATCTGGCCGTGACGGCGCTGGTGGACCAGTTCTATTCCGAAGTTCAGGCCATGGGGGGAAACCGGTGGGACACATCCAGTCTGGCGGCGCGGCTGCAGGCGAAGACCCGCTAGCCGCCGAGGCCGTGTGGCCGCTGTGGCGGGCGCGGGCGCTGTGACGAGCCCGCCGGATCAGGCGTAGCGGTGCTTGCGGCCCTTGTCGCCGAGCAGGTTCCAGCCGGCGCTGGTGGGGCGGAACCCGGTCTTGCCGGTGCGCTCGGCGAGGCCGAGGACGGTAAGCTGGGCGCTGAGGTCGCGGTTCTCGGTGCGCTCTGAATCGATGATGTCGAGCAGCGCCTCGACGGTCTGGTCTTCGGTCACTGTTGCTCCAAATTCAGTCGAAAGGGTGGGGCAGTCGCCCGGATTTAAAGAGGATGGTCGGGGCTTCGTCATAGTCCCCCAGCTCGGTGTCGGCGGAAACGGAGAAGGCGACGACGCCGAGCCGCAGCGGGCCCAGTCGTTCCGCCTTGCGCCGGGCTTCCTCGGCGGTCTTGCAGCCGATCTGCTGTTCCGCCCTGAGGGCCCCGCCTTTTCCGGCCACGTAGCCCTGAACGATGTGGACGGTCTCGACAGCCATCTATTTTTTCGGCTTCGCCGGTCCTTCGGGCAGCCCCTTGAGGCTGGGGTTCGAGGCGTTGGCCTTGGGCGTTGCGGCCTTCTTCGGCTTGCCTTTGGACTCTTTCATGGCGGCGCTTTCCTGAGTGAGGCTCATCATAGCACGAGGGGTGAGGCGCAGCCCTATTCAATCGGCGGCTGTGCAGGCGCGATCAACAGGCGGCGGCGATGATTGTTCCGCAGGGCGGCGGTCCGTCCCGGGGGGCTGGTCCGGTCCGGCGAGCCGTCGCCGGGCCGATCGACGGGGTCATGGGGCGGGGCCCCCGGTGTTGGACTCCGGACGCGAAAAACAGTCCAATTGGAGTCTAATGGCCCGGGCTTCTTCCCATGCGTCATTCCCCGGCTTGACCGGGGAATCCAGAGACGCGGAAGGGTGCGGGGCGGGCTCGGCCCCGTCGGCGTGTCTGGACCCTCCGGTCAAGCCGGAGGGTGACGGGGTGGTGGGGCCGTCGTCCGGGTCAGGCGTGTTGGACTCCGACGGTGAAAAACAGTGCAACGGCAGTGCAACCGCGTCGTCCGGCGATGGCTCGGCCGCGCACAGGGCGGCGGCGTCGCGGTCCATGCGGGCGCGGCGGTCGGCCTCGGCTTCCTCGCGGACGTGGGGTTGCAGATCCTTGTGCAGGCGCAGCCAGCCCCGGGCCTCGATCAGGCGGCCGGCGGCGACGGCGGTCTGCAGCATGGCCCAGGCCTTGTCGGCCATCTGCGCGGCGGAGAGGGGGACGTCCCGGATAGCGCCTGGCGGCGCTTCCGGGATGACAAGGGGCTCGGTCTGCACCGCTGGCGCAGGGTCCGGGCGGCGCCAGCCTTGTTCCCCGGCGATGCGCAGGAAGGTGGCGGGGCGGAGGTCGTGGCGGCGACAGACGTCTTGCGCCTCGGCGCCGGCCAGGTATTCGCTCCTGGCGGCGGCCCAGCGACGGGCGTCTCCGGTCAGGCGGTCGGGCGGCGCGGGGATGGTGCTCATGCCGTCATTATCCGGCGCCCCGGAGCGGCGGGATGAAAAACAGGGGTTCGCGGCGGCAAAGCCTTGTGGGCCTTGGCATTGGCGATGGAAAATGCGGGATTATGGGGCCGGGTCGGCCCGCCCGAAGCGGCTCAGGGCAGGGCCGCGAACTGCTCCACCTTGCTGGTCGGGCCCGAAATGATCAGCAGGTCGCCTTCGATCACCAGGGTGTCCGGCTTCGCATAGGTGAAGTCCTGCCGCGGGCGTTTCACGCCGACCACGGTGATCCCATACTTTGTCCGCAGGGCCGACTGCTCCAGCGTCTTGCCCAGCGCCTCGCGCGGTGGCCGGGTCTTCACGATGGCGAAATCGTCGTCGAACTCGATGAAGTCGATCATCTTGCCGGTCACCAGATGCGCGACCCGCTCGCCCATGGCGGCCTCGGGGAAGACGACGTGGTGGGCCCCCGTCTTTTCGAGAATTTTGCCGTGGTTGGCGCTCACCGCCTTGGCCCAGATGTCGGGCACCCCCAGTTCGCTGAGGGCCAGAACCGTCAGCACGCTGGCCTCGATGTCCGAGCCGATGGCGACAACCGCATGCAGAAAGTCCGGCGCGCCCAATTTGCGCAGGGCGTCGATGTTGCGGCTGTCCGCCTGCACCACATGGGTGACCTGTTCGGACCAGCTCTGGACGAGCGACAGGTCCTCGTCGATGGCGAGAATATCGTGTCCCATGTGCGTCAGGCTCTGGGCGACCGCCCCGCCGAACCGGCCAAGGCCGATGACGAGGACGCTGTTTCCCCGGGTCTTTTTTGATCTAGCCAACGATTGGGCGCTCCTGAGGGTAACGATAGGGGACGTGGCGTGTCCGCAGCGCCAGGGCCGCGGCCACGGTGATGGTGCCGACCCGACCCACGAACATGAGGGCGATGAGGATCGATTGTGCGGCCGGCGGCAGATCGGCGGTGATGCCGGTGCTCAGTCCCACGGTCGCGAAGGCGGAGACCACCTCGAACAGGACCCGGTCGAGGGGGAAGGTGGTCATGGACAGAATGGCGAGGGTGGACAGGCCCACAAGACCCACGGCCATCAGCACGACCGCCAGCGCCTGACGCTGCACGTCGGGGCAGATGCGGCGGTGGAACAGGGTGACGTCCGACCGCCCCCGGATTTCAGCCCACACCACCACGCCGAGCAGCAGGAATGTGGTCACCTTGATGCCGCCCGCGGTGCCCGCGCTGCCGCCGCCGATCAGCATCAGGCCGTCGGTGAAAAGCAGGGTCTCCGGCCGCATCTGCCCCACATCCACGGCGTTGAACCCCGCCGTCCGGCTCATCACCGAGTGGGTGAAGGCGTTCAGCATCTTGCCGCCCGTGGTGAAGTCGCCGATCGTCGCGCCGTTGTTCCACTCCGCGACCAGGACGGCGAAAAAGCCCGCAATCAGCAGGAAGATGGTGCCGTAAACCGTCAGTCGGGCATGGATGGACCACTGGTCCGGCCGGCGCCAGTCGCCCCGAAGCTCGTTGATCACAGGAAAACCCAGGCCGCTGACGATGATGGCGACGCACAGGGGCAAGAGGATCACGGGATCCAGCGCAAAGCGGACAAGGCTGTCCGGGTAGGTCGAGAAGCCCGCGTTGTTGAAGGCCGAGACCGCATGGAACAGCCCGTTCCAGATGGCCGCGTCCCAGGGCTCTCCGTAGGTCCCGTGGAGCCGCAGGATGATCACGACCGCGACGATCGCCTCGAACAGGACGGTCACGCCCAGGATCGTGGCCAGCACGCTCTTCACGTCGCCGAGGCTCAGGCTCTTGGTTTCCGCCTGGACGACCAGCTGCCGCCCCAGCCGCATGCGCCGGGTGATCATCAGCCCGAGCAGCGTCGCCCCGGCCATGATGCCGAAGCCGCCCACCTGAAACAGGGCCATGATCACGCCCTGGCCGAACGGGGTCCAGTATGTGGCGGTGTCGACAACGATCAGCCCGGTGACGCAAACGGCCGATGTTGCGGTGAACAAGGCGGTGAGGAACGGCGCGACCTGTCCGTCGGCGCTGGAGAACGGCAGCAGGAGCAGGATCGTGCCGACGACGATGGTGGCCAGAAACGCCAGGGGGACGATCCGCGCGGGATGATCCAGGATGGGTCGTCGCAAGGCTCGTCTCCGGAAACCGAGCGCGGGTTATACCCAAACTGCGGCGTAGGGAAGCACCTGGCTGAATTGGGTCGCGCGGATCACCGCGACGTCGTCAGGCGGCCTGGTCGAGGAGGGTCTGCACGGCGGCGACCACCTGGGACGGGAGGAAGGGCTTGGCGATGAGAATGCTGGCGGGGACGCCCCGGGCGCGCCAGTCGCTCATGCTGTCGCCGGTGATGTAGATGACCCCGATGGCGGGATTGGCCTGGCGGGCCGCCCGGGCGACGGCCCAGCCGTCCGGCGGATCGCCGACCCGGATGTCGGTGACGAGGATCTGGAAGCCCGTCGGGTTCGCGCTGATGGTTTTCGCCGCCTCGCGGCCCGAATAGGCGACGCGGGTGGCCAGACCCTCGTCTTCAAGGGTCATTTCGATGAGGCCGGCGATCAGGGCCTCGTCCTCGGCGATGAGGACGCAGACGTCGGGCGGGCTCAAGACGGGGCCTCGGTCATGGGTCACCAGTTGCCAACTCCCAGGAGCTTTTCCGTCTGATCCATCAGCGCCGACAGGATGGCGGTGACCTGGGCGCCGCTGCCGGTCTCGGTGACGATTCTGAACGCCTGCTCCTGCAGCGGGGCGGGGTCCGGGCGGGCCATGGCCCAGCCGGTGAAGAGACGGTTGCGGATGGCCCATTCGCCCAGAACGGTCAGGTTCTCGTGCCGGGTGTCGGCCCGGATCCGGCCGAGCAGTTCTCCCACCCTGGTCTGTTCGCCCTCGATCACCTGTACGAACTTGCCGTCCGGCAAGGCCAGGCAACCTGTGATGCCGTCGCGCCTGTTGTTGGCGATCGAGACGCGGAAGATGGCGTCGAGGCCGGCGACATCGGAGTGGGCGATGCGGGACTCGCTGCGGTAGACCAGACGGCACAGGTCCTTGTTGGAGAAGATTTTCACTCAGGCGCCCCCGGGGAGGTCATGACCCGGGGCGGCGCCGATGGCGGACAGGGTCTCCGTCGACCGGGCCCGTCGGGCGTCGCGCCGTTCGCCGTGGTCGTTAAAGCTGTCGGACGGCATGCAGAGCTCCGGATCGGGGGGGACGCCTGCGGCGTTCGAACAGATCCGCAGGAGGAAATATCTCGGTCCGAAGCGTGCGAACGATCACCTGGATCAATATTCAGATAGAACTTTGATCAATATATAGATCTCGCGAGCCATGGGATGGTTCCGTCGTGAGTAACTGTTTTCGTCGACAAAGCTTGGCGGTTTCTCCAGTCTTTCGCCCTGTGAAGTGACCGTCCTTGAAGCCGCCGCCAAAGGGCCGGCTTCGACGAGAACTATCTGCACTGGAGACTGCGCAGCCGGTGCTGAGCGACGCTGGATTCGCCCGGCCCCGGGACCGACTTGAATTCCCCTTTGACGAGTCTATTTTAAGGGGATCGTGGCGACTTTGTGTCACGGTTGATCGTTATCGGCGCCTTCGGGGGCGGAGAACGGTCGGCCGAATATTCCCGCGTCTGTTTTGGGAGCGTACCATGACCTACTTCTGCTTCATCGAGTCCCGGCTGTCATCGGTTCCCCATATGGAGCCGCTGTACGTGGAGGACGCCGAGACCGCGCTGGAAAAGGCGCGCGGTTTGATGTCGGAACACGCCAGCGCGACCGCGGCGCACGTGTTCTATCAGGACCAGCGCATCGCCACGCTCGATCCCGGGGGCGGGGCGCCCGCTGCCTAGGCCGGTCAGGCCCTAGGTGTTGAACAGGAAGTGCAGGACGTCGCCGTCCTTGACCACATAGGTCTTGCCTTCGGCGCGCAGCTTGCCGGCCTCGCGGGCCTTCGCCTCGCCCTTCAGCGCCACATAGTCGTCGTAGGCGATGGTCTCGGCGCGGATGAAGCCCTTTTCGAAGTCGGTGTGGATCTCGCCCGCCGCCTGGGGCGCGGTGGCGCCGACGGGGATGGTCCAGGCGCGCGCTTCCTTGGGGCCGACGGTGAAATAGGTCTGCAGGCCCAGCAGGCTGTAGGCCTCACGGATCAGGCGGTTGAGGCCGGGCTCTTCGAGGCCGAGGGTTTCGAGGAACTCCTTGCGCTCGTCGGGCTCCAGCATGGCGATCTCGGACTCGATACGGGCCGAGATGACCACGGAGTTGGCGTCGTCGGCCTTCGCGCGCGCGGCCACGGCGTCGGACAGGGCGTTGCCCTTGTCGGCGGAGTCTTCCTCGACGTTGCAGACGTAGAGCGCGGGCAGGGCGGTGAGAAGCTGGAGCATGTGCCAGGCCTTCTCCTCGTCCTTGGGCACGTCGGCGGTGCGGGCGGGCTTGCCGTCTCGCAGCTTGTCCAGCGCCAGGTTCATGAGCCTGAGGGTCGCCTGGGATTCCTTGTCGCCGCCCTTGGCGCGCTTCTCCACCTGGATCACGCGGCGCTCGAGGCTTTCCAGATCGGCCAGCATCAGCTCGGTCTCGATGATCTCGAGATCGCTGAGCGGGTCGATGCGGCCCTCCACGTGGGTGATGTCGTCGTCCTCGAAGCAGCGGGCGACGAAGGCCACGGCGTCGCAGTCGCGGATGTTGGCCAGGAACTGGTTGCCCAGGCCTTCGCCCTTTGACGCGCCGCGCACCAGGCCAGCGATGTCCACGAAGGTGATGCGCGAGGGGATGATCTCTTTCGATCCCGCGATGGACGCCAGCACCTCCAGCCGCGGCTCGGGCACCGCCACGTCGCCGGTGTTCGGCTCGATGGTGCAGAACGGATAGTTGGCCGCCTGGGCCGCCGCCGTCTGGGTCAGGGCGTTGAACAGGGTGGACTTGCCGACGTTGGGCAGGCCGACGATCGCGACTTTCAGGGACATGCTTTACCTCGTGAGGCGCGAGGCTTTAGCCGGTTCCGCCGCGTTTGTCAGGGGCGTCATCCGCCGTGATCGGCCGCGGCGCCGTCCGGCTGACGGACCTGGGCCTCGACGGTGACCTCGGCGGCCTCGGCGAAGGTGAGCGTCAGGGGCACGGTCTCGCCCTCGGCCAGGGGGGCGGACAGGGCCATGAGCATGAGATGCTCGGCGCCGGGGCGCATCTGCACCGTCTCGCCGGCGGGCAGGGGCAGGCCCTCCGGAAGCGGGTTCATGCGCATCATGTCGCCGTCCATGCGCATCTCGTGGATCTCCAGCACCGGCGACAGGGGCGAGGCGACGGAAACGAGCCGGTCGTCGCGGCTGGAGACGAGGGTGACGTAGCAGCCGCCCACGAACACGCCGTTGGGGGTGGGGCGGCACCAGGCGTCCTCGGCCTGGACCACGGCGGGACCTTCGGGGGCGTCGCCGCCGCCGCCGCAGGCGGCCAGGGTCAGGACGGCGAACGGGGCGAGCAGGCGCGCAGCCTTGGGGAGGGTCATCTCGATGCTTCCTTCTTATGCGCGGATCGGGGTGCGGGACCGGACGATCAGACGGGCCAGGCGGTCGAGCGCCAGGGCGACGATGAGACTGGCTCCCGTCATGGGATAAAATATGGCGAGAGGCAAAACGATGCCCAGCACGGCGGCGCGGACGCGGGGTCCCGGCGGGGCGACAGGGGCGCCGAGGCGGCCTTTGGGCCGCCGTCGCCACCACATCATCAGGGCGCTGATCGCCAGCAGCCAGACGGCGATGCAGCCGGCCAGCATCAGATAGCGGTTGAGCCAGCCGTACTGCGTGCCCTGATGCACCGCGACGCCCCACTCGAACGCCCTGGCCCCGACGCCGAACTGGTCGTAGCGGATGTCGCCGCGCAGGCCGCCGTCGGCGCCGATGTAGAGGGTGCGGGTGTCCTCCACCCGCTTGACCTCGCGGGCCACAGTGTACGCGAGCGTGGGGTCGGTGGGGATGGTGACGGTGAAGGGGCGGTCTGGCCCAGGTTCTGGCTGCCGTGGACGCCGAGGC
>Ga0114900_1001726_pt1 | contig 12945 bp, 16 predicted proteins | sample MalvireepMed_231_FD_89685 | JGI IMG/M metagenome (GOLD analysis project Ga0114900, IMG submission 89685) | Marine viral communities from the Global Malaspina Expedition - Malaspina viral metaG DeepMed_231 | ecosystem: Environmental > Aquatic > Marine > Oceanic | place: Mediterranean Sea...
GGCCTGCTGTACGGCATGGTGGGCACCCTCAACATGGCGGATATCGCCCAGAAGGTAAGCCGGGTTGATGATCCAGGCATGATCACGGTGGTGTCGCTCATGTTCATGGTGTCGTTCGGTATCAAGGCAGCGGCATTCCCATTGTTTTTCTGGCTCCCGGCCTCGTACCACACTCCTCAGGTCGCGGTCTCAGCTCTGTTCGCGGGATTGCTGACCAAAGTCGGGGTGTATGCGCTCTATCGGGTATTCACCCTGATTTTCACCCAGGATGTGGAGTACACCCACACCATCCTGCTCTGGGCGGCCGCTCTGACCATGCTGACCGGTGTGCTCGGCGCTGCCGCGCAGTTCGAGTTCCGGAGGATTCTATCCTTCCACATCGTCAGCCAGATCGGCTATATGCTGCTGGGGCTGGCGCTGTTTACACCCCTGGCACTGATTGGCGGCGTGTTTTACATCATGCACCACATCATCGTTAAAACGAATCTGTTCCTGGTGAGCGGCATCACCTATCGCCTGCTGGGCAGTTATGACCTGAAAGACCTGGGCGGCGTGTATCGGCAACGGCCTTATCTGGCGCTGTTGTTCCTGATCCCGGCCTTGTCGCTGGCCGGTATTCCGCCTTTATCCGGTTTTTTCGCCAAGTTCGTTATTGTCCGTGCCACACTGGAATCCAGCGAATACCTTGTCGCAGCGGTGGCCCTGCTGGTGGGCTTGCTGACGCTCTACTCCATGATCAAAATCTGGGCGGAAGTGTTCTGGAAGAAAGCCCCGGAGCACGTTACTGATGTGCGCCGGCTCAATGGTGAGATCAGGGAAAAACGCAGTTGGGCCTACTACACCCCGGTGGTGGCGCTTGCGGTGTGCACTCTGATTATCGGCCTCTATGGTCAGCCCATTTACGTGCTTGCAGAATCCGCCGCCGAGCAACTGATGAACCCGCAGCTTTACATAGAAGCGGTTCTGGGAGGGCAACCTGAATGATCGGCCTGTTCTGGAATTTACTGCTGGCTCTGGCCTGGGTAACCCTCACGGGCAGTATCACGGCCGTGAACCTGCTGGCAGGTTTTATCTTTGGCTACGTCGCCCTCATGGTGCTGCAGAAACAGGTGCCAGTGTTGAAAGGGTATTCCCGCCGGATTCCCCGTCTCGCCACTTTCCTAGTGTATTTCCTGAAAGAACTGGTGAAGTCGAATCTGAGGGTCGCCTATGACATCGCAACGCCTGTCTGGCACATGAAGCCGGGGGTGATCGCGTTTCCGCTCCGGGCTGAGACCGATATGGAAATTCTCTTTGTCAGCAGTGTTATCTCTCTCACACCCGGGACCCTGAGCCTGGACGTTTCTGATGATCGAAAGGTGCTGTTTATCCATGCCATGTTTCTTCACGACGAAGAGCAGCTCAGAAACGACCTGAGAGAACTCGAACGCCGAATCCTGAAGGTGACGCGCTAGGAGGCCAGTCATGCTGAATGTGGTGATCAATATTGTCTATCTCATGCTGTCACTGGCGTTGCTCTTCGCCTTCATTCGGCTCACCCGGGGGCCATCCCTGCCGGACCGGGTGGTCGCACTGGAGCTGATCGCCTCCATCGTGGTCGGCTATGTTGGAGTGCACGCGATTGACACCGGCGTGGCCAGTTTTCTGGATGTTGCCATCGTTATCGCTCTGACTGCCTTTCTGGCAGCCATCGGCTTCGCCAGATTCGTCGAGCGGGGAGGCGTAAAGAATGATTGAAATACTGGTATCGGTCCTGCTCCTGGTGGGCGCTGCTTTTATGGTACTGGCCGCCATCGGCGTTCTGAGGTTGCCCGACCTTCCCACCCGCATGCACGCCACCACCAAAGCCGGTGCCCTGGGCGCCATGATGACCATGGGTGGCGTGGCGTTCTATTTCGGGGACAGTACCGTGGCCGCGCGGGCGGTTGCCATTGTTATCTTCATTTTTCTGACAGCTCCGATCGCCGCTCATGTCATAGGCCGGGCCGGTTATTTCACCGGCGCCAAACTCTGGGCCGGCACCATCAAGGATGAGCTGCAGGAACGATATGACCCGGTTACCCACAAACTCAATAGCGGGCTCGAGGAGCTAAAGCACGGGCAGCCAACCCGAACTGGAAAAGGTACCTCAAACCAATAGTTTGTGATTGGCAGCACAGGAATTTCCAGTATAGTAGGCTGCAAACCATTTCAAGGAATACCAGACATGCTGACAGTCAATGAATACTTCGATGGCAAGGTAAAATCAGTGGCTTTCCAGTCCAGCACACTGCCTGCCACAATCGGTGTTATCAGTGCCGGAGAATACGAATTCGGCACCTCAGAAAAAGAAACCATGACGGTCGTCAGCGGTGAACTGACCGTGCTGCTGCCAGGCCAGCAAGACTGGCAAACCTTCGGCGCCGGCGAGAGCTTTGAGGTAGCGGGGCAAGCAAGCTTCAAAGCAAAAACGGATGCCGATACTGCTTATCTCTGTACCTACGGATAAGCCCCACTCAGCCCGTCTTTCTTACCGTGACAACAAACATAAGCAGAGAAAGAGGACAACAACATGGCACAAACCCGAATTCTCGAACCGGCTGACAATGCCCACCAGTACCAGCTCCTGATCAAGCGGTTGCTGATGTCCGGCCCCCGCTACAACCCGGACCAGGAAATCGTTTACGCCGATCGCAGCAAGTACACCTACAAGGACCTTGTCAAACGCATCCATCGGCTTGCCAATGCCCTGACAGACGCCGGTATCAAACCCGGCGATACCGTGGCTGTGATGGATTGGGATACCCCCCGGTACCTGGAGTGTTTCTTTGCAATTCCGATGATTGGCGCCATATTGCACACGGTCAACGTACGCCTGTCGCCGGAGCAGATCGTTTACACCATGAACCACGCCGAAGACGACGCGGTACTGGTGCACGATGACTTCCTGCCCATCATCGAGGGCGTGAAAGACGAGATCAAAACCGTCAAAACCTGGATTCAGGTAACCGACAGCGACAAGCCGGGCAACGCCTCTTTCGACACCCATGGCGAGTACGAAGCCCTGCTGGCGGGGGCCAGGGACCACTTCGACTTCCCGGATTTCGACGAGAACAGCGTCGCCACCACTTTCTACACCACCGGCACCACCGGCAACCCGAAAGGCGTGTATTTCAGTCACCGCCAGCTGGTTCTGCATACGCTTTCCATGGCCGGCAGCATCTCCCATTTCGACGAGATGCCGTTGTTGCGTTCATCCTCGGTGTATATGCCGGTCACGCCCATGTTCCACGTTCACGCCTGGGGCGTACCCTACGCGGCCACCATGATGGGCATCAAACAGGTATACCCCGGCCGTTATGAGCCGGAACTGCTGGTGGATTTGCTCAAGAAGCACAAGGTCAGCTTCTCCCACTGCGTGCCCACCATCATGCAGATGATGATGGCCACCGAGTCCATCAAGACCGCCGACCTGAGCAACTGGCATGTGCTCATCGGTGGCAGCGCCCTGACCAAAGGCCTGTGCGATGCGGGGGCGAAACTGGGCATCAAGATGTTCACCGGCTACGGCATGTCGGAAACCTGCCCGCTGCTGAGCACCACGCACCTCACCCCGGCGGATCTTGAACTGCCCCTGGAGCAGCAAACCGCAATCCGGGTGAAGACCGGTAAAGCCGTGCCCATGGTGGAACTGGAAATTGTCGATCCTGATGGCAAACCGGTACCCCATGATGGCGAAGCCAAGGGTGAAGTGGTCGCCCGGGCCCCCTGGCTGACCCAGAGCTACTTCAAACAGCCGGACAAAGGCGAGGAGCTATGGGAAGGCGGCTGGTTGCACACCGGTGATGTCGCCTCCATGGAGCCGGACAACACGCTGACCATCAAAGACCGCATCAAGGATGTGATCAAGACCGGAGGCGAATGGCTGTCGTCGCTCGACCTGGAGAACATGATCAGCCAGCACCCCGCCGTTGCCGGGGCTGCGGTGGTAGGTGTGCCTGATGAGAAATGGGGGGAACGTCCCTACGCCCTGATCACCCTGAAGCCCGGAGAATCCATCTCGGAGCAGGATATCAAGCAGCACCTGCAACAGTTTGTCGACAGCGGCGACATCAATAAATGGGCGATTCCCGAGCAGATGCGTTTTGTGGAAGACATTCCCAAAACCAGCGTCGGCAAGATCAACAAAAAACTGATTCGGGATCAGTTGAAAGACTAATCTCCGGGGGAAACAAAAAACGCCGGCGTCCTGGCAACAGACGCCGGCGTTTTTATTTGTGTGCTACCGGAATCGTCGGCTGCTCAGAGGCCTGAGAAGGTGAAGTCCACCTCAGGATCCTTCCCAGCAACAATATCCGCCAGAGCGGCTGCCGAGCCACAGGAGTGGGTCCAGCCCAGGGTACCATGACCGGTATTGAGGTACAGATTGCTGAAGTGGCTTTTACCGATGTAGGGCACATTGGATGGCGTTGCCGGCCGCAAGCCGGTCCAGAATTCGGCCTGATCCCAATAGCCAGCCTCGGGCATGACTTCCGCAGCCCGACGGACAATCGCCCGACAACGGGTAAAGTTCAGGTCGCGACGGTAACCATTCAGTTCTGCTGTGCCAGCGACACGCATTCGGTCGCCCAGGCGCGAGTAAACCAGCTTGTATTCATCGTCGGTCAGGCTGACGTTAAAGGCCGCTTCTTCGTTTTTCACCGGCACGGTAATAGAGTAGCCCTTGGCCGGATAGATATTCAGGAACATCCCGAGCTGGCGGGCAAGTACCGCACTGAAACTGCCCAGGCTCAACACATAGCTGTCCGCCCGAAGGGTGTGATGTTTGCCGTCTTTCAGTGCCAGCACGCCCAGGATCCGGTCACCCGCCCGATCAAAACCCAGCACTTCGGTGCCATATTCAAAGGCCACCCCTGCTTCTTTACATTTCTCAGCCAGAGCCTGGGTGAATTTACGGGCATCGCCGCTTTCGTCATCGGCGGTGTAAGTGGCGCCGGCAATACGATGACGGATCGGCTCAAGGGCCGGCTCCAGCTCAACTGCACGGCCGGCATCGATAACCTGACGGTCACAGCCCAGATCACGCATGATGCGGGAAGGTTCCAGGGCCGCATCGAATTCGGCAGGGTTGGTGTAGAAATGCAGAATGCCCTTGGCTAACTGGTCATAATCGAGACTCAGTTCGTCTCGCAGTGACTGCAGGCATGAACGGCTGTAAGTACCGAGATTGACCATCTGGCGGATATTATGGGCGGCTTTGGCAGAGGTACACTGAGCCAGGAATGACAGCGCCCAGCGCCACTGGTAAAGATCCAGCCGCGGCCGGAATAACAGTGGGGCATCCGGCTGGAAAAGCCATTTTGCGACTTTCAGGGGCGCAGAAGGATTGGCCCACGGCTCGGCATGGGACACCGACACCTGCCCGCCATTGGCGTAGCTGGTTTCCAGCCCTGACTGGTTCTGTCGGTCGACCACGGTTACCTGGTGCCCCTGTTTCTGCAGGTACCACGCGGTGGTGATACCAACGACGCCTGCCCCAAGTACCGCTATGTGCATGCCTGCCTCCCCTGATTGATCAACTGTGGTAGCTTCAGAACGTTAGCCGCCCGCGCGCTTGACGGTCCAGCCTTTCTGCTCCAGTAACGGCACCAGAATATCTCGCTGGTCGCCCTGTATCTCCACCACGCCGTCTTTTACTGTACCACCTGTACCGCATTTGGCTTTTAGCTGTTTGGCGTAGGCTTTCAGTTCTTTGTCGTCGAGCGGAATACCGGTCACCAGGGTCACGCCCTTGCCTTTGCGCCCCTTTGTCTCCCGGCTGACGCGCACAATACCGTCTCCGGCCGGCCTCTGCGCTACCCGGCAGGTGCAGTCATCCACCGGGTTACGGCACTCCGGGCACATCCGCCCCTGGTCCGTGGAGAACACAAGGCCGCCCTTGCGCTTGTTCATACCCATGATTACGCCTTTATCTGCAATCAGTTCAGGCCCGGAGGGTATTTGGAAAACATTTCCGAGACAACCTCGTCAATCAATTTCCGACGGGTTTCCGGCGACTGGTTTTCATTGAGATAGCGCCGACTCGCGGCTTGCCAGACCACTTCCTCGGTGGTCCGATCAACCATTCTCACCACCAGCTTGCCCTCGGTTACCTCTCGCACCGGTGGCGGCGATGAGAGGCCCCAGCCGAAGTTGCCATGGCCGAACCCGAACCCCAGGCCAACGCCTACCTGCTCGAGCCGTTCCTCGGCCACAATCTGCCAGCTGATCAGAAGATCAGCTTCAGTTTCCGTCACTTTTTTCATGGCCTTCCGGTTCAGCTCGCGCTCTACCGCGTCCCGAACCCGGGCGTCATCCAGCGAGGTGAAACCAGAGTCCTGGGCGTTGCTGGCAAAGGCCCAGCTGCTGTAATTGCCAAAAACGGTGGCTGGATTGTAGTCGGTCACCACATTGCTGGCACAGCCGGTGATGGCCAACGCCAAAGCAGCGATCATGATAATACGCATAGGCTTAACTCCGTTGCTCTCATATGTCTCCAGTATACGCGTGCCCAGGGCTACCGGCCTGCCTCAGTGAGTCAGGTTTCAAAACGGTAATCCATCTTCTGGGACTCGCAAAACGCGCTGAAGTCCTGTTGCTGAGCCACAGGCAAGGAAACGCTGGCTGTCACCCGCGTAGTATAGGAAATCGCGTCGATGCGCCCTTCATGCCCGTCGCACCAGTGCCGCAGCGGTTGCTCATCGGCAAACCCGAACTGCACCGTTGCCTGCACACGTGCCTGCTGCACCACGCGGTCAACGGCGGACAAGACACTTTCAGCGGCGCCGGCATAGGCCCGAACCAGGCCACCGGCTCCAAGCTTGATACCACCAAAATAGCGGATAACGATCACCAGCACGTCTCCCATATCCTTGTGCTGGATCACGCCCAGAATGGGTTTGCCGGCGGTTCCGGAAGGCTCACCATCATCATTCATGGCAGCCTCGGCCGCAGAGCCGGGCCGGCCGATCTGATACCCCCAGCAGACATGACGGGCATCGGGGTAGTCACGGTGGGCCTGGTCAACGTATGTTCGTACGTCGTCCCGGTCACTGACGGGATACACTCGGGCAATAAAACGGCTTTTCTTCACTTCCGTTTCCCGCTCAAGGTATCCTGCAGGAATCGGGTAATCCTTACTCATGGGCGATCCTATGACGACCGAAGACAACGAACAGACCCAACCCGGGACCGCGGCCCCTGCGCGGATACGTAAGGCCGCCTGCGGCATCCGGTTTGATGAGGACGAGCTGCAGGAAGGCATTGATTTTTCTGCCGCCAGCAAGCTGAAACCGGGCAGTGACAACGCACCGGATCAAAGCCCGAACGCCGATTCCTCAGCCTCCGACAAAGACCGGTAGCTCAAGGATCACTTCCAGGCCACCCTCGTCCCGGTTGCGGGCACTGATGTGCCCGTCGTGGGCCTGAATGATATCACGGGCAATAGCGAGCCCCAGCCCCCAACCTTTGCCACCACGGGATTTGTCAGCCCGGAAAAAAGGCTCAAACAAGTGTTGTAGCAGGTCTTCAGGAGCACCCGGTCCCTCATCAGCGACGATCAAACGGATTCTCTCATTGCCCGTGGACAGAGAGAGCTTCACCGATTTGCCCGGCGGCGTGTGATCCAGGGCGTTTTGCAGCACGTTATCAAACGCACGCTGCAATAAACCACCGTCGCCAAGCACAGACACCGCTTTGCTCTCCTCCGAGGCCACCAGTTTGCAGTCCACGCGCTGGTGCTCAGCATAATCGGCGGCATCCTGAAGCACGTGATTGACCAGGACCATCGGCTTGACCGGCTCACGCGCCATATCATCGCCGTTCTCGGACACCCGGTACAGGGTCAGAATCTGGCCGGTCATGGTTTCCAGCCGCTCGTTCTGGCGCAGAATACTGGTCATCAATGCCTCATCGGCGCCGCTGTCCGAAGCCAGTTCAATCGCCACCCGCTGGCGTGCCAGCGGGGTACGAAGATCATGGGAGATATCCCGCAACAGCTGGTTCTGACGGTCCAGCAGCTGGCACAGCCGGTCTGTCATACCGTTGAATGCCGTCGCCAACTGGCCCACTTCATCACGGCGCCGGGCAATGCGACCAGCAACCCGCAGACCAGTATCCCCCCCGGCAATCGCCCGGGCGGTTCCCTCCATGTGTCTCAACGGCCGCGAGACCATTCGCGCAATCCACCAACAGGCCAGGGAGATCAACAGGAACGCCAGCCCCATCTCCACAAACCGGAACATTCTCGGGTCCAGCCAACCATCGCCGCCCATCCGGGGCCAGGCAACTAGCTGATAGCCCTCCTGCAGATCCAGAACGGCTGGTTTGTGGGGGTACCAACCGGACTGTATACGTTCCCGAATCGCCCGGGGCAGTCGATGCTGGCCCTGCTCCTTTTCGATCAGCATCAGGTGCAAATCCAGGCGTTCACCTTCCGAACGCAAAAAGCGCCAGGCATCCCCCCGACCCCGCTGTTCACGAATGACTAGAGCTTCGCGAGCCAGTTCCTGTAAACCCACCTGGCGTTCAATCGCCTGCCGTTCCCGGTCCAACAGATAACGCGAGGCAAGGTGGCTGGCCACCACGGTTACCGCCATGGCCAGCCAGATGGATAGAAAAATCCGCCAGAACAGAGGAAACATGAAACGCTTCATCATGTGGGTATCCGGTAGCTGTATCCCAGTCCTCGCACCGTCTCGATGCGGGGTGGGTCATCATTGCCCAGTTTCTTGCGAAGATTGCTGATGTGCATATCCAGAGTGCGGTCGTAGGCCTCAAGGCGGCGCCCCAGCGCCCACTGCATGAGATCGGTCTTGCGGACCACACTGCCGGCATGGGCCAGCAACACCTGAAGCACTTCATACTCGGTGCCCGTCAGTTCCACGGGCGCGTCATTCTGGTAGATGCGGCGCTGGCCGGGCTCCACCCGCAAGTCGCCATAAGTCCGGCTGGCGTCTACCTCGGTTTTCTGATCCCAGGCGATACGACGAAGCAGGGCCTGAAGCCGCGCCACCAGCTCTCTGGGATTGCAGGGCTTGGGAATGTAATCATCGGCGCCCACTTCAAAGCCGACGACTCGGTCGGTTTCATCGCCACGGGCCGTCAACAGGATCACGGGTAGGTGCGTCTTGCCCCGAAGTTGCCTCAGAACATCCAGACCATTGATATCGGGCAGCATGATATCGAGCACCACAATGTCACAATCCTGGCCCAGAGCGAGAGCCAGTCCATCACGACCATTGGCGGCCTCACGCACACTGAAGCCCTGGCTGGCAAGGTAACGGGCCAGCAGCTCCCGTAACTCGTCGTCATCTTCAATCAACAGTACCCGGTTCTGCATAGTCTTCTCTCTGGGATGTGACGGCCACAGTCTAGCATGGCCCTTCTGTACCGCTGCGGGCGGGCTCCCGGCCTTTACCGAACCTTTACGTAGCCCTGACACCATCTGACGTTGCACCGACGTAGCATGGTCATCATCCATTGTGAACAACGACGAGGAAAGACCCATGAAAGCAAAAACCACCCTGTTAACCGCCGGTGTACTGATGGCAAGTCTGATGGCCGCCAGCACGGCTGTTCTCGCGGAACGGCACGGCAAACACCACCAGAACGGCAAGTGGGACAAACAGGAACTGTGCGAGAACTTCCGTGAAGGCAAAGGCCCCTTTAACCGTGAAGAGCGCCAGGCCGAGAGGGAAACGTACCGGGCAGAAATGGCCGATCGCCTGAAACTGAATGAGGAGCAGCGCCAGATCTGGGCGGAGATCCACCAGGAAAGACAGATCAAACAGGAAAAACGCATGAATCAGTGGCAGGAAAAAATGCAGCAACGCTGTAGCAACAGTGGGAAGCAAGACAAGGAGTGATCAAATGGCGGGTTCTGGCGTATGGTAGAAGGTATTCGTCAACGACCTGAAACCAACCATGTCAGAAAACGCGCCACGCGAGCTCACTCTGGAGACCCGAGCCAGTATTGCCGACATCCCGAAATCGGACTGGCAACGACTGGCGGGGGTCTCCAACCCGTTTCTTCGATACGAATTCTTTCAGGCACTGGAAGAGAGCGGCTGCACCCGCACCGAAACGGGCTGGACCCCCAGCCACCTGGTATTCAAACACGAAGGCCGGATTGTGGGCCTGGCACCCGCCTACCTGAAAACCCACTCCATGGGTGAATATGTGTTCGACTGGTCCTGGGCCGAGGCCTACCAGCGATACGGCCTGCCCTATTATCCAAAGCTGTTGCTCGCCATTCCGTTCACACCGTCTGCCGGACCCCGGCTGCTGCTGGACGCTGAGGTGCGGCGACAGCTGACACCCGAACGCCTGCACGACTTGCTGGATACCCTGACACACCACCTTGGGGCACACTCCTGGCACCTGCTGTTTCCCAACGCCGAGGACCAGAAACTGCTGACGCATGACGATGAACTGCATCGCATCGGCTGCCAATTCCACTGGCACAACCACAACTACCACAGCTTCGACGATTATCTGGCAGCGTTGAATTCCCGCAAGCGTAAATCCATTCGCAAGGAACGCCGGCAAGTGGCGGAACAGGGCATCACTTTTGCCTGCTTCCATGGCAAGGATATTCCAGACCAGGTTCTTGCCGCCTTCTATGTGTTCTACCAGGCCACCTATCTGAAGCGGGGCCAGAGACCATACCTGAACAAACAGTTTTTCGAGTTACTGAGAGAGCAGCTACCCGAGCATATGCACGTGATCATGGCGATCAAACAGGGCGAAATGATCGCCGGGGCCCTGTTTCTGTCGGGGCAAAACACGCTTTACGGCCGGTACTGGGGCTGTCTGGACGAATACAATCACCTGCATTTCGAGACCTGTTACTATCAGGGCATCGAGCTGGCGCTGGCGCTTGGGCTGACACATTTTGATGCCGGCGCCCAAGGCGAACATAAACTGGTTCGGGGGTTTGAACCGGTGATCACCCATTCCTGGCACGGTATACAGCACCCCGGCTTCCGGGACGCCATTGCCGACTTCACCCGGGAAGAAGCAGAGCAGGTACAAGGGTATTTTGCCGAGGCGGAAACCTTACTGCCGTTTAAACAACAAACACCGCAATAGTCTGTATACTGATTGACCAGGACGGACTTCAATCAGGTGAACGGCAATGGATACCGGTCTGCCAGGAAGCATACTCACCTCATTTGATCCACCCCTGATGGTGGCATTGGGTGCCTTTGTGCTGGCACTTCTCAGCCTGATACTGGCATCCCGGTTACGGAACAAAAACCAGAGCCAGCTCAGCGCATTGAGGGAAAGGTCGGACACCCTCTGGCGTGAAATGGATGACATCCGGGTCAGCCAGTTCAACCGCTCAGATCATAGCCCGTCGACCAGCCATTCCTCACTGGACCAAGCCCGTTACCAAACGGAAATGGAAGCCTACCAGAAGACCTGGCCGGCCATCTGGCTTCTGCACGAACGCCTGGGGCAGTTTCTGCGAACTGTCGAAACCGGTGAATCCGCCAACGACTTACGTCTGGAGGCCAGAAACGCTGCGCTGGAGGCCAGAAATCACCTGAACCAGCACCGCCCCTTCTGTCACGAAACGGTGGATGAACTGCTCACCCGGCTCATTGACGTGGAAATCAAGGCCCACCTCGCCGCCTGCCAGTACCTGGACCTGGTGAAGGAAGTCCGGCACGGCGCTTCCGATCACGACCGGAGAGTCCTGCACGACAAGTTTCACAGCCTGCATGAGGGCGAGGCTCGGGAGCTTTTGAATCACCTGGTGACCACCATCCGGCACCGCGCCATAAGAAGCGGCTAAGTTTGCTTAGCTATCGGCAATCCGGAAACCGATTTTCAGGCCCACCTGATAATGACCGACCTTTCCGTCGACAATGTGGCCACGGGTTTCCGTTACCTCGAACCACTCCATATTGCGAATACTTTTCCCGCACTCATCCAGCGCGTTCTGAATGGCATCTTCAATGCTCGTCTTTGATGAGCCTACGATTTCCACTTTTTTGTAGACATGGTGATCAGACATGACAGCCTCCTGACTCAAGAATATTTACACCTTGAGCCTAGAAGCCAGCGTGAGCTTGGGCAAACTACCATTCTTTAACCTGCTTCATCCATTGACCGTTAAAAGGCGTATCATCTCGCCTGTAGCATGCTGGAAGTACTCGAACCGGACCTGTAAATGAAACGACTTCTCAAATACGCCGCGGGCCTGCTCGGCGCCCTGCTGTTGCTTCTGGGCGGCCCCCTTCTGTTGGCCGCCAGCAGCAGCCTTGAGGTTGCGGAGAGCTGGCGTACCGCCAGCCGGGAAAGCGCCGGTATAGCGCCTCGACCCGAACAGGTGGAGGAAGCCATTATTCAGGTCTATGGCGCACGCGCCTGGAGCTGGCGAGGCTACTTTGCGGTACATACCTGGATTGCGACCAAAGAACAGGGCGCTGATTATTATCAGGTGCACGAGGTCACCGGCTGGCGCACCTACGTGGTCAATTCCCGCCCCGGCGACCCGGACAGACACTGGTACGGCGCCAGGCCGGAACTGTATGCAGATATTCGGGGAGAGAAAGCCGCGGCCTTGATTCCGCAGATCTACCAGGCAGTGGAAAATTATCCCTACCCCACCCAATACGAAGCCTGGCCGGGGCCAAACAGCAACACCTTCGTAGCGTGGGTGATACGGGAAACGCCGGATTTCGACGTAGCCCTGCCCAGCCACGCCATTGGCAAGGACTACCTGGGTGACCGGCTGATCGCCCCAAGCCCGGGTGGCGCGGGCTATCAGCTATCCCTGGGTGGATATTTCGGTGTCTTGGCCGGGGTTCGAGAGGGTCTGGAAGTGAATATTCTGGGGTTGTCGCTGGGTATCAATCCCATGGCGCTGGGTATCAAATTACCGGGACTCGGCGAGCTGGCCTTGCTTGACACCAACCC
>Ga0114900_1001730_pt1 | contig 12929 bp, 11 predicted proteins | sample MalvireepMed_231_FD_89685 | JGI IMG/M metagenome (GOLD analysis project Ga0114900, IMG submission 89685) | Marine viral communities from the Global Malaspina Expedition - Malaspina viral metaG DeepMed_231 | ecosystem: Environmental > Aquatic > Marine > Oceanic | place: Mediterranean Sea...
TACCTTCGGTCCTCCTTCTGAGAACCTACCTGGGCAAGCACTAGAAGGTGCCTTAGAAATCCTAGAACAAACGAATTCAGTCTATTTTTCACGGGCAGCAGCTAGTACTGCTGCTGATGCCTCCGCATCGGTTACATTAGGATCTTGCCCTGCTGTTATTGTTTCTGGTCCTCTTACTGCTGCTTACACAGATAGCAATACAGGAGATGGAAGTGGGTTCGGTATTGATCATTCTTTATATTTAAGAGTTCAAGTTTATAATAATGCTGGAGTAGCACAATACTCTACGGCAAAAACTTTCTCAATTCCAGCAGGTACTGTTACTGCTTCTACTTCTGGTGCTTCTCAAGCCCTAGCTCTTAAGCAAGTTATAGGTGGAAATTTAGATGCTGATAAGGTAGGAATCTATAACGATGGACAAGAGCAAGCTGGTCTAGATCTTTCTGGTGCTCTTGTAGGTGCCTATGCAGGCTCTGGTGCTTATATGGTTGTTCAGTCCTATAGTGGAGCAGCAATGACTGATGTATTAGGTACTTCTGCTTTAGCACAAGTAAGTGGTTTAGTTCCTGGGGCTGGTTATGGGGTTGATCTTAAACCTGGAGGAGTGGAAAATCAATTTATGTTTGCATCCTCTGTTAGTGCTTACGGTTCTACCATTCTTCCTACAGCAACTAGTACAAGTTCACTACAGTATCTGGTAGAATCAATTTATCCAGGGGCTGGCTACAATGCAGGAACTACTACTGGTGGAGATACTAGTGGAAATTCAGTAACTGTAAGAACAGCAGGAGGTCAAAACTTCTTTGTAGATATTAATGATGCAGGAGTTGTATCAGAAAGCTTTAAAGCTAGTCTTGTAGGATCTGGAGTATTCTTAGAAGATCAAATTAATACTGGTGAGACTGACCTTACATCAGATATCATTAAAGGTAATCTTTATTCAGACTCTCTGGATATTGCAGCAACGGCACTTAATCAGTGGACAGATGTTTTAAATAACTTGGTTGGATTTACCGTAGGAAATGCAGGAGCGGGTTGTTGTGGAGCTACTACTCAATATCAAGATCCAAATATTACACCAGGCACTACTTCTACACCATTTTATGCAAAAACAACTACTCCGCTTACAGGAGCCGATCCAAGATTTGTAAAATTAGTTGAAGGAACCAATAACCTTGCAGGAGGTGATAACGGAACAGGGAGTGATGCTGCAAATGTTACAGCACTTATTGGGGACGCAACTACTGAACCTAAGACAGGTATGCAAGTCTTAGCCGAGGATGCGATAAACGTTGGGATTGCTTTAATCCCTGGAATCTATAACCAAAGTGTTCAGAATAACCTTGTTACTATGGCTGAGAGTACTCAAAACTTCTTAGCTCTTGTTGCTCCTCCTTACGGAATTGGAACAGTACAAGATGCTATTGACTGGACAAATGGTAAATCTGCTAGTACTGCTGGGTCTAGAACGGCTGCTCTTAATAGCTCTTATGCAGCTACCTACTTCCCACATCTGAAAGTCTTTAGCGTCTTTGATTCTAAGGACAGATGGTATGATCCTACTATCTTTGCTGCAAGACAGATGGCTTACACTGATAATGTAGCTGATAGCTGGTTCGCTCCTGCTGGATACCAAAGAGGTAGACTAACCAAGCCAGTAGACACTGAAGTTAAACTAAACCAAGGTGATCGTGATAGCCTCTATAGTGGTGGAAACGTTATTAATCCTATCGTTTCCTTCCCACAACAAGGTATCACAATCTTCGGGCAAAGGACAACTCAACGTAGTCCTACAGCACTAGATAGAATTAATGTTCGTAGACTAATGATCTACATTAGAAAGGTTATCTTAGCTGCTACAAGAAGGTTTGTCTTCGAACCTAATGATGAGTTTACTTGGGAGCAGATTGAAGGAGTACTTAATCCTTTCCTTGACGATATCAGAAGAAGGCGTGGCATCACAGAATTCCGCGTTGTTTGTGACAAGACAGTAAATACTCCTGTGAGAATTGATAGAAACGAAATGTGGACTAAAGTTCTTGTCAAACCAACGAAGACTGCGGAGATTCTAATCTTCGAAGTTAACCTAACTAACCAGTCCGCACAATTAGGAAACTTATAAAGGAGAAAATAAATGGCTGATTCTTATTACAAGGTAAAATACGGGAGAGAGTTTACTCCTGGCAAGGGGCTGCCCACAATTTCAACTGATCTTGATTCAGTAAGGGCTTATCAATTTGAAATTAGATTTACTGGAGTCCCATCAGATGTAACAAACTCTCAAGATTTTACTTTAGCAGCTAAAAAGGTTACTGGTATTGAAATGTCTTCAGAAGCTATTGCAGTTGATCGCGTTAATGATAAAGTATTTTATCCAGGCAAGGTAACTCCTGGGGATCTCGTAGTAACCTTTGATAACCTTTATCTTAGAGAGACTGCTAGCGATCTTTGGAGATACTTTAAATCAACTTATGATCCTATCACAGGAGAGATAACTAAAAATTCTCAACCTGGTGGGGGAGCAGGAAATACATTTAAATCTGAAAGGGTAGAAATTATTCAACTTGATAATGTTTTAAACCCTCATTCAACTGTTGAACTTTACGGAGTTTGGCCTACCAAATGGTCTGCTGCTGAATTTAATTATGGGACTAATGATTTCCATACTATTGATGTAACATTTAAATATGATTTCATGCAACAGTATGATTATATTAACCCCTAATAGCACAAACTATACACTCAATACAGAGCCTAGTCTAAAGTTGTATTTAGGCTGGGCTCTGGTTTTGTTAGGACTATCATAAATTATGGATTATTTCAAGGAACTTCTAGATAGCTATAGTAAACTTAAAAAGAGAACCTTTAAGTTAGAGTATCTTAATGAGCAGGAAGAAGTAGAGGGTAGAGGGGATCCTACAGCAGCTAAAGCTTTTTTCGATGCGGCTGATCCTCAGAGAGATCCTGCTAAATTTGATATAGCTATCCAAAGCAAGCAACCTTATGCTTACCAAAAAGCCCCTCCTAAAGAAGGAGGCATAGGTAAAACTATTGTAACGGGAGGACCATTAGGAACTGGATATACTAAAGAGGCTGGTAGTTGGGAAGAATTACTTCAGGTTGATCCTAAAAACGCTACAAAATTAATTAATTTTTTTGATCAACAGTCTGTGGAAGGAGAAGCGCAGACATCCGAACAAGCTGAAGCTGATAGACAAGCTGCTCTTGATACTCCTGGCTCTATAATGGATCAAGATGAAGCTAGATTCCCTAAAGGGGATGCGGACGCAGAGGAACTTAAAGCAACTTTAACAGCTACATCAGAAAAGCTTCAAGAACTTTGTGATCAAAATATATTTGGTGGACAGGAATGGACCGTTGAAGGAGGAGAAAAATATAATATATGTGGTCAAAGGGGGTGGCCTGCTGGTCGATATATAGGAGGAACAACTAATAGAAGTTTAGAGTATAAACTTGTAAATGGTATAACTATTCAGATTAATGAAAATGGAAAGATGGAACCTGGAAATATTGATACGGAGCTTTTAGCAGAAGTAGCTAAATCAAATGAGTTTATGGTTAAACTTCTGGGTAAAAATCCTCAAGATTGGACTGAAGATGATTGTGTACTAGCTAGAAGAAAAATTCGTCCTACCTCTGCTAAAGACAAATGTATTATTTTTGGTGAAGATGATGTTGGACCAGAACCTCAGATGTTATTCGGAGGAGGAGCAGAGCAGGAAGAAGAGCTTGAACAATGGCAGGATGCAACACCTTCTAGAGGAATTGCTATTAGTAAAGGTCCTTTACAACGAGCAATGATTCAGAAAATACAAGCTAATTGTGGAGACCTAAAAGAAGTAAAACCAGAAGGAACAGCATCTTATAATGAAGTTAAAGGGGTGTTCAACGAAGCTTTTCTAGGTTGGTTAATTAGTGTTAGAGCTTTACTAGAAGGTGCAGGAGATGACCCCCAACTTCAAGCTGCCGCACAGAGCCAGGCAATTGAGAGTCTTCAAGAGGTTGTGGGTACTCAAGTTGCAGAGTTAAGCCACCTTGCCCAGAGTACTGATCCTGATGCTGGTATAGAAATGGGAGACTTGCCTACAATAGAATTTGCTATTGCAAATCTAGGGCTACTTCAAAATAATGATGAGCTAAAAAACTATCTTCGGACAATGGCTAGAAAAAATGCAGCATTAATTAACATGTCTGGAGCACAGTCTACACTTGGTATGGGAAGAGCCCAAACAACGGGAGGTAAGGTAGATAATTATCTATTCTATGGTAGAGATAAAGAGGCTGCTGAGAGGTTTGCAGCAAGTCTAGATGTTGGTCAAACTTTACCTCTAGTAACTTCACTAACTCCTGCACAATTAGTTGCACAGGCTACAGAAGGGGATGTGCGAAATAGTGTTATGGCTACGTTAGAAGCAGCAGGTTTTGATCCTGCTGATGATAGCACAGATCCAATAACAGGGGAGCCTGTAGATCCTGTTCATCTAATTGGTCTAGGTCAAAAGCTTATTGAAAAGAACAAGATTAAAGTTGGAGAAACTTTATATGATAGAATGCTTAAAATATTAGCAGGAGAGTCCGTAACAGGAACTGCGGTAGAAGGGCAAGCCTATCAGGTTAAACTAAAAGAAGTGCATCCTATTGATGCTGCTAGAGAAGCTGCTTTACATGAGTATGCTGAGGCAAGAATAGCCGAGTCTGGATTAATTGATGCGGGCTCTACAGGATTTCAAGCATGGGTAGATTCAGGAAAGATAAGTGCTATATCCCCAACAGAAATTGTTGTAGGTATAAGAGCTAACTTTAAGGCACATATACCCCTTCCTGGAGCGATAAAAAAAGGACAATCTCCTATTTGGGATACTCTATATGAGTGGGATCCTACAGGAGGTGAAGATAAAAAAGGAGAGTGGAAAGAAAGAAATATAGAGGGAGACTCTCCTGAAGCAGTAAAAAATAGAGCTAGAGTAGTAGAAGCTACCAAAAGAGTTCGTTTAATGACAAAGATAGCTGCTGATAGGGCTGATGCTAAAAAGGATGGGGCTACTCCTGCTCAGATAGCGGCAGGTCAAGCTGCTGAAGATACGTTAGTTAGGATGGGTGTTCAAGTTGGTATGAATGTGGGAGAATTAATTCAAGTAGTAATTAGAGAAGGGGAGGATGAAGATACTATAGCTTTTAATCAAAATGATCTTGTTAGAGAGCTTGCTCTCGCACAAAAAGAGGAGAGACTAGAAATAGGTCAAAAAGAAGACGGTCAAACTACAACATTTACTTTTAAAACTGAATCTGGTTGTGATGTTAAGTATACTGTAAATATGGAAAGAAGATCTAAAACAAATGTAGCTGCTATAATGGGGAAGATTAATGCTGAATCAGCAGAGTGCTTCCAAAGTGATGACCTAAAAGAAAGAGCAGGATACGAAGCTGATAGAAGAAGAGCTAAAGAAGAACAAAGAAAAGCAGCAGAAGATCCTGAACCCCTTGATTCTGAGACAATATATAAATTCTTAAAGGGTCAGCATCAATTACTAGAAGACCTTCTTACTTAAACCACATAGAGTCCCAACATTTAATTAGCTCTTCAAATAAGTACATCCTGTAGGGTTTCCTGTTGCGTATTTCTATATACTTTATATCATCTAGTACATCTACAGTATCAGGTATAATGGCTAGTGTAGGCTGCCTATCCTGCTTAAATATAACTAAAGGAATGCGTTTACATTTCTTAGAATCTTTTTCACATTGCTCGATGAATTTCCAAAACTCAGAGCTATAATTATATAAGCTATACAAATTTAAATGATTGTATCCTTTTTTACATTCGATACAGAATTTAAAGTTTTCAGGAGTAATTAAATCACCGTATATTTTTAAGTGTTCAGGTAAAGAGTGTGTTGTAGCAAAAGCACCTGATCCAGGGCTTCTTGAAAACTCTGTAGTCTTGAATCTATCATTTAATAGTTTACATATACTTCTCTCAAACGTATTTCCTTTAGTTCTACTGTTGCCACGCCTCTTCTTCTTCAGCTTAGAAATATCAAATTCGTCTTCCATAATAAATCCTCCAGCCTATAATAGATAAATGAGTACACTACCCGATAAGATTAAATTTGATTTCGATTCGTGGAACATTAAAATAAAAGAGAGAAATAGAAATAGAATGAAACTACAAATTAAACTAGACAAGGATCAGTCCATTGCATTTAAGAACTTCGCTTCTGTATGTAAGCCTGATGATGTAACTGACCATGATTTTATCAAGACTATTTTCTTGACAGGTGTAGAGGCTATGAACAAGGAGCTTGCTTCCTTGGTTCAGCAATACGCTAAAGAAAATAAAGAAGAACTTGCTGCTTCAGGCATTACAGTTCTTGAAGATGAAGATGGCAAAGTTCAACTTGCTGAGAGCCATCAGTTCTCAGGAGAGCCTACTGTTCAAGATAGCGTCTTGCATGACGATGCTATCCGCGAAGTAATGGACAAGGAATAGATTTATGTATAATCTAACCTTCCTCAAGAAGGAAAATGATTTAAATAAAATTATAAAGAATTATAGGAAAGAAAATAGTTCTTTAAGTATTCTATTTATATCTTTGTGGGATGATTATTGTAGTGCTACGGTGGACAAATTAGTATCTAAATATAAATCTAATAATAAAGGTGAGAAACTTTATATAGTAGATTCATATAACATGCCTCATAGCTTTGTGATTTATAAAACTACTAAGCTTCCCCACCTCGTCCAGCTTCGTGAAAAGCATTCTATATCAGAAGATTACCTACCTAACATTCTAAAGAAGCTTAGACTTAATTAAGGTCCTTCTTTAGTTCGGTATACTTTTCCATTTTAATTCTATATTTCTTGTCTCTAGTATATAACAGCTTTAGATTATTCACTATGATTGTTGTGAAATAATTAAAGGCTGTTCCTTTTTTAGGCTTAAAGTTTTTAATTGTCTTAAGCACTAAAGTAAAACAATCTTGCTTCGCATCATCAGGATCTAGTTTAAATTTAAAAGATTCGATGATGTTGGTTATGAGTAGATCAAATAAAGAAACTAACTCATCTTCGTAAGTTTTCGGGTCTTCTTGGTATGATAAGATGAGTTTTTCAAATTCCTCGTTGTTTATATAATGATTTTTCACACCCTATTATAGACATGTTTAAATTAGATAATCTGTATGCTAATCATACACTACAACCAGGCAATCCTTTGTGTAAGGGTTGTTCTATCCTAGAGAAAAGCAAACCATGCTATTCGGTGATGGATTACGAAGAACTAAAAGAAAGTTCTGTACTTTTTCTATCTGATTCTCTAACTTATAAGTTTGGAAATACTCTTCCTTTTAGATCGTCTGAGTATAAATTACTAAAGGAAGTTTATAAAGAGCCTTTTGCGTGTGGTGCTTCTGTAAAATGCCCTAGCGTAAAAGAAGCTGACATGACTCCAGATAATATGAAGATTTGTAGGGCACATTTGGAAGCAACGATTGATAAGGTTAAGCCTAAGTTGGTTTTTCCTTGTGGAAATTTAGCAATGAAGATGCTGATCAAGAAGAGTGGCATCACAGATAAGAGAGGAAAGTCCTATGAGTTTACCACTACTAATGGGCATACTTGTATCGTTGTGCCTATCTATCATCCTTATGCCGTACTTAAGGAGCCTCGCCACCGTTACTTATTCGAAACAGACATTAAGAACGCTTACGAAAAATATGTACTTGGCAAAAGAGGTGGAGGGAACTTTACCTACAAGACGCTAATGCAAATTGACGAGGTAGAGGAGTTAGCTGCAAGCCTTAAAGATACTGAGGAAACTCTTGCAGTTGACATCGAAACCACAGGTCTGAATTTTCTGAAGGACGATGTTCAAACGATTGCTATCTCTTCAGGGGATCAGACCTGGGTTATCCCTCTAGATCATAAGGACTCTCCACATAAGAAGAGTGTTCGTGTCTGGATATTATTGAGACAAATCTTAGAGAACCCTAAGAACAAGAAAGTATTTCACAATGCCAAGTTCGATTGTAAGTTCCTAATCAATCATGGAATCTATCCCAAGAATGTTTGGGACACCAAGATCATGCATCACTTTATTGATGAGAATGTGCCGAAGGGTTTGATGGATTTGGTTAAGCTCTACTTTGCGACTGAGCTTGAGGATCTTTAGCTGCTCTTTCTTTTCTGTAAGCTTCTAGTGCTCCACTTTTCTTAGCTGCTTCTAATCTTTTTTGTAGCTCGTCCCGATCCCCTCGTGATCCAGGGGTAACATCCGCTCCATGCATCCTTTCTCCTGCTACACCTACTCCTTTAGGACTCATGCCAGGCATCCTCTTACTATAAGGTATTTCTCCTGACCGTCTTCTACGAAAGATGGCCCCTCCTGGGCCTTTGCCTGGCGCAGGTTGTCCTTCTCGTCCTTCTCCTAAAAAGAGAAGTGCTATATCCTTATAAGTAGTCCAAACCGATTCATTATTTCTTTTTTCTTTTGCTGCTTTTTCTTTTGCTGCTTTTTCTTCTGCTTTTCTTTTTTCTTCTTCAGCCCTTTTAAGGAAAGGTGCAGCATCGCGTTGAAGTTCATCATCTGGAACTGCGTGTTCCTCTTTTTCATACAGTCTCCCTATCCGCTTATATAATTCTTTGTTCATAGAAATTGCTCCTTCTGCATAGTGGCCTGGGTTTTTAGAACCTTTTACTTTAAGCCCATGCTTTTTAGCGTATTTTTGAGCCCGCTTTTTACCAGCTTTGGTGTAGGGAAAATGTTTTTTTCCTGCTTTTGGCATATTAATAACTCCTAGTCGCTCTAATATATAGCCATGTTAACTATACAAAACCCCAAAAAATTCGATTGGAAAAACATGCCTCTCTCAGATTGCTGCGAGGGGAATGCTATGGATTCCTACTTTACTCTCAAGTTATTTAATCTAATTTGTGAAAAGATGGAGGGGGGATCTATGTTCAAGTTGATTAAGGAGATCATGATGCCTTCCTTAGAGATCTTCTCTGAAATGGAATATAATGGTATGGATATTGATACTGATGTGTTAGATTCAGTAGGGAAACAACTTCGTTCTAAAAATATGGATGAAGAGGATGACCTTTATACTTGTAAAGGTGTAGTAAAAACAGATAATCTTTCTTCTAATAATGATTTGATTGAAATCTTATACACTAGAGAAGAAGGGATGGGACTTTATCCTCCTGACAAAACTGAGAAGGGAAGTCCTTCCGTCTCTGCTCCTACTTTAAAATTGCTTTTAGAGCATATTGAAGAGGAGTTGCAGGCCCGTGAGTAAGTGGCAGTATAGGGAAGAAGGAAAAAAGATTAGTAAATCTGTAGTAGCTGATAAAACTACAGAAGATCTTCTAAATACTAGGAAGTTTCTTAGAGGCTTACTAGATCTGCGTAAATCTGAGAAGCTAGCCAAGACTTATATTCATGGGACGAAGAAAGCTATTGAGTATAATGAGAAAGATAAAATTTATGTAGACTTCCGTTTTGACGGGACTGCTACTGGTAGGTTATCTTGTGCCTCTTATAATGCTCAGAAAGCTATGGGAGTTTCCTTTCATACTCTTCCTAGAGAAAAAGAAAGTAATATTAGAAGCATTTTCTGTGCTCCTCCTGGCTATTCGTTTCTTACAGTAGACTACGCAGCTATGGAGTTGCGGGTCCTAGCTCATATTGCCAAGGAAGGGAATATGCAGCACGCTTTTAATAGTGGAGTGGACTTGCATACTTACACGGCTCAACTTCTCTTTAATAAGGAGAAAGTGACAAAGGAAGAGAGACAGATCGCTAAAACTGTTTCCTTTTTGATTGTCTATGGGGGAGGCGCATTCAACCTTTCAGAAACCATGAGCATCCCTATCCGTAGAGCAAAAAAGATCATCGGTAATTACCAGAATGTTTATCCTGGCATTTTTGAATACATGGAGTTTGTAAATGGGTTTATTAGAGATAATGGGTATGCTTATACAATTTTTGGCCGTCGCAGGAATTTACCTGACGTGTATAGCGGGGATAGGATGGTTGTTAATAGAGCCCTCCGACAAGGACTTAACTTCACGATCCAGAGTGCTGCTTCTGATATCCTTTTGTGCTCTCTTATTGGTCTTCACCGTAAAATTAATAACTTAAATATAGATGCTCGTATTGTGGCTACTGTCCACGATAGTATAGAATTAATTTGTGCTAAGAAAGAGATAGATGAGGTATGTAAAGTAGTCTATGATGAGATGGTGAATTACCCAACTATTAAAGAAGTATTTAATATATATTTTGATGTTCCCTTAAAAATTGATATTGAGGTGGGTAATTCTTTTGGAGATGGTACACTATATGAAGAGAGTTTTTAGATTTTGTAAGGCTATTTATTGTTGGTGTATTGGGGGGTGTAAAATCTCTTACTCCGCTCAGGATAGGCTGGCGATCTGTAAAGACTGTGAGTGGTATGAAACTAATAATAATTCACCAAAATGTAAGTATTGCGGGTGCTTATTAGAACTTAAAACAAAGATGGAGACTGAGAAGTGTCCAATAGACAAATGGTAAGAACATTAGTAATAGGGGATTTACATTTCGATAACAAACCTATGGGCTTGTTGCAAGCTCAGACTGGTACAACTATTGAAATTTATAATGACGCTTGTAAATCTGGGCCAATTGATGATGTAATATTCTTAGGTGATCTGATGATGCATAGGAAACCCTACCCTAGAGTTCTCCTTGCGTTGAAAGAGGTTATTGATTATATCTCTAAAAGAAGTTCAGTTTATATATTAAGAGGAAACCATGATAGTGAGAACAAATCAGACGATGGAGTAACGGCTCTGAGTTTGTTTGAATCTAATAGGGTAAAGATACTTACTCAAATAACTGTGGATGAGTTTGGAGAGCGGGTATTTATCCCGCATTATGAAGATGAAACAAAAATTAAAAAAGCTTTGGGGCGTGTTCCTAAAGGGTATAGAGTATTCGGTCACTTTGGTTACTTCGGTGCTCTTAATTCCGCTGGTGATGCTGATTTTAGTATTGCTCCTTCTGAGTTGGGTACTACTACTTTCTTGGGCCATATCCATAAATTTAATCAAAGAACCTTTGAAGTTGAAGGATCTGTGGAGACTGTAACTCTCTTAGGCACCCCTTATACTACTAACTTTAGTGAAGCAAAGAAGGATAGTTTCTATGCAATCATTGAGAATGATGATATTAAAATCTATCCTGTCGAATTCGGACCTAGGCATTTAGTTATAGATTATGATAAGGTAGAGGAAAATCTAGATTGGATTAATGATCCTAATTATTTCACGTTGCTAAGAATAAATCTTCATACTGTTGACAAGGAACAAGACGGAGTAGCTGCATTAGTTGATAAGTTAAATGTGGGATATACAGAAGTAAAATATAAACCCTTGATTGATGATAGGGAAGACAGTAACGAATTGAATTTAATTAACCCCATTATTGATATTAATGATAAAATCATTGAGGATTATATTAATATAAGTAACACAACTATTAGTAAAGAAAAACTAATGGGAGGGCTACAACTTATTCATGAAAATCAACAAGATAGAGATTAAGAATTTTTATTCCATTAAGAATGTAGTATTAAATTTTGGTAAATTTAAAGGGTTAGTCCTTGTAAAGGGAGACAACAAGGACACGGGCGGTTCTAATGGAGCAGGCAAAAGTGCTGTTATTGAGGCTGTTGTTTGGGGCTTGTTTGGGAGGACTATCCGCAAGTCTACAGAGGAAGCTTTAATTAATTTTTATGCGAAAAAAGAGTGCTCAGTTCGTTTATTTCTCAACGGCAATGTGGTCATCGAAAGAGGAAAGAAACCCACATACCTGAGATTTTTTGTGGGAAAAGAGGAGAAAACTTTAGACAATGCGACCAATACCCAGAAGTTCATTGAGGAGTATCTTAAGACAAACTATAAAGTGTTCCTAGCGTCTACTGTTTTCGGTCAACAAAATAACATAGAGTTCATTAGTGCTACTCCCGAAGATAAAAGAATAATCATAAAGAATTTCTTAAACTTGGATAGTTTATTCTCTCTTAGAGAATCTGTGAAAAGTCTCAAGTCTATTTATTCTCAGACAACTAAAAAGCAGACAACCATTATAGATGAACATGAAAAGAGTAGAAAGGATTTGGATAAAAAGATTGGTCACGTTGAGAAACTAAAGAAGAAGTATGAGAATTCTGCTTATGCTGATGCTATCAAGCTTAGTTTAGATGATCTCCTCCAGAAGGAAGAGAATAACTTAGCTAAAGAATGGCAGATGAAGGGACTGGAGCGTGAGATAGAAGCTCTGGACGACAGGATTAATACTTTAGAGGAAAAAATAAAACACCCACATCATCGTGATATCTGTGATAAATGTGGACAGATAATCAATACTATTCAGCCTCTCAAGCGTACGCACCAAGAAGTATTAGAGGCTAAGAAATTAGCAAATGAATATCAGGAGAGGTTGCAAGCTATACAGGATTCTCTAGAAGAAATTCCCCTCCCCTCTAGAGAGTACAATAAAATTGTAGAGTATCAAAATCTGTGTGGTCAAGTAGGAACTCTCGAAACTTTGAAGGAGGAGTTAATTGAAAAGATTCAAGATGCTCATGATATAAAACAAAAGAACAATACCGACTATGAAGTTATGAGGTTCTGGGAGAAAGCCTTCTCTGAATCTGGTCTTGTAAAATATATTATAAAAAATATTTTACCTTATTTTAATGGTAAGACTAACTTCTACCTCTCTCATTTATCCCGAGGAAAATTCTTTATAGAGTTTGACGATGAATTAAAGGAAAAGATTACTCACAATGGGAAGGTAATACATTATATATCCTTATCGGGAGGGGAGAAACGGAAAGTAGGACTGGCTGTAATGTTAGGA
>Ga0114900_1001731_pt1 | contig 12925 bp, 25 predicted proteins | sample MalvireepMed_231_FD_89685 | JGI IMG/M metagenome (GOLD analysis project Ga0114900, IMG submission 89685) | Marine viral communities from the Global Malaspina Expedition - Malaspina viral metaG DeepMed_231 | ecosystem: Environmental > Aquatic > Marine > Oceanic | place: Mediterranean Sea...
ATAGACACAGATTCCTATACACCGGAGCCAGCAGAAGAGGCGGAGAGTATCATTGCGGCGTACCTTGCTAATGGAGGTCCGGAGATGGCCCATGATGGAGGGACCCGAGCATACTACGTCCCATCTCAACATAGAGTCGCACTGCCAAAGCGCGAGAGTTTCCGGAGTCAAGGTGGATACTATACAACGACATTCCATGAGCTTGGACATTCGACCGGGCATCACTCGCTATTGGGACGATTCGAAAAGTACGAACAGCTCGCGGCGTTTGGGTCCGAGGACTACAGCAAAGAGGAGCTGGTCGCAGAATTCACCGCGGCATTCCTCTGTATGGAAACCGGAATCACCAACGTCCTAGACTCCACAATGCGAAACAGCATTGCATACATTAAGGGTTGGTTAAAGTCACTCAAGAACGACCCCAAGATGGCACTAGAGGCATCAGGGAAAGCACAACGGGCGGCGGATTTAATCCTCGCCGCCTCGGTACAGGAGGTGAAGTAAAAGAGTCGAAATTTCCCTTATATATATATAGGGGAAATCTGACAGGGTTGGCCTCCTGTCACTGAAGAGACAGGCCGGAAGGGATAACACAATGAAACTACCAGTAATGCTAACACGAGAGGTTAACGAGGAGGTCGCTGACAATCAGGTCTTCGCGAAGTTTCTGCTTCGGTCGCTTCGGCGTTTCGATCGGGGCGATTGGGGCACCGTCTGCGCTGAAGATGCACAGCTAAACAGCCAAGACCTTGACGCACTGAAGCAGGGTCTCTACGGCAGGATCCTCGCACGCTACGACCTTGATCTTGCCGGGAGGAATTCAGACAACAGCTTCTCTATATATATTATCCGATCCATAGTAGATGAAGCAGGGTTACAGGTTCTTTCAGTGATGTTTCCCCACGAATACTAAACATGAAAGCAGGAGGCAGAACCTGCCTCCTGCTAGTGGCCGGGATAGGCTCCGGCTGCCTGAAGATTGAGCCTAGGGAGAAACACAATGGGTGACCGAGCTTACAAGCCGACAGCACAAGTCAAGGTCTGGGATCAAGGTCAATGGAATTGGTGCGACCTCCACGACGACGGCACATGGAACGGCAACGGCTGGACTAAAGCACATGATGCGCCAGTGGCGCGCAGCCCGTGGAACGGCGCGCCACTAGTTATATATAAGGGTCGTCTATATCGTGCCGCAAGAGGTCTCAATTCTTTTGACTAGACCAAACATGAAAACAGGAGGGCGCGCAGCCAGCGCGCCGCCTGTTATCGCCGGGGTTAGGCTCCCGGCGGCTGAAGATTGAGCCTAAGGAGAAACACAATGAGCAAAAGCACTATAGATAGGGCGGCACTGACTGAGGAGATTTTAGATAGGTTTCCTCCCTATGTAAGGGAACCCCTATTTTCACAGATGTGGGCCGAACTACGACGGACTTTCGAGGGCTTGGAGGAGGATGACCTGCTGACAGCAGCAGAGAATCTCGGTATAGATATAAGTGAGTACTGTGTGTTCTTTGCGACAGATGAAACAAGCACAGAGGTTAGGTGATGGGCGGGGCTACGGCCCCGCCTCTCATGACTGGCCTGCGACTGGCTTGCAGGGTGTAAAGGGATATGATACCATTGACAATAGTAAATGTCTGGACCAAGCGAAACAACATCTTTATAGAAGAGGCGAAGTGATGGGGACAAACGATAGGGTTTTGAAGAGATTAGAAAAGCTCATAGAGGAAGATCGGGAGCGACGCGTCCTCGCTGCTGAACATGCCAGTCATACGATTGACTCTGATGAAGACGAGATCAATGAGTGTGAATCCTGCATTGCTCTTGGGTGGGCTGATCCTGTTTGGAATGGCGAACCATACGCTTACTGCGGATGTGAAGAACCGGATTGCCCCGACGACCATGCACCGTACATGGATATCAAAGGGAAGGGCTGATTGCATTCCTGTTATATAGGAGGAGCAACACAATGACTAAGGAACAGGTAGAGGTACGGATCGGCAAGCTTGAGACTGCCATAGCCAAGCAGGATTTCTCAATGAATATGTTCTGCATGCTAGCAGGAGAGTGGCAGGGGCTGAAGCGGACTCTCGGGCAAACTGAAGAGGGAGCATGGGCAATGCTCTGGAGACTAAGAGGGATATAGCTAGACCCCACCTGAGACCGATTGACCGGAGTCAATCGGTCCGAGGTGGATTCTATCCACCAACATCTTATATATAAGGAGCAACACAATGAGCATCGAACTAAAGCCACTGATAACAGGGAAAGGAAACGTCATTGCCGCAATGCGATCGGGGGCAAGATTCAAATGTGGCGGGTTTGCCAACAACAACCAGATGATCTTTTCAGACGGATCAAGTTGGAGGGTTCATGGCCGAACCGCGGATGCGGTGGTGGCAAGTGGGTTAGTACGAGCGAAGGATGGGACAAGTCCGTGGAGTCCAATGTCTACAGAGTATGTATTAAAGGTTGACAATGCCGAATGGTAAGAGTTACTATGTATCGGCGACACATATAGGAAGTTCAAATTTAAGGAGGCATACATGGATAATCGGAAACTTTTGAATGTCGAAGTGGAGGAAAAGGTACGGCTCAAGTTTGCAGAAGCGTATCCAGTAATGGCATCAGGTTTAACCAGACTCATCAGCGATTTGGATGACATGGTTGAGAAGCACCACGAATGGGTTCATATCATGGAGAACTCGGTACGTTCCCCGTATTGGTTTTCACAGTTCGCCGAAACCGAAAACGCGTGGAGATTCTATGCAGCCACGCTCTACAAGGCGATCAGAAACTCCGATTTTCCAGAGGGCATCAAAATGCCATACCGGGGCAACTGCTGCGAGGAGGAATCAAGACAACAGAGACCCCCCTTTAAGGGGGGGGTCTCTGTGTGTCCTGAGTGTGAGCACCCACTGGGAGAGTTCCAAGTCTGTTTTAATTGCCAAGCACAAGATTATGAGGAGGGGATGTAGGTGGAGGGATTAGTCCCTCCTCCGGGTGGTGGTCTGTGAGGGGGCAGGCCATCCCCCGGAGGTGTGACTAGCACCAACTCTATATCTATAGAAGGAGGCACAGCTTATGGAGAATCGGAGGACCATGACTCTTGTAGGGAGGGAGGTTACCAAAGGATCTGTTCGCGTCAGGACACTGGTCTGGCAGCGTGACCCTACCGAAAAGGTTGGGGAGGGAACCGCTGCGGAGATTGCTGAACTGATGCGGCTGTTGGAGGGCAATAGATAATGTCGTTCGACTGCCCTAGTTGCGGGACCACCTACTACTCGGTCACTGAAGCCAGTGACTATTTGCAGGTCACTCCTCCAACCGTGAATCGGTGGAGGCGTGACGGCTGGCTGGAGCCAGCGTTCTCAATGGGGACCTTTGGATATGCTTATACAAAGGACCAGTTGGATCAGGCCCTGTGGGATACAGGAAACTCTCGGAAACTTTTGAATGTTGAAGTGGAGGAAAAGGTATGGCTGAGGTGAAGCAGACGTTTAACACTACGGGACAGGTCCTCGGGCTTGACCCGTTTAACCAGAACCAAGAGACATTGGCGTGGAGGCCAGCACGGCTGCGCCTTAATGTTGATGGGGAGGTTCTGTTCGCGAAGCTCTGGCCCAAGTCAAAGCAGGAGCCGTCTACGCTTCCCGATTGGATGGCAAACGTAGACCTTGATACCTTTACTGGGAAGTATGTGAAGGTCAAGTTGTCTGTAGACAAGGATAACTTTAATAAGCATACGCTCTACAATCTCCTGATCATTACACCGGAGGTGTACTGGGAGGGGAAGGGTTACCCTACTACAGCAAATGGAGAGGCCCCGGAAGGGGAGGCTCCGGAAGGGGAGGCTCCAAAGCCGCTGCCCTCCATGCCCCCAACAAGAATGGAGGTCGGGATGGCAAAAGGGAATGCCATCTCCGCGATCACCGCCCTGATTGCAGCATACGTCTCCAAGACAGGGAAGCTCCCACGGTTGGAGTTTATCCAAGCCGCGGCCGGACTGATCAACTCCGGATCTGAGGCCATCATTTCGGGAAGGCTTGCCGTTGAGGAAGAAAAGCGGATTGCCGAGGCGGGCGGACTCGCTTCAGTGGAGGATGAAGACGGGTCTATCCCCGAATCATTTGGTTCGATTGATCTTGGAGGGCCACAATGATGGCCCAAGAATCCCCGTATATCTATATGATGGCCCCAAAGCGCAGACTTTGGGGCCATCAATGTAATATTTCCCGGTGCCTATCGTTTCATAGGCCGCAAATCGAACGCCGTTTTCTACATAGGGGATAAATAATGAGTGGTGACAGCGCGCTCTGGTATTCCCTTTCGCGGATCCCACTCCCGATTGAGACCTATGGGGAGTGCAAGAGGTTTGCGGCATGCCGGACACATATGGACGTTCTTGGGGACGGGTATTGCCAGTCCTGTTACGACAAAGGAGCAGGGAATATAAGTATACCAAAGAAAAAGAAACGGAAAGCAGGAGGACAACATGTTAGAAAAGATTCACCCTGATCAGATACCGCACCATGAGCCGAAACGGGAGTCGGGATACCCAAGCCAACTGGATAGTAGTGAAGCAGAAATGGTATGGCAACTCCAAGAAGGGGAAGCATTAAAGTTTCCTTGCCGATGGAAGCACGGGAAAAAGGATCGGAGAACAGAAATTGCCTGCAATGGGATACCAAGTTTCCATGCACTAGGGAAGCGGCTTGATGCAATGGACTACGCCAAGAATCCGAATGCACCGCGGTTCCCGAAGCACCGATTCTATACCATTTGCCTTGACGGGATCTTTTATCTTCTGAGGAATACGAGGCTGGGCAAGCCACAGCCTGCTATATCTGCCAAGCCTGTGCTTGTTAAAACATCTGATGCTTCTCCGGAGGATATCGCTCGGCGCATTGCAAAGGTTGGAGTTGCATTGCATGAATCAGGGATTGATAACAGGAGCCTGAACGCCCTGCTGAATCATGGGATTACCACGGTCCCACAGCTTATTATGCTGAGTGATTACGACCTGTTGCAGATGCGAGGGTTTGGCATTGGATCACTTGAGGATGTTAAGTATATGCTGCAAAAGCGGTATGGCATCTCGCAGTTGAATAACGATACCAATGCTGCGCGCAAGGCACTGAAGGCCGCTGGTGTCATGCCGTCCCATTCCTACCGCGGTAAAGAGCGGAAGGTTATTCAGAGGCATGCTGCTGCACGAGCACGTTTCGATGCTACCTTTTTGCGGAGAAAGATGAATCAACTTTTCAGGCGGAAGCAGAAACGTAATGAGGTGGGTAATGGATAGGCGTGAATACGAGGACCGCTATGGAGAAGAAGTGGGGACTTGTAATATCCATAAGGTTCAGGTAGTAGATAGAAGCTGCCCCCAATGCGAAGACGAGGAGCACGAGTGTCAGTTCCACAGTGCGTGTTGTGATGCTCCCCCGGCAGCGGGGATGTATGAGACAGGCAGATGTGGCCGATGCGGTGACCCCACTGGGTTTGACTGTGGGTGCGGGGAGCCAGAGGAACGGGGCAATACGATACGCGGGGTGAAGGAATGAATATCACGCAACTAGTTGCCTTCGCGGTATTACTGCGGGAGATTGAAAATAGAGCACCTCGGTATGTAATGGAAAAGTGGGCAACCGTTAATGCGTTAGGCGAACGGCCAGAAACTTGCCTCGATCCCGAGGGCCGACAGATTTTCGACGCATGGATAAAAACTTGGGGAGATCATCTGGAGGTGAAGGGATGAGTGAATGTTTGTTTGACTTTCCCCACGCATCAGTCTGGTGCCCCTCCTGCTATGATGCAGAGATTCAGAACCGTATATCTGTGGAGATGAAACGAGCCAATGACCTCAAGGAACGGGAGATTGATTCACTCTCCGGAATAACATGGGGAGACCAGAAACCACGGGTGGTAACACAGAATGTTTTACCCCCACAGAAATCGCAGCCATCTTGGCGGGGAGGAATACGCGTTGAACCAACACGAGGAAACTAATCTATACGAGTTTGAGATCAGTGGGAGATACGGTATCTATTATATAGACTGGCCCAACCTGCGGATCAGGGGGAAGGTGGAGCGGATCAGGGAGCATACAGACCACGAGGTAAAGGGCGAAGTCATGATTACCTCTGAGCGTCCTGAGAGTGCGGGTCACCTGCGACAAGGGCGGCTAAACCTTACATCTCCTGCAAGCAGGCGAACACTGGCAGCATCACTGGCTCGCCGTGAAGCGTTCGTTGACTGGGATATGGTCCTTGAACAACTCTGTGTCTCTGTGCTGCGGGAGTTTCGCGCAGGGATACCGGAGTCATTGCTTGACGGGAACGCCGGAGTTGAGGAGGGGCCACGCTACCTGATTGATCCGATGCTGGTACAGGATGAGGTCAACATTATCTATGGGAAAGGGTCTTCTGGGAAGAGCTACTTTGCTCAGTACCTGAGCGTCCTTGCCGATGCAGGGCTGAGTGCGGGTGGGCTATGCGTAGAGCCATCGAAGGTCCTGTACCTTGACTGGGAAACTACAAGGCGGGAGATCAATTCCCGGGTAAGCTACCTGCGGAGAGGGCTTGGCATAGAAGGGGTATGCGGCATCTGGTATAAGCGGATGACCGCTGCACTACATACCGATTTGGAGACGGTCAAGGATCTCGTCGTACAGAAAGGGATCTCTCTGGTTGTTGTTGACTCCCTTGCAAGTGCGCTTGGTGGGGAACCGGAGAGTGCTGCGGTCTGCCTGAATATGTTCAATGCACTCCGCGAACTTGAGGTCACATCACTGTGTATCCACCACGTTAACAAGCAAACGACTGCCCCAAAGGAGGCGCAACTCTTTGGGTCTAACTATATATATAACTCAGCGCGGAACCTTTTCCAGTTGCATGCTGACATTGTTCCACAGAGCAGGGCCATGACGATCGGAGTCTACCATGTGAAGATGAACAACGGGCCGATGATCGCGGACATGGGGTATGAGCTTGCCTTTGGAGAAGGGACGGTTACCCTTGAGCGGCGCGACGTGAAGGATAACCCTGAGCTAGAGCAACACCAGCGGAATGTCGATCGGCTCGACAATGCACTCAGGGACGGACCGCTGACAGTGGGAGATCTTGTGGATAAGCTGGGGAAGAGTGAGAGTCAGATCAGGAACCTGCTTTCACAGTACAACCAGAAATTCTTCAAGCTCCCCACCAAGGTGAACGGACTCGATCGGTATGCCAGAGCCATGCAGATTGACATTGATGAGTGGGTGAACCCATGAAGCTCAATGAAGATATGCTCCGCAAGTTTGAGTTGGGAATCCGCATGATCGAAACGGCCTATAGTAATAACTTGAAACTTGGTCGCCGTGAGGGGCGGCTGCATATTACTGCCGGGAACAAAGACATTGACCGTGAGCAGGCCGGACTCGTGGCAAAGATCCTGCAGAGAAACAGCGATGCCGTGCAGAGCATCGCCTGTGATCAGGACCAGATACGTGTGGTGCTTGCCGAAACACAGGCAGCGATGGCAGTGACATACGAGTGGCTGATGGAGAACCTTGACCTGTGGGACAGGCTGCAAAAGGTGTACAGGAAAATCTATACTGAAGATACGGCATGTATCAGGGGAGACAAGGGGTGTCTGAGTGACGCTATCGCTGTCTGCGCTGCATGCTCAGGAGGAAGTAATGCCTCGTAGAAAATTCTATTACGGTGATGTTGGAACGGTGAATGAGATAAGCGGATCCATTCATGCCGGACACGACGTGCATATTATTGGCACCACGCTCAGGCTCCGGAAGGGAGATGCGGGAGATGAGGGAGATCGGATGCAGTACGGCGCGAAGTATCGGGTGAATTGTGAGTGTGGGTCTCACCTAAGGTTTGACTCATGGAAGCTGGACTTTGTTGATACCCCGCTGGACTTTGTTCCCGATCGGCAGAGAGCCTGCATGAAACACTTCATCCGCAGCATTGGCGGAGAGCCGATGAAAGAAAGAGAGGCTCTCTGCAATCAGGTAGAAGCAAGCCTTGATATCCTCTCTGAATATCATGCTGGAAGCATGTTGGATCGCGCACGGGATATCATCAGGCGGAGGTTTGGTCTGACTGAGGGAGGGAGAAGGGAAACGCTTCAGTCTATTGCCAATTCCTACGGGCTGACCCGGGAGAGGATCCGGCAGATATCCGCAAAGGCGCTTCGAATACTCGGAGGGGATACTGCGAACAGGCACCAGTATGGTGATGTATATTTCTATCCCCAAGCATATGAATATCAATGATCATCATGCTTGGTCAGTTGCCTGACGCGCGACTGAACCCCAACAAGAGGCTGCATCGCAGCGTGGTGTGGAGGGCAAGACGCGAGGCCCGTGAACAGGCTGGGTGGCTGGCTCTGGCAGCCGGGGTTCCCACTCAGCCACTCCGGAAGGCGCACATCACCATCACCTTTGTAGCAGGGGACGGGGTCAGGAGAGATATCGACAACCTGTTCGCCTCAATGAAGGGGTATATCGACGGCATTGTGGATGCAGGGGTTATCGCAGATGACTCCGCATTGAATGTGAGCTACACCATCCGCTATGAGCGAAGGGAAAAGGCAAATACTATTATCGAAATTGAGGAGATAGGATGAATCCCCCTATTGATAATCTTGCCTTTGAGCGGTGGTTTGCCTCTCAAATTCCTAGCAGGGAGGAGAAGTTCCGAATGTTCTGCCTCTGCCAAGGAACCCATGTTGGGTGTAGCGCAATCACCGGAGTGGGCAGTGGTTCTAGAGCAGCCATTCTGTTGTTTTTTAAGGGGTACTCAGTAGACCCTTACTGTGGACGAGGGGGCAACCAGATGATGGAGGGCGGAGTATTCAAGGGAAGGGGATACTGTTGGCAGCATTATCCTCTCTACGCCATCTGTGATACATGCTTGGATTATACCCCTCATAAACGGGGCGGGTATGTCTCTCTTGGCAGACACGCACAACTGGCCAATGTATGGGAGCGTCACCCACAACACCGGAAATACCATACCGAACGTGGCCAACTCATGCTTGGCCCTCCTCCCGAACAATCACTATGGGCTGAAAGACTTATCGCGTCTGGAGAATGGCTTTTCCAGAAATCACTATGGCTCTGCGCTCAATGCAGGGATGCTTTCGCCGAGCGTATGCAAAGAGGGAATAAGAAATTGCGTAAGGCTCTGGTCAAAGAAGCACAAGCATTGATCGAAGGGAGACAGACGCTGACCGAGATAAAGCGTCTCTTGAAGGAGAAGAAAAAAGGTGTGACTGTAGAGAATATGCAGGGATATTCTTGAAGGGAAGCACTCCTCGCGCACACAGGGCAACAGCGCAGAAACCTATCAAACAGGCGAAAGCACTGGGAAAAGGAAGGAAGAAACATAGATGAGTACGAAAGTATCTAAGGTGCAACCAGCGCGGAGTTTAGCCTTGGCAAAGCAAGGCATTGAGACTGGCGTGGACTTTGCAAGAGTCATGTCAGCGTTAATGAGTGATGTGATAGAGGGCGCAGTAACGCCTGATATCGCAAACGCTACCTGTAATGCAGGCGGCAAGCTCCTCAAGGTGGTGGAGATGCAGTACAAGTTTGCCCCACCGAAGCTCGGAGAACAGCCGAGGTTGTTCCTCGCTCCTCCATTAGAGGACGTCGAGTAGTTTAGCGTTAAGCCCCGCCCTGCCGGGGCTTAATCTACTGTGGCTCTGGGCCTAGAAACACTATAGGCTCCTGTGTAAAGCAGGAGCCTATAGTGTTTAGTGGAGGTGATCAGACGAGGGTAGCGTCTGTCACTCAAAGGAGACAACACTTCCGCATTATACCACGAGTGTCAAAGCAGGTTATTTCTTTGGTGGCTGTGGATCAGGAGCACGGAGGATCTTCAAGGTCCCTCCTAGCTTTGCCCACTCACCCACTGTCACCCGTGACCCACCTGACCCGCTAGGGTCAAACATCTGGAGAGCATACTTCAGTGCAGCATTCCGCTCCTCTGCTGTATCAAGGGCAGAGAAGATCCTCAGCCCTAGCTCAACCATATTCCGCTTGTCCTCTGGTAGAAACTTCAACATCCAGTTCATCCTATTCCTCCTGCTGCATTATTATTACTGCGTCATGTTTACGATACCCGGCACGGCCATGCTAACCTCAACATTCCCCTCGTTCACAAATGACTTATAAATTACGCTGTTAGCGATAGTGAACGCTTTGGTTGCTAAATTCGAATCACCGCCGATTTCCCCATAACTTATGATCATAGTACCTGCCTTAACGCGGTCGATAAGGCAGCCTCCAGAACGACTGTATACGTTAGATATGCGGAGATGGTCAATCTTCCCGCTGACTCCTGATGTCGCGCTGGTAATCTTAAGCATGTCATAATATCCAGATTGGGTTTTCATATCGTCAGCCCGATTGCCCCCGTTAATTCCTCGGTCTCTAGGGGTCCCAGCAACTGGAGCCAAAGACTGCCCGTCACTTGCCATTGACTTGACCACCAATTTGTTTACTTGCGAATTCGTTATGGTAAGGGTCTCGCACCGCCAGCGGTCTGCCTCTAGCGTCCCTACCTCGAGGTAGGTTTCCGTAAATGCTGGGTTTGTAACGGCAGGCATCCCCCCAATATGAATCACGTTAGTCTGTCCGCTTGGCAGGGTTGAACCAGTGTAAGAATTCAGGCTGATGTCGGTAATTTCCACCAAGCCGACACTTGTTGCCCCAAGGTCGAGGCGCAAGGTATTGAATTTTTCTTCATAGAAGACAGGCTCATCTGAAGGGGCGAGGTAAATCCCGGGTGATCCATTAGAAAAACTTTTACTTTCTGTAATTTCGTTAACAGCAATTCCTGTGCCTACTGTTGATCCAGCAAAGAGGAGTGTCATCGCCATCTGTGGGGAGAAGCCAAGAGATCGAAGAAGGCTATAAGGCGACTTAAGAATGTTGAACGCGGCTTTCCATTTGGCTGATTCATTCTGAAGATGCTCCACCTTTGCAAGAAACCAGTTCCGAAACCTCACAATAGCCCGATAGAATGTGACCGGGGAACCGAACACTCCTCTGGGAGCATGGACTCTCCCCGTCAGGAACTTGCGGTAGATATATCTCGGGGGGATTAGCAGGATCCTCCGCATGAGGAGTATCCCTAATGCCACCACCCCACCGGAGACGATCATGCCGTTCATGCCAGTGTTCGCTACCGGGATGACGATCGCTTCAACCATCACCCCGCCGAGGTTCGCCATCCTGAACAGCAACATCCCATACGTTGTGGCAGCGAGGCCGAACACCCCTATCGGAACGGCAAGAAACCCAAGCAAAAACTCCAGCCCCTTCAGTCCGTTAATCAGGGTCTGTTTTGTTCCCGTGATCCTTGGTCTGGGCATATGAAGACGTTTCATTATTCAGCCTCCAGTATCTTCAGTGATACTCCCCCAAGAAATCCAAATACCGATCCAATAACACCAGTAACAATCTCCACCGCTTCCATTTTCATTCCAACCCATGTGCCGAATATCCCGAAAAATGTGCCACAGGCAATAGCAAGGAAGATTTGCGGGCGCACCTTACCGATCATTATCTGTATCCTCCATACGTCCTGCGTTCACCACTTGGTAACGATTCCCCAAGGGCTTTTAGCGCGTCCCCAAACCCCGAGTGGTCGGACATTATTGTCCGCATCTCGTTATCAATGATGGCTTGTGTCGTTGAGATTTCTTCAAGGGTTTCACCCATCTCCTCAATCGTCTCTTCCATTGCGGCAACCGTATGCTGCAACTCAGACACCGCACTATCCTGACCTGACATATACCAGATCACGCCAAATCCTTGCGCGAGGATGATGCCTATCACGGCAATCGGCAACTTGATGTTTGCTACATTCATTGTTCGCCCACCCATTCCTCGATAGGCTCGTGTCCATTGGATCGTCCCTCTGCCATTAGTGCCCCCTCATAATCCATCTGTGTAGCATTTAATGCTTCCATTTCCTGTACTGCGAACATCGGGGGGTGCGCGGTCAATATCGGTATTGCTTCCACCGGGAGTAGTCCCGCCTGTATGGCAGCGGTCAGTGTCACTGGGTTATTCATGGCGTGGAGAATCGTTGCAGGTGTTGGCCTGCCATGCGAGATAATCTCTGACTGCATCTCCCTGAGCGTCTGAACGGTGAAATCATAGGCCGCATTGGCCTCGAACATCTCTTCATCAGTATAGCCTTCAATGCGTGTAGGCTCCGCCATCTCGTAACACTCGGCTAACAGCCTGTTGAGTATCTTAATCTCCTGTCGATTGAGTTCGTAGGCTTCATCGACAACAACCATGTGGGATGTGGACTCTACAATCTTTGCCTGTAAACGCATCTGCTCATGCTCAGGCGCACCTGTTGTCTTGAGATAGGCCATCTCTGCAAGAAGGGCATCGTGACCAAGGTGGGCGCACTCTTCCAATGCGACGGCGCGAACCCGTCCTTCAAGAAAGCCCTTGAGTATCTTGATCCTTTCCCAAGGGGTACATCCCATTACTTGGTACTTATAGTTAAACTCTGAATTAAACTTACTCGGCATGTGGCTCCTTACTTACCCTGAGTACGCGACCCATGCTTCCCTGTCTTCATCCCACAGATAGGGCTGATTCGTATCTGGTGGATTGCTTGGCGGCACGTAAGAAACAGCAGCCTCATTCCACTGCCATGAGGCAGGATGCGTTGCATTGATCGCAAGGGTTCTCCTCGCAGCAATGACCTCTGCTGAATCATCAGGAATAACCTCTCCTGTAGGCAATGTAAATGGCATTATCTTCTCCTATCCCCCAGTATTTGCTGCCCCCATACGGTGTCGGGCTGTTCCGACACCTGTTACGTCAGCAGCAACAACACCAGAATCGGAAACGAGATTCGATATAGCCGACTGAACAATGCCAGTATGCCCA
>Ga0114900_1001738_pt1 | contig 12898 bp, 13 predicted proteins | sample MalvireepMed_231_FD_89685 | JGI IMG/M metagenome (GOLD analysis project Ga0114900, IMG submission 89685) | Marine viral communities from the Global Malaspina Expedition - Malaspina viral metaG DeepMed_231 | ecosystem: Environmental > Aquatic > Marine > Oceanic | place: Mediterranean Sea...
ACGGTCATATCCACCTGCTCCCGTCGTCGGCGTGGGCAAAGTAGCCCTGATATGCCGTCAGGTCGCCGTCGTCCGTTGTCGGCAGCGTCAGGCGCGACGACTCGGCCACCAGCGTCCCGCTCTGCGACCCCGCGCCCGTCAGCGTGCAGATGTCGGACGCCCAGGTGACGGCGTTGTATTCGAAGAACTCGCCGATCCCCTCGGCAAAGCCGGGCTTGTAGTGCATCAGCTTGACCGCCGCGCCCGCCTCATCGACAGCGGTCGAAAAGTGGTGGTAGTAGCTCTTATCAGGATCGGTGATCAGGACCGTGGCCGCTGCTGACGCGCCACCCGTGAAGGTCCGCACCTCGGCCGATGGCGAGAGCGATCCCGACAGCTCGCCGCCTCCAATCATCACAGTGATGGTCGTCTGGTAGGTGCGGAGATTCATCCGACGCCCAAGCACGCGGCCGAACCCCTGATACCCCTCGGTGCCCGCCGTCGCTGTGCCGAACGCTCGCCACTGCCACAGCATCGGGTGCGTCAGTTCCAGCTTGACGACGTCGCCCGGCCAGACCTCCAGCCATGGCACGATCCGCAGCTCGACGGCTTGCAGGGTCTGGTCCATCGCCATGTGGCTGGCTGACCAGTACACCAGGGGCTCCAGCAGGTCGTCGCGCTGGGCGGCCGGCACCGTCGCGTGGAGTGGTACCACGCCGAGCGCCTCGGCGGCCGGGACGTCGGTCACCACCAGGCGGTCGGTCTTGGTCTTGATCAAGCGGCCGATCTCGCCCTCGCCCGGCGCGATCTTGCCCCACGGCGACACCTCGGCCGTGATGACGTTCGGCGGTAGAGCTGGCCGTGGCACACTGACCGGCTCGTCTTGACCCGAGAGCAGATCGGCGTCGGTGATCGTCACCGTGTAGTCGCTCCCGGTCAGGGCGGTCGAGACGACGTGTAAACGGATCGGATCATAGCCGACCGTCTCTTGGATGTTGTCAGGGCGGGAGACGATCGCCAGCTTGGCCAGCGCCAGGAGCCCGCCCCACAGGCCGGCGAGACTCTGATCGGCGTGGCCAACGGACAGCGCCAGCGATGACAGCGGGCCAGACTTGCCGAGCCCCGTGAAGGTGGCCTGGGCCACGTCCTCAGTTTCCAGGCCATAGCCCTGGCCCTGTTTTAGCGTGTCATAGGTGCCGTCTCGATCGGTCGTTCCGCTGCTATGGATGCAGCGCAGGGCCGTCTCATACAGCAAGCCCTCGTCGTGGTAGATGACCTCGACCGACGCCGCGTGCGCCCAGGAGTCCTTGCCGCTCTTGATCTTGAGCGTCTGGCCATTGAGCGCGGTCAGGTCGCCGAAGTATGTGAGCTGGCCGGTGGTGCCCGTCACCCCGTAGCGGATCACGTCGGCGTCGTCACTCAGCACCAAGATCCCGGTGGCCGGGATGGCTCCGGGGTTGCCGTCGTCAAGGCGCACGGCAAAGCCAGAGACGTAGTCGATCAGATCCAGGTTGCCCTTGGCCGCCACCTGCGTCGGGTCGTCCATGAACGACCCGCCAGGGACGGCCGAGTTCGCGCTGCCCTGCGTTGACTTGTAGGTCTTCACCTCGGCGAACGCCAAGGTCTGCAGCGTATCGATCTGGCCCCACACATTGACCGACGCCACCGCCGCGTTGGCCGCTGTGGTGGTGCCGCCGATCGTCTCGATCTGGACGTCATAGAAATACTTGGATTCAGACGCCTTCTGGCTGATCCAGTTCATGTCGCCCAGGTTGCCCGTGGCGCTGGCCAGGGTGACGGCATCGCCCCAAGCGTCGGCGATGAGCGATCGACACTCCGACGCCGCCGTCCACGTCCCATCGGAGACGCCAGCGAACGGCAGGATCGTGATCGTGTGCTTGTAGATCTGCGCGGCGCTGGCGTTGAACGCCTCGATCGTCCAGGTGTAGCGCCAGGCCGGGTCGGTCTGGATGTGCTGCTCCAGCTCCTCGACCTTGCCGCTCTGCTTGGCCACCAGGCTGGTGGCCAGCTTGCGCTCGATGCTCGCCGCTTCGAAGTTCCAGCCGCCGAGCGTACGCCACGGCTGAGCGACCAGGTGACCCTTCCAGACCTGGCGAGCGTTCAGCCCCCACTCATTCGGGTGAGCCACCGCCGCGTTGGCGCTCGACGTCGGGATCCTGCCGGCCGGGTCGATGGCCACGGCCCAGACCGTGACCTGGCGGCCCCGCCACCAGCGCGGCCGGTCGGTCGCCATGTTACCGGCGCTCGTCTCGCTGTGGGCGTAGGGCTTGCCGTTGACTCCGCGTGTACAGCCGGTGAAGGTTGTCCCGCTCTTGCCCGTGTACCTGACCCGCTCCAGGCCGAGCCATAGGTCACCCGCGCTGTCCCAGCCCGTCGTCGAGTCGACCGTTATGGTGGTCACCACCGCCGTGTGGTCGCCGTCCAGGGTGGCCGTCTGCGCCGGCTGCTGCAGGTACGCGCGGACCTTGGTGGTGTCCAACAGGGTGAAGGTCAACGACATCCCCACGCCCAGGCCCGTGTGGCGGTCGATCTCGGATCCGACCTCGGCGCTGTCGTCGATGACCAGCGATCCGTCCTCGTCGTCCATCAGGTAGAGCGGCCCCGAGCCCGGCCATGACTGCCCCGTCTCGCGCTCGACGAACATCGTGGGGATCCCCTCGATCTGGACCGCATAGACCAGACCCCAGCCATACTTCAGTGCATCATAGACGCTCATCGGGGCACCGCCAGAACCATTCGACACGATGGGAACCGCTCATCATCGCCCAGCAGCTCGACGTCGTCGACCGTCACAACGTAGCCGTCCAGATAGCCGTCTGGGTTGGTGGCGCTGTAGGCGCTCGCATCGGCCCCCGTGATCCGCACGCGACCCGAGAGCAGATACCCCACGCCGTCGGTCGAGCGGCCGGGGATCGAGTGCCCGATCGAGCCGGGCTGGAAGTAGAGCCGCAGCGCCACCAGATCGTGATTGCCCCAGCCTGTGGACAGGGTCCGCTGGTGCCGCAAGGCGCGGAAGTGGACGCGGGTCGCGTCGTCCAGGGGCTGGCAGTCGTAGCCCAGCAGCTCGGCGATCCCCGCCGGGGCAACGTCGCCCGTGTGGCTGGTCGCGTCACCCGTGTCCGCAGTGAAGCCCAGCAGGGCTGCAGCCCCCTGACTGGCTCCGATCAGGATGATCCGATAGGGCGCGGAGCAGTTGAACGTGACCCGCTCGGTGTCGGCGTCGTACGAGCCGGTATAGGTCGCGCCCGCTGCAGTCAGCGCAGCCACCCACGCATCGACGGCGGCCAGGAAGCGCAGCGGAGACGCCCCGAATCGGGCGTACAACTTGGTCGTTCCACTGTTCTCGCTGAACACGATCAGGGAGTCCTGATCCATGTCCTGAAAAGTGGACGCCGCAGACGCGCTCTCGCTGTAGATGTAAGTCTCGATCGTGGCGGTGGTCACGCTCATAGCTGATCGCCTCCAGCCTCGACGTTGAACTGGAAGTGGAGCGCGCCGCGCTGCGATCGGCTGATCTTGCCCAGGGCAAAGGAGGTCCAGGCCGCGCCGTGGACCTCGTAGGCCCAGCCTCGCCGGGGGTTGGCCGCGTCATGCTGGATCGACGTCAGCCTGGCAGCGTCGAGCGCCGACCCCAGGCCGGTGATCTGCGGAGCCCTCCCGGCGAGGCCGGGGATCGGTGGCCGGATGGCACCCGCTCCGCTGGCGTCACCCTCATCCGTGCTGTAAACCACGTCACGCCGCACCGATAGCGACGGCCGATCGCCGTCGGTCTGTAGCGGTGCCCAGGTGCCCGACGCGGCGGCGCTGGCTGTGATGGTCGTGGCAGCAGCGGCCACGCCGATCCCCAGGCGGGTCGTGGCTTGGCCAGAGACTGCCGTAATCTCAATGCGGCCGATAACACCAGCCAGCTCGATCTTCGCGCCCGCCGTGGTGGTGTCGCGCAGCCAGGTCCATGTCAAGATTGACCCGCCCGTGCTCCACGCGCGGCCAGCGGCGTCGGCCCAAATGACAAAATCCTCCATGCACTCTTGGACGTTGGCCTTTGTCGAGTCGTGCGTGAAAGTCTCCGTGCCCTCAATGGAGCCGCCATCATATACACGGAGCGTGATCCCGAGTACCCAGGAGTCAGTGGTGGCAATCGCCAGCATTACACGCCAGCCTTGGCAGCATAGCCCGTCGTTGCTAGCGACCTGACCGCGCCTTGCACCGTGCGGCCCACGGTTTGCTCCGTGCCGATGACAAAGCCACGCTGGAAATTGACGTTGACGACATTACCACCGCCGCCACCAGCCGCGCCACCAGCCGCGCCAGCGCCAGCAACGGTGCCAGCCGTGGTGCCAGCACCCCCGCCCGGCTGGACCGCCCCCATAGCGCCGCCAGCGATGGCCCCATACAAGCCAGCGGCAGCGGCCGAAGCTGCAGCGCCGGGCCAATTGCCGCTCGCCGCGAAGAATACCGCCTGGGCTGCAGACACCAGGGCCATGATCCCCGCCTTTCGCTTCTCTGCCTTCTCCTTCTCGTCTGCCATCTCTGTCTCGGCCTGGGCCATGATCTGCTTGGCCTTCTCCGTGTCGCCCGCCTCCGTCGCCTTGGCCGCTGCGATCTCTGCAGCCGACTGTGTGGCAGCGTTTACACGGGCCAGTTCAGCGTCCACGAATGACGATCCGATCTGGCCGAAAGCCTGGATCGCGGCGGGCGCGGCCTTTTTGCCCTCAATGGCGAGCTTGGCAATGGCCGGGCCAGCCTTGGCCGCTGCAACGGCCACGTTGCCCATTGCGCTATCCAGCGGCCCGATCGCCGCGCCAACCTCCGCGAGATATTGCACGGCGTCTTGTACTTGCTTGCGTGTGCGCTCTCGACGGGCAACGGCGCGGGCCGCGTCCTTCTCCTCAAGATCGGCGCGGACCTGTGCTAGCTCCAACTCTCTTTGTTTGGTCAACTCGATATGCTGCCGACTCTCCGCGTTGACCTTGGCCAACTCTTTGGCAAACTTGGCCCGGATCGCTTTCTCCGCGTTGGTTGCCTCCTCAACGTCTTGCTGCCGCTGTAGCCCCTCCGCTCGCTCAACGTCGCCGGCCTCCAACGCGGATGCGATCCTGGCGTCGGCTATCGACTTGGCGCGCTCAACCTTTGCGCCGGCCAGATCGGCAGAGATCCGATCATCTCGATCGGTGATATCATCAAGGATCTTGCGGTTTTCTATCAGCAACTTGCGCTGCTCATCGGATGCCGCCTTTTCGGCCGCCCGCCGCTTTTTGACGGCCGCCAGATGCTTGGCCCGCCGCTTTTTGCGGAGCGCCTCAGCCTTGGCCGCCGCCGCCTCGCGCCTGGTCAAGTCGCCGGCACGGATCTGAGCCTGTATGATCTTGAGCTTTGCCCCCTCGATCAACGCCTCCGATTTGCTGAGATCCAAGATCCCAGACTTGATCACCCGCCGCTGGCGCTCGACCCCGGCAAGCTGTACCGCGTTGATCTGAGTCTGGATCTGGGCCTTGATCGCATCGTTGTCTGTGGCGGCTTGCTGGGCCTTGAGCAGCGCGATAGCCGTGGCGTCCTCGCGCTGCAACTCTGCCGACCGGCGGCGGGCCTCCATGTTGACGTTGAGTTGTACGGTGGCGTCCTCCAGCCGCCTCAACTCAGCGCGCGATCCCTTGTCCAGCTTGGCCTCAACAACGGCGATCTCTCCGGTCAACTGTAGTCGTCGCTTGCGGCTGATCTCTGTGGAGTGATCCACAGTGGTCCGCAACTTGCCGATCCGCTCCTCCTCTGCCGCGATGGCTTGGCGCACCTTTTGCTGATCCTCAAGATTCTTTTTGAGCTTGCCCGCCGTGGTCAACGTCTTTTGGATGCCCAGGAGGTCAACATCAATCGACAGGCGCTTGGCTATATCAACCAACGTCTCCGCTTGACTGATCACGGGGCCAAACTTGCGGCCAAAATCCTTGATCGCATCGCCGCCCTTGTTGATCGCCTCAACATAGGCCGTCATGGCCTCCTCACCATCAAGCCCCATCGACTCAGCGCGATCCCTTATCTCGCGCAACAATCCAATGCTGGGCCGGAGCGCCTTGTTTGATAGATCATCCATCGCTTGCGTGAGCTTGACCGCACCGTCAACGCTTGCGTCCAACTGATCGCGCACCTCAGCAAAGCCAGTGCCCCCCAACTCGCGGGCCTTGGCCGTTGCCTCTGACAACCGCTTGTGCAAGAGAAACGCACCACCAGCCACGCCGACGACAGCAGCGGCAGCGATGCCAAGGGGGCCGGGCAGAGCCTTGGTGAGTTTCTCGATCCCGCCGAAGCCCGTGGCAATGGTGCCCAGTTCTGGGCTGATGCCACCCAGGACTTCGCGGACGCCCTCCAGGCCCTCCTTGGTGTCCTTCGCACCCTGGCCCGCCGTGTCGTTCATGTCGGAGAAGTTGCGATCGAGCTTGGCTGTGTCCTTCGCCACCTTCTTGGCTTCTTTGCCTGTCCTGCCAAGTCCCTTGTTGACGCGCTCGATCGCCTTGCTGGCGCTATCTTGAGCGTCGATCTTGATGGTGGTCTGTACTCTGGCGGCTGCTATTGCCATCGTTTACCCCTTCGCCGCATCGCTGCGGATCTTCTTGATCGCGTCATCGATGGCCAGGACGCCGCCAACCACCCACGCGGGCCACCCGGTTGGCCAGTCACTGATCGGACTGACCTGGGCAGCGCGCCAGATCGCCATGCACGTCTGGAAGTGTCGGCCGCGCAGGATGCCGTACGGGCACACGGACCAGCGGCCACCGGGTAGGTCTGCAGTGGGGGCGCGTTTACACGCCCCAGACTTGCAGCGGCAGCGCCAGACGGCGCGGCGATACAGGCTTTCATTTCGCCAGATGGTCAACAGGTGCGGAGCTAGGCCAATGAACGTCACGGGTGTCCCTCCGATGGCGACGGACTGGGCACCCGCGCTCAGTTTCCCCAGCTCTCCTCCATGATCGCCGCATACAGTGGGATCACAGGGGAAGCAGACGGACTGGCCAGGAACTCCTGGGCCTTCTCTGCGCTGCCGTCGATCTCGATCAAGCCGATCTTGATCGCTGCCATGATCTGATCGGCGGCGTCTTCGGTGGCGTCAACCTGCTGCGCCTCGATGAAGTTCAGACACCGTATCGTGGCCATAGTGGCCCCGTCAGCGTCCGCAACGTCCCGCAGGGGCACCCATGCCCGCCTTGGCCCATCCTCGCCGTTTGTGAGGCGTTCAGCGGCCTCTGGCGTCAAGGTCACGCTTGGATCGCGGCTGTAGACCAGATCGATCTGCTTGCCGTTGGTTGTCAGGTCGATCGCCATGCTCTACCCCATCCCCAGCCGAAACAGGCTATCCAGCGGGGTCACTCCGGTGGATGCTCCGTCGTCGTCGTCGTCGCCAGTGTACGCGGTAGCCTCCAGCTCCAGGCTGTAGCGGACGATGTCACCCACATCGACGCCGGGAGCGGCGACAATGTAAGCCGCTGGGACAAGGATCCCAAAGCATCGGCCGGGAGTCGCCCCGACGTAGATCCCCAAGCTGGTGGTTGACCCAAGCTCCAGGCGCGACTGCCAGATATGCTGCCCGGTGTTACCGGCGACCCCTGCGGAATTGTAGATCGCGTCCCCGTCATCGTGCGGGACCGACATAGACACCTTGATCCGGGGCTTGATGACCGTCGCAGACGAAACGCCCTGCTCGGCGTGGTGGCACATGATCTCGCGGATGGTCGCGGACCATGCGATCGAGACATCTTCCAGGCCACAGGTGGCGTCTGTGTCCAGTGTCGCCTGCGCGTTCTGGTCGCCCACGATCTGCGGCGTCCGCTCATAGTCGTCTGGCACCACCAGGCCACCCTCTGTCTTGTTCATCGAGTAGTTGTAAAAGCGATAAGTCATCGCGACCTGTGGCACCTCGCCCGCGTTCAGGCTGATGGACCACGACTCGCAGATGCAGCCAGACAGGATGTATTCGAATTCGGTCGCCTGGCCACACCAGCGGATGGTCAGCGGGACAGGTTCGGCGTCAGACTGCCAGACCGTGGCGGTGCCGTAGACGTGCGCGCCAGCGTCAGTCACCTGATTGACCGCATCTTCAAACAACGTCAGCACCTCTAGGGCCTTCGTCTTGACGAACCCGGTCATGGCGTTGGTGACCGTGTCGGCGGTGGCCGTGACCACGAACTCGCCGGGGGTGATGTCGCCAGACATACCGGCGTCGTCTACCACGATATTGGAGAGGCCCGAACTGCTGGCGACCTTGCCGCTGCCATAAGGCACGCCGGAGTAGATCGAGTTGGCACCCCTGAAGAAGTTGGCAGTCTTCGCCGTGTCATTGGCACCAGCAAGCGAGCCCATCGCGGACCCGATCGCGTTGCCGATCAGCGCCAGGATCGGCGGGATGACCTCCGCGCCAGAATCCGGTGCGCCGCCAGGCTGCTCGGCGTCGGGGTCGTATCCGTCCTTCAGCCCTTGCAGCGGGACGTTAAAGCTGATCGAGCCGCTGCGACGGCCAGACAGCCGCTCGGGAGCGCCACCGACTGCGCCTGTCAGTAGCTCCAACTCGGTGATCTCCGTGTCAAAACTGACCGAAGGCGTATCACACAGCAGCGCGACGTGGTCAGACTTGCCCGCCGTCGTCACCGTTGTGATGTCTGCCTGAGTGGCAAAGAGTAGACTGTGATCGGTCCAATTAGCCATGACGGCCTCCGTTAGTAGGTGCCCCGGTAGGTTAGAAGCACGGTGCGAGAGTACACCAGTTCTCCATCAGATGGCGACCCCGGAGCAGCCAGATCGGGGTCTATCTTTAGCACATCGCTGTCTGTCGTGGCCCAGGTGTACAGGTCGCCGCAGATTTGTTCCGCGTCCACCAGGGCTTTGGTCATCGTGTTCTGTCCCTCTGGATAAAACACGTCGATCGTGATCTCGGTCTGCCAGTCGGAGCACGTCCGCCCCCCGGCTACGCGGTTCGCGCCCAGGGCTGTGAGCAGGACAGCCCGCCCGCCGCGCATCATCATCCGGGTCCCGATGGTGCAGCGGTAGACGTCATCACTGCTGGCCTTGTCGTCTGGATCTAGCGCCTCGATCCGGGTGGCCAGGGTGTCGAGCAACGCGGCGGCGGTGGTCGCCATCATCGCACCCCCCGCAGGGTGTAGAATACCGTCCGCTCGGCACCCGTGACCTTGCCGTCAGCGTCTGAATCGTAGCCCTTGAGGCTTGCGATCACGCGGGTTGTCTCGTCTCCGAACGCAAAGCGAAACTCTCTGATCGTGCTGACCAGGTCGCCCATGGGCGCGATCCCCAGCTCGGCCAAGACCCAGCGGATCCCGGCTTGCACAGCCTCGGAGAAAACGGACCCGCCGCCTGCATACAGATGCGCCCGGCGTCCTGACGCCTCCAGGGCGTTTTTGACCTTCGCGTTCACCCGGTCGGCCACTTGCGCGCAGAACTGCTCCGATCGTTCGTCCTGATATGCGAGCGCCAGCACGTCGCGCACGTCCTCGGCGGTCGCGCCGCCGGTAAAGAGCCAGCGCACCACCTGCGCCTCGTACACAGCGAAGCCACGCACGCTGGCCGCGTCGGTGTAGCTGAACTCCACCTGCCAAGTGTCTCCGATCTTGGTCGAGCCTGGGGCGGCCACGCTGGCCGTGATCTTCGTCAGCTTGACCGTCGATCCGTTGTCCACCGCCAGGGGCAGACCAGACAGCAGATGAACCACAGAGCCGTCGATCCGGGCAATCTTCGCGGTGTAGGTCACGCCGTCGCTGACGATCTGGATCGGATCACCGACCGCGAACCCCGTGGTGGAGGTCAGGGTGATGGTTGACTCTGTCGCGGCCGTGGTGGTGGTTGCAGCCGTGGGCAACGTGGCGGCCGGTGTCTCCACCGTCGCGCCGTCTTTGTCCCGTACGGTCACCGTGCAGGCCGTAGCAATCAGGCCCGCGTCGTCGGCGTGCTCGATGGGTGTCGCGGCGCTGTGCAGTAGCTCGATGTCCATGGCCTACCCCCGCAGACGGAGGGCAGGCCCGTCGATGTCATGTGTCAGCGACGGGCCTGCCGCGTTGCTGGTCTAGGCGACGTTCGAACCACAGAGGCCAGCCGCAGAGGGCTTGAAAAAGCCGGTTGCCTGTGCCTTCGCCACGAAGTGAACAAATACACCGTCTTCCGACTCGCGGACGCTCATGGTCGGCGCTTCGCCAATCCACAGGTTGATCGGGCTCAGGCGCTTGTTGACGAGGAAGTAATCGTCCTCGTCGCTCAGGCCGCCGTAGCAGACAACGTCGGCAATACCCTGCAGGGTATTTATTTGGTTGTCCTGGCCGCTCAACGGCGAGTTCACCAGCTCGCGGGCCAGGAACTCGTTGGTGGCACCAACAACCAGGCACAAGTCAGCGTAATTGCTGAAGTTTTGCACGATACCCTGTTGGTTTTTCCATTTTCTTTGTTGCTGCAGCATGATTTTGAGCGTGGCCTCGCTTAAAATCGCGGTCTGCTTATTCGACTGGTTCCCAGATTCTGCAGTGGTCTGCATGAACTGGTGGTTTGTGTCGATCATATTCTGACCAACTCCGACTTCCCCAAAACCCGCCCCGATCATAGGATGCGAGGTAGTTAGGGCCGACTCAAGGGTCTCGAAGTATAACTCGTTGATTTTACTGGCGATTGCGTTGGCAAGCTGGGCTCCAACGTCCTCGGCCAGATTCATCGACCAGTTGAGCTGTGACCAGGGCATGGTGTGCTTGATCGCCCACGCCTGCTGCGTCACAGTCGTGATTCCAGAATTGAGGTCACGGGCGGTCAAACTCGTACTAGCAGAGTTGATTTCCGTGGGGGGGCCACCAGCATTGGTGGTCATCACGTGCGCGGTCGCGCCCGCTCCGGTGATCGGCGTGCAACAGCGGAGGTAGTCTTCAGTGCCTTCAGCAAGCTGATCGACGAAGGTGGTTTGGGAGATTTGTTTTACATTGTCGAGATCTTGGGCCATGACAGCCTCCTGTGGTGGCTAGAGAGTGGTGGATTGATGACCAGACTTTCGGCGGCGGACCGCAAGGCGGCGGGCTGCCATATCGTCATGGTCGCGCTTATAGTCGGCCTGCTTCTTCAGAAAGACGATCGCTCCAACCGGGTACCCGCTGACAGCGTGGACCCCCTCTAGCTCGATCCAGCCCTTGGCCAGATATCGGCGGCGACTCCGCTCGATCTGGCCATCGGACAGATCAGGATCGATCGTAGCTGACGCCCACTCCTTCTCGTCCAGCCCATACACGGTGCCAGATTTGAACGAATGATCGGCCCTCGCATCCTTCCGCTTTTGCCGGGCGGCGGCGACCTGCTCAGGGCTGGGCGCGACGATCGGCTTCTGCTTCGGTGGTGATGCTCTCTTTTTGGGTGCGGGCTTCTTTTTGTCTGCCATAGATCACTCCTAACGGGGGCCAGTGTAAACGCCGCCGATCGAATCGGTCAAGGGTTGATCGGACACAACCTGTCCTACTGCTCGAGCGGTAGGACACAACCTGTCCTACCCAGAGCAGTCAGTTATTCGCCATCCGTTCGATGCTCTCGCGGCTGACGAGCATGGACTTGCGCTTGCCAGAGAGGATTTCCTGTAGCTTGGTCGATGCCTTGCGGCCAGGGGCCGCGTCAGGCTTGGACGCCGCTGGCTGGTCGCGGGGGGCCAGCAGCTCCGGGTTCTCCTTCGCCCACTTCTCCAGTTCGGCCTGGCCCTTCTTGTCGCGAACGTCAACGTCCGGGGCGAAGGCCGCGAACTTCTCCAGCACGCCCATCTTGGCCAGCGCCTGGGCGCGGGCCTCTCCCTTGAGCCGTCCGCGCTCTCCCTCCACCTCGGCCTGCCATGCGGCGCGCTCCTCGGCCAGCCGTTCGGCGTCACTCAGCGCAGCCTGTCGGGCCGCTTCGGCGTCGGCCTTCGCCGTCGCTTCGGCCGCCTCCTTCTCTGCGGTCAGACTCTTGACCTGGGCGCGCAGTTCCTCCAGCGCCGCCTGGAGATCATCAGGCGCGGCCTCCTTGGCCTCTGGCGGCGTCTCTGCGGCGTTCTCTTCCTCTGGGGGCGTCTCTGTAGCCTCTGCGACTTCTTCGGCCTCTGGCGGGGCCTCTGGGGCGTTCTTCTTGGCCATGGTTATCTCCTCATGGTGGTGGCAAGGATCCGCTTGTATAGCTGGCGGTTCCCGCTGGGGTGGTAGGTTTTGATCTCTGCGTCCAGGCTGTCGTGGACAGCTTCGGCGGTCCAGACCACCACGGCGTCCAGCCACGCGCTTGTCTCGTCGTCGGTTGGCTGGATCACGTTGACCTTCATCGAGCGCCAGATCGTGCCCGCCTTCACTTGGTTGCGGACCTTCGGCGGGCGCTTCCGCAGTCTGCCCTTCTTCGTCCTGCCCGGGTGGACCCGCGTCCCCAGGCTCGACCCACGGAAGTCGATCGCAGCGGCCCCCCTGGCCCCCACGTTGCGGACTTGTAGGCCCTTCCACATCTCGCCAGTGGATCGGAAGGTGCCATTGCGGACGCCAGCCGCCTGGTGGAAGGCTGCAGAGCTTGCGAACTTCGCCGCGTTGTCACCGATCAGGAAGTCAGGGACGCCAGCGGCGCGTGCATAGGCCGCGCTGACCCAGTAGTGGCGGTGCCCACGGTTCGATGTCGAGTATCCAGGCGACGGCGTGGCCGTGCGGCCCTTCCGCATGCGCCGCTCGATGTGCTTGGCCGTGGCTGTCATGATCCGCACGGGCCGCTGGATGCGATCAAAGGCCGCCTTGTCATGGCGGGCGATCTCCTTGGCCCCCTTGGTGTAGCGCACGCTGACGCGGAGCATGGTCTAGCCCTCGGCCGTAGCAAAGAAGCCCTTGCCCGTGTCGCCCATCACAGCCTCGGCCTGGGCCGGTGGCATGTTGAAGAACCC